>ERZ827498.1314-NODE-1314-length-28253-cov-4.998475_pt1 | contig 28253 bp, 28 predicted proteins | sample MGYA00519865_ERZ827498 | MGnify/ENA primary metagenome ERZ827498 (study PRJEB31778, sample SAMEA3449328) | human gut metagenome | biome: human gut; feature: human-associated habitat; material: faeces | place: United Kingdom | collected 2010/2012 ...
ACCATCTGTCTGTGACTCGAAATTAATTCAGCAGACCCTAATTGGGCTTATAAATGTATTGTTATTGAGAGATTGAAGTAAAAGCCTTGGACAGCCTGGTGCGAGCCTGCGAGCGGCGCAAGAACCCAGTGGAAGAACAGTGCAGCGGAGCAAATCTGTCAGACATTGGGAATTCTTGTTTAGACCTCAGAAAAAAACACACTTCTTAGGGCTTGTCCGAGGCTTCGACTTGCAGTCAGTCGCTGCCTTGTAGTGCGTGCTCTGCACTGTCGGTTGCATCCGCAGCTGTTGTACTGGGAATTGGCGAGACAAGTTGATTTGTCGGGCCATCATCATCAGAGATGCCCTCTGGATTGTTGGGCATGGAAGGAGTGTCGCCTAATGCGACATCATTTGATGTGCTATATGGCTTATCGGCTTCTGGCAACAAGTTGGCATAGTGCTCGTCAAGTTGCTTCAAGTAATCATCTGGCAGCTGTCCATCCTCTCCGCATGGAGATAGTTTATTTTTTCCCCTTTCATCGTTGTTGGCATCAGCCAAAGATGAAACAGGATTATTAGAAATAAGCGATTGAGAATTGCTGTTGCCATTACCATTGGCAGACATTGGATTGGCATTACCTTGGACAGCCAGATTTGAAGCGACTGGATTACGATGATAATTTGGATTCTTAATAGGAGCATTCTGCCCATCCACAAACCAGAACGCTAAACAGTGGATGGTGTGGATGGTCGTGCGGTTATTGGCAATGGATGTGAGAATCCCCACCTCATTGAAGAGGTCTATCATCTTCTGTGCAGTCTTGCGGTCACAGTGCCATAGTCCGGCGAGTTCCACTTTTGATATGGCAAACTGCCCTATACCGAGGTCAGCTGAGAAGTTCTTCTTCTCATAATGGAAAGGCTCTATTGCTGTCAAAGAGAGAAAGGTATCAAAGGCTTTCATGCGGTGGAAGCCTTGGTTGTCATCTTTGAGGAAATCAAGCTGCTCTCTGGTCAGCAGGATTCCATACTTTACGTTTTTGTATTTCATCTTAAATTTTGTTTGTTGCGAGGGTTTGCATTGGTCAGCCCTCAGCCGTTATTAATATTGTAATTTGAATGTGACTTGAAAAACAGGGTTACGTTGGACTAATGTCGGCTTCGTTCTGCCAGTCATGCTTGTCCGGCTTTCGTTTGTGTGAGGCAAGGATGGCATCGTTCTCCTCATCTGCGGTCATAGGAACGGTATTCCTGCGCTTCGTCTCCAGCCATTTGTCAAGCTCGTCCTGATACAGGATCCATCTTCTGCCAGGCTTGGTGGCAGGGATAGTACCATCCTCCAGTTTCATGTACATGGTTCCCCTGGGGATATGCGTGTACTCGATGGCCTCTTCCACAGTCATTGGCTTGTGGCGGTTCTCTTTTACTGGTTTACTACTCTCTGCCTGCTGTCTGGTCAGCATTGCTCTCATGCCCATCACCTCATCCCGAAGCTGGGCGACGACCTGCGGGAGGTCGTTGAATGTCAGAATTTCTTTTTCCATATTTTATCACAGTTTTAGTGAATCGGCTGCAAAGGAACTCAATGATGCCATGCTGATTCCGATTATTCACGATAATCCACGAATAATCATGTCAACATGAAATAATTGGGAAAAATCTGGGCTACAAGGGGGAAGAATGATAGGGAAAAGGTAAGAATAGAGCTTGCGGCAAGGTTTATTGGTGCTCCCGACATAAGATTACAAAACAGACAGTGGGCGAAAACCGATGCAATGACATCAGCTTTCGCCCACTATCGGGGGAATTGTCAAAGAAAGATTAAAATTGAGCTTTTTCCAAAACGTAGATATTACATCGGTTTAGGAAAAAACTCAACCTTAGTAGTGTTTATATATTAGAAGGATTAGAGAATCTGAGTTAAGCGGTCTGCAAATAAATTGTCCAACACAACAGACTGATTGACAATGCTGGCGTGTTCCCCTCGGGCAACACCCATCGTCGTAATCATAACCAACTGGATGCTGTGCGTCTTGTTGTGCATCTTGCTTGCGGCAAAGGCCTCTATCTTATTCAGGAAATCTTCTTCATCGGTTTTCGTTATGGCGTATTTGCCACCAGTGAACTTCATTTCACAAAGATAGTCCGTCCTGTCGGCCTTACTTTCCAGCAGCATGTCAATCTGAGCACCCCTTCCGTCGGGACTTTTCCCACTCCAACAATAATTCCGGTTAATGGAGGCTATACGCAGGGTGTCTTGGATTTGGGGCAAGTGTTCCACACAGAGTAGTTCAAAGGTATCTCCAGCCCATGTGTAGAAAGTGGGAGTGCCGTGAATGGAATTCCATATTCCCTTCTTCGCCTGTTTGCCTTGTATGAAGCGCAAATAGAACAGGGAAAAGAAGTCTATCAACTGATAAACCGTCTCTACACGTTCCTTGCCGTAGCGTGGATATGCCCTGATGATGCCTGACTCCATGAGGTTTTCAAGCAGCTTAGTCAGTGTTCCGCCAGTCTTGACATCTATGGCTGTGCTGATCTCTTTCTGGGTCATGCCGTAAAACTGACTTCCCAGCACTTTGACTATATCCACATATCTCTCTTTGCTGGAATATAGTCCGGCATATACATCCAGGAACTCTTGATGTATCTTTTCGTCGGCAAAGAAAATGCGGTCTATATTCTCAGTAATGGTCTGGCTGTTGCGTAGCTTGTCAAGATAAAAGGGGACACCTCCCAATGCCATGTAGCAGATGCACATCTCATATCGGGACAGACGGAACCCGTTTCGTCGGTAATACTTCTGGCATTCGGACAAAGTGAAGGGGGCAAGCTTGATGGTCTCTGTAAGTCGTCCGTGCAGACCTCCGTAATCGCGTATGACATTGTCAAGCATCCAGCTTGTAGCTGAACCGCACACTACCAAAATGATGTTTCTCTGACTGTCTGCCCATGAGTTCCAGAAATAGCCGAGTTCTGAAATCATCTCGGACGACTGAGGACCGGCCAACCAGGGCAACTCATCAATGAGGATGACCTTCCGGCGGGAGCGTATGCCTTCAAGCAGCCTTCGCAGAAGCAGAAAGGCTTCACGCCAGCACGTAGGTCTTTCGGTCGTAGCGGCATCCAGCCCTGACAATATCAATGAATCGTAGAAATGATCCAATTGTAGTTTACGGTATGTCTCGTAATTCTTGTCCCCGTCCTTTACGTATGTTCCGACGGCAGAAAAGACAATCTTACTGCCATACACCTCACTGACCAGATACGACTTGCCGATGCGTCTGCGCCCATAGATGGCGACAAACTCGGATTTCTTGGACTTGTACAAACGTTCGAGCGTGGATATTTCCACATCTCTTCCTATGATATTGGGGTACTTCATGCTGAACTGTTTTTATTGCTCTGCAAAAGTACAATTTTTATTTCAGACTCATGCATCTTTTGCTTAAAAATCAGCGAAAACGAAAAAATATTTTTGAATTTCGCTGATTTTTAAACATAAAATCTACTCAAAATGGAAGTGATAGTCACCCTTGTCCGGCTCGTCTATCACGATATTTCCAGTATCTGGCTGGAACTTGAAGTTGCGTATGCTGTCCTGCTCGATGTCTCTCATCTCATCGGGGAACATGCGCTTGATGAAGTCTGCACGGACACGTCCCGAATAGTCTTTCTTGCTGCCCAATCTCTCGGCTATATTCCAGACAAAGTGCCGTAGGTCAAGGGTGGTAAGGGTGGACTTTAACCTAATGGGCACAGGAATATGTTGCCAGTCATCCGCCCACTTTCTGATTGCATCAAGGAGTTTTTCCAACTCGTCATTGTCATAGATATATGGTGACATCGTATGGGTCACATATCCCATGATAGCATCGATGGTGTTCTGTCTTCTCTGTTCCTGCTCACGTTGATACTCCTTGCAGCGTTGAGCATATAAGTCGGGCTGCTCTGAACTCGTCTCTATCGTATCGGCAATTTCCTTTGTCGGTTCTGCCGAATCGGAAATCTCTATCGTAGATTCTTGCAGTTCCTCTGACAAGTGTTCTTGTGCAGATTCTGTTTGAGGTAGAACTTCTGCCCGACATTCTTGAACCTGTTCAATAATATCGTTGTCCGTTGAATCTTCTGTTACTGCTTCCGCTTCTTGGTCGGTCAGGAGTATGGTTCCTTCGTGTTGCCCGTTCTGCAATCTAAGTGACACTTCTGCCAATACGGATTGGAACAAATAATAGACTGTCCCCAGCAATCCGCTGGAGATTACAAAGGTTACGAACTTAGCAAAGTTGTCTTGTCCAAAGTCGTTGCCCACCTTCAATGATACGAAGAGGGAGATGGTGAGAATGACCAAACCTGGGCATCCCCACACAAGGCAGTAGACTCTTACTGCCATGTTTTCTGTCTTGCATTTTACATTGTTCATCTTTCTTGTTCCTTTTATTATATTGGTTTGTACATTTCGGAATTGTCGGTATCTGCCAGAACTCGGCTATGCGATTTCCGATACAAAGTTACTCCGATTATTCCCGACAGCTCAAAATCTTCCGAAAAATCCGCTCCGTTTTTACATTAGTTTAGAAATTGGTACTATCGAGTATGAAAAAAGAACCAATAATCATACTATAAAATGTTGATGGACATGACGAAAGGGAAAGAAAAAGGGAGAAGCAATGCCCCTCCCCAAAGATGATATATATATATATTATAGGTGTCCGATAGAACAAGACGAAAGTCGTTATTGCCCTACGACCTTTAGTTGCACCGTCTTCATCGGTTTGAGCGTGATGCGGTTTACTGACTCTTGTTTGCTTTCGTCTGCCATGTTCGCATAGATCTGTGTGGTCGAGACGTTCTTGTGACCCAACATGTGCTGAACGGTATAGACGCTTGTTCCTGCATCTACCTGTAGAGAACCGAATGTATGCCTGCTGCAATGAAACGAGATTTTCTTGGTGATGCCAGCAGCTTTCAGCCAGTTCTTCAAAGGTGCCTGGGTCATCTTGTCTGCAAAGCCGACAAAGACGGGGCCAGTTCCTCGCTCACCGATCAGTTCTAAAGCCTCGTCACTGATGGGATTGTTTACAAGTTCCTTTGTTTTCTGCATACGAAGTGTGACATACATTCCTCCGTCGCCGTATGGCTGTATGTTTTCCCATGTGAGTTGCTTGATATCACTCTTGCGGAGTCCGGTCAGACAGGCAAAGAGAAAGGCGGTCTTTAAGACGGGATATTGGCATGGGGCGTTCGCCAACCTGACAAGTTCATCCTTGGACAAGTGTTCCTTTTCCGTGGGTATGGTGTCAATGCGTTCCAAGAAGCCGTTGGGATTCTCCATAATCTTATGCTCCCTGTAGGCTGTATGGAGTACGGCACGGAAGGTTGACCAATAGCCTGCCACACTATTGATATGCAGTTTGTGTTCTGTGTGGATGGTCTGAGGTGCAGTTATCAGGTACTCACGGAACTTGTTGAACAGGTCAACGTTGATTTCGTCGAAACGGCATTTGTTGTTGCAGAATCGGGCAAAGTGCTTATAGACGTGCTGCCACTTGCAGTTCTTCTTGTCTGCTTTCTGCTTGAAGTAGGCAAGAAAGTCGCCCTTCATCTTATCACGATCAAAGAAGTCGTACCTCTCATTGACGATGGACTCATAGCGACGGCAGCGAAGGGCTTCTGCCTTCTCGCGCATACGGACGTTGTAGTCCTTCTCCCGTTGTGACTTCAGCTTGGCGTAGATGTAGATGCCGAGCGATTCATGGCGCATGACCTTCATAGTGGACTCGTCCCGGTAGCCAGAGTAGTATTCGAGGACTTCATCTGAATATGATGATGTTGATTGGTCTTTCTGCTTCTTATCACCAACAAATGTCTTTTTCTTAGAAATGGTTTTCTTGGGTTTTGAACAAGGAAGGACTCGGTTATAAGGATTGGCAGCAAACATCTTCTCAATGTCACTTCTGCGGACAAGAGCCATTCGGCTGCTCAGCCGTGAGGCTGGCAACTTCCCTTGTTCAACAAGTTTATAGACATACTGACGGGTGCAGCCTAAAAGGATGGCTGCCTTGGAAAAGGTCAGGTACTCCTGCTGTTGAAGTTCCATCACTGGCCCAACACTCCGAAGGAAATCCCTTCGTCTCTTTTTCTTGGATTCCTTCGCTTTCTCGGCACATTCCTCCGAGCAGTACTTCTGCATTCTGCTGTTTGTGGTGAAAACCTTGCCACAATAAGCGCATTTTCTAGTCTTTGGCTTACTTGCAACTATTATAGGTTCAACATGCCTTTTATTGTACCTCTCCGCAAGTAATCACAAGTAAACTCTCGACATCCTTTGTTATCTTTCGCCACGATATTGCTTTTCTCAAAAGCGGGTCAGAAATCAGTCAACTCTCGTAACCTATCGGCAACCCTTGTCAACTCTGTCCACGATGTGGCAAAAATAAAGCCTCGTAAATTCCCTGCGGTAGAAATACGTTGCAAATTTATAGGGAATTTCCGAAGCGACCAAAAACTGCTTCTGAAGTGTTAAAATCTAAAAGTGACTGTAATACAATGTATTAAGTCTGATTGATTTTCATTATTTATGGTAATTTAGAGGTCTCTAAATACAAGAAGTGAATGTATTATTAGTTGATTACCAGTATTATACGCTCTAAACGATAGAAAAGTGACTGTGTGGATTCTATATAATACGAAAAATGTGAGATTTAACCTCCATTTACATCATTTCCAGTGTCTGAGTATAGTATTTCTATCATTTCGTTGGCTATTTTGTGGTCAGCGATTCGCATAACATTGTTTGTTTCCGAATTGTAACCAAAGAAGTTTATGTTCCCATACCAGACAATAGATTTGTCAATGATGGCGCATTGCAGAGTTTGTTCCTTGTTGCACACCACATCCATTCCTGTATTTTTAAGCTCTATCTCATTAGCTCCTTCCTCTTTGATATGTACAGCCACAGTAACACCATTATGAATAATGTTTGCAAGTGTTGACATGATAACGGGCTTGTATTTGAACTTTACTTTTGTGACTGCGATGATGACAGAGTACTGGGCTTTTACCAAATCATTTCGAAATGTCGCTTCGTATTTATTTCGTTCATATATCAGTTCTTGGGCATTCTTGTCAAGTGTGGATGATGTCACATACTTTCCGTATCCTGCTCTTAAATACCCTTTTAACCGTTTACGATACATAGAGTCACAAAGTGAGACATGAACATCCACATAATCATAAATACGCACTTCGTTCTTTCCTGCGTATTCCCTATGCAAACGCCCTGCATATTGCTCCACGTTTCCTTTCCAAGCTATAGGCATAGTAAGGAACAGTGTATCAAGGCGAGGATAATCAAAGCCTTCTCCTACATACTTTCCTGTAGCCACAATCACAAGTGATTCTGATGTGGGCATTGACTGTAGATTTTGTAATGCAAGACGTTTTTCTTTAGCAGAATCAGCTCCAATGAGTTGAATGACATGGTCTGCAAATGGAATAAGCATTTGTGCCAACGCCTTGACATGAGCAGTGCGAGTGGTTAATACCAATGGGGTACGACCTTCTTGAATGGCAATTCTTACATCTTCTACGATGAACTCATTCCTAACCTTATCTTCGGACAAGTCTTGTGTAACCTGAACGTAAGTCTTGCTATCTGACGAAATGTTTCGGAATGATGTAAACCTTGGAATCAACAAACGTTTAAATGTTTGATTTTCCATTTGGCTCTTGGCATCAGCTGTGAATCTTATCTTTCCGCATTGCATGAAAATAATAGGTTGATGCCCATCCTTTCTGACAGGAGTTGCTGTCAAGCCATATACGTATGTAGCTGTTACTTGTCGAAGCACTTGCTCGAAGCTGACAGAGGATACATGATGACATTCATCTACTATCACCATGCCGTAATCCTTGACAAAAGGCTTCGCTTCACCATCGCTCAAACAAGATTGTATCAAAGCTATATCAATGATGCCATGCAACGTGTTCTTGCCTGCATATAAACAACCAATGACCGAAGAATTCTTTTTCCTTCCTCGTTTGGCTGCAGGCTCTTCAACGATCTCATCTATCTTGAGGAAAGTTTCCAACCGTTCTTTCCATTGTTCCAGCAATGCCTTGTTATGAACAAGAATTAAGGTGTTCACCTTTCTCCTTGCAAGCATTCCGATGGCAAACACAGTCTTTCCAAACGCTGTTGTTGCTGATAATGTTCCTATATTATGCCCAGAAAAAGCTTCCATTGCATTTTGCTGTTCTTCCCGAAGAGATCCTCTGAATGTAACATTGATATTATGCCCATGATTTGTTTTGTCTGAGATCACTACCTTTACTCCATGTTGTGTTAGAATACCACAAACAGCATCTTCACACCCACGAGGAAGGGCAAGATAATCATCTGTCATTTCCGAACATGAAATGATGCGAGGGATATTATAGGTAGAAAGGCGCATACCTTGCTTCTCATAAAACTCCGGATTACGGAAAGCTGCTATGCGTTTGAATATATTCACACATTTGGCAGATAGACTTGCTAAAGGGACATAAAGCATATTCGCTCTTGTCAGAACGATTTGTTTTGGATAGTCTTCAGATTGCGCAGCATCCATATGAGGAGTCTCCCAAGGTTTCTCCTCACAGGTCTTTGATAGTTCTCCTAATGTTGGCATTGCATGCAGCTGTAATAACAAATCAAGTTCTACCTCTGATAGCTTATGGATTTGCGACAACATTTCCCATTGGTCGGCATACGCATTGAAGTCTTCATCAACGAACACGCTGTTTCCTTTGCGTCGAGCCATACCTTGCAATGGCAAGGCTACAAGATTGCCTAGTCCTCCTTCAGGCAAGGTGTCTTGGTTTGGAAAGAAACGGTCGTATGACTTGAAAGACAGGTGAGCATCACAACTCATCGCCTCTGTAAGAATGGCATTTCCCAACTTGCGTGCCTTGAAAGCAGTTACTGGTGTTTCAAAGAAAATCCATACGTGAGCACCATTGCCAGAACGTGAGCGTTCGATGTAGCAAGGTACATTCCAAGTTTTGCAAACATTTACAAAGGCAAGTACATCATTCTTGTAACCATGCTCGCAACTCTTGTCATCAAAGTCTGTACAAAGGAAACGGCAAGTGTTGTCCTTTCGTATTGGATAAAGTCCTATAACATCACGTCCCCATGCATCCTTTCCTGCAAGATGATTGAAAAAGTCGTTGTATGCCAAAGGAGCGAATTGCCTGTTGGGACAATCCGCACATTTGTACTTTCGCTTGTCGCAAAATTCACGATTCCATTCCCTCGTGCATACAGGTTGGTAGCCTGACTTTTGAGTTGTACTACTGTACCAACGCTTGGCAAAGATATCATCACGACCTTGAAAAACATTACGAAATAGCGCAACCTTGTCCTGTAGACTCAGCTTTGAATCTGTATGGAATATGGCTTGTAGGCTTTCTTTCGTTGTGACATTAGGCTCGGTTACAATGTATGGTATTCCATGCACATCAAGAATTTTTCTTAACCTGGCATTTTCTTTCTCTAATTCTTGAAGCTTGGCAATAAGCTCATTTGCATTTAGTTGTTTGCCTGTATCCATAGCGGTTCTTGTTCCCAACCAACAGGGAATCCAAGAGCTGCCAGGTCTATCTCTGGAAACTTGCTGAACAAATTGTGCATTTTGTCAAGCATGTCATTGTTGGGAGAGATGATGTCAAGGAAATACTTGATGATGCACATGTTATAATAGATTCTTCGCTTGTCCGCAAGAATAGTAATCCAAGGACGAGTCATGCCTCTCATATCATTTGGAATAATCTTGTTGACTTTGTTCCAAACACGAGCGTGATGACAACAAGCGTTGCGAGTAAGCGTAAGCACAGAAAGCCAAGACTCAAACACTGGAGCATGAAGGCAGAAACGCTTGGCGATCTGCTTTTTGAGTCCTTTATCTTTCAAGTTCCTGTAGTACATATTCACGCTACCCATTGGGAGAAGTTCACCAAGAATCCATGCTGGTGGAAAAGGTTCTGTATATGTTCTTTTGAAGTGTTCTATAAAGTCTTCAGTAGAACGTTCATACTCCTTCGACAACATTGCCATACTATTGACGAAAATGGACTGATCACGAAAATGTGCAGAATTTGTAAGCCAATATATATCACCAGTCCGTTCAGCCGTCATATTCATTACGGCTTCTCTTACAGCAATTTCGATCTTCTCAATCTCGTTAAAAAGGAGTAAGCGCAACTTTTTGTCAAAGCGATAAAGCATCATCACTTTGTTAAATGTAGCACCTTCCTTATACAGATGACGAATCTTTGGAGTCTTCAACAAAGGATGCATATACGCAGACAATCGATAATAGCCAATGCTCTCCAAATACAATTGAGCCTTTTGCCTATCATTGATTATCAATCCACGATTTTCCAATAAGGTTACAAGTTCTCGTGGAGTCTTGTAATCTTTTCCAAAATTTCTCTTTGTCATAGCTTATAAACAAAAAAGCCCAGCCTATTTAAGCATTGTAAAGAGGCTCGGCTGGAACTAACGCTGCAAAAATACAAATAATCATTGATAATACAAACTTTTTTGCAAGAAAAATCATACGAAAGTGGATTTTCTTGACATATTTATATTTAATAATGTTAAATCGAGCCTTAAAATCATACTTTACCAGCAAAACAAAGTGGTTTTCAAGGTAAAAGTGTTATCTTTGTAACGTCTATACCCATACCAGAAGCCCCGATGGGCAGAGGTTGGGCAGACATATATACATATAAGGCGTAACTGTACGCTTTGGTTTTGACAGTGTAAGAACTTCGCAAACTCTCAACTGCTGGTCAAGAACAAAGCAACGGGAACGCCTCATGAGGTGTATTATATACAGCCCTCATTGGCTTCGAGCGATTTTGTCGTTCGTTGTCAAGAGTGCTTTCTATATACGTACACAGGCGTGGGGCTTTCGGCGTTGTATCAGCGTTGTACATTGAAAGACGATATTTCTTATTTGTTACCTACTTGATTATCAGCAGGTACATGAAAACTCAAACGTAAGCATCATTTTATTGGGTGACAAGAAAGAACCAACAAAATGAAAAACAAATCTTGTGCAACAAATTTTGCTACCCAACAACCATTTTTCCTGTTACTTTTACTTCAAGAACCATTTTTACTGGCGGAAAGAAAAAAGATGTGTTACTTGTCTATGGCTGCAACCAAAGCCAATACACAAATATAAATTCATTCATCTTAGGATATATATACTAATGGATTGGATGAACTGAACGAATTGCGGAGCGATAGCCCAACCGTGCCATGTGCAGTATTGGGTTGTCGTTCTCTTTCTTTCCGCCAGTAAGAACTCTTGTATGATTTCTGTTACTTTCCACTTGTAATCGCTTGTTTCAAGTCGTTCTTGGTTCTTTTATCCTTACAACTCAACTTTTCTAATTGTTACTCCGTTACATGTATCTTCATCACCATTTCTGGGCTTTGATAAATTTGGTTGCAAAGGTAATGTCTGTACCCATATTCCTTGCAAGGTCAGTGCCTATGGTCTCTTGCTAAAATCTCCACCTTGCAGGTCGTATTTGAGCAGAGAACCTTGCAGGAAAAGCACAGACACCTTTTGAGGCAACAAAATTTTAACCCAAATCGGTCATTAGAAAAAATCGCTTTCATTTTGTCTTAAAACAGAATAAAAGATGCATATTGTGTTAGTATACAGATACTATAACGATGGTATAGTCTACTACAATCTGACTTTTTGTACGAGAAAATCTCTAATGACCGATTTGGGTTTAATCAATCCCGAAATTGCAGATGCAAAATTAGGGAATAAAAAAATGAAGACTTATGGCAAACATTTGTGACACTCAGTACAAGGTGATGGGCGAACGCAAGGCGGTAGCCGACCTTTGGAACACGCTCCAAACAATGGAGGTGAACACCAAGAACGTATATCTCTACAAGTTGGCGGAACACTATGGCATCGACTATGAGAAGATGGGCATATCGGTAAGAGGATATATCTATTGGGCAGAGTTTGAGGCAGACGAGAACATCTGCTTGTTGTCCTTTGACACCGAAAGTGCTTGGTCTGCCTGTGAGGAGTTCTTTGATGAACTGAACAATGTTCTTGGTGGAGAACTTTCCATCAGTTATCGTGAGATAGAATGTGGATGCGACATTTTCTATGTCCACGACGAGCAAGGCTTCTTCCCAGAGGAATGCTGTGTGAGTTCTTCGGGTGAGCCTTTCGAGGATGCTTGTGAGGACATCTTTGACACTTGCCAAGATGCTATTGCCAAGTGGTGTGAGAAGATGGGTATCTCGCAAGGTGACAGAACCGAAGATGAAATGGTGGACTTCATCAACGGCTATGAGTATGAGAACGTGGACACCTATTTTTATATAAACAAGTTCACGTTTGACTGATGGAAAGATTTGAGACGATAGAGAAAATCCCCACATGGGCATTATGCTACATCATCAATGGCGACCCTACGGGATTGAGTGATGAAGACATCAAGATGGTTGATGGCTTCATGCAGAAATGGCAAGTGGAGATTGTTTCTCCACTCAGCCAAGATGGAAACGCATCATTCTCACATTATCCTGCCTTTGGACTACCTGCCGAGGTTGAGGAGTGCAAGGTGATTTATCATTCGGAGAACCCATAAACTTTATAGAGCTATGTTTGAATACGAAGAATTGACCGACATTATCGGTTGCAGTTGCACACTACTGATACCCTACAGAGGACGCACAGAAGGGTTCGTGGTTGCAGACTATGGTGAGGACATCGTGGTGAAATTGCGTAATGGCAAGGAAATTGTAGAAAGACGTGATGACGTTCTTGTCTATGACTGACGAAAAGGATGCTTGGTGAAGGTTATACTCGCCAGGCATCTTTTTTCTTTCCGCCAGTAAAAGCCCTTTTGTATGTAATGGCAAACTCCCTTCATCGTTTGACGATAAACTTTTATATGGCTATGCTTTGATGGTTGTATTCGCCAAATGGCGACCTGCCTCTTTGTATGAGATAAAATCTGCGACTACGCCTTTCTTGGAGCTTTTCGTACAATGAAGCCTTTTGTCTGAGGATGGATCTTGTTTGCAGCATTGCGATTGTAGTTGGTTGCTCATGCTTACCTTCCTCTACAAATAGGAGTAGCCTTCGGAGCAGGTTCTCCTTCTGCTTGTCTTTGTCAATATGCTCATGCGACCACCCTCCATGCGGAAAAGTGTATTGCCTGTTGGTTTACCATTGTTTATGACGGCACACGCCATGGAAACGTGTTTTGCATTGGTGATGGTTGCTGCAAATGATTGAGCCATACGATGCTGTTACGGTGTTCTTGCGTCCTTTTCTGAATTACCGATTTTTTGAAGCCACTATTTTTCCTATGCAAAGGTAGCGTGATGCTTCGACAGATGGAATCCGTCTTGTGCGGTCGCTTCGCTGTGACCAATAAAATAGCCGATAATCTTCCTTTTTCTCCTCACCGCCAACAGAAAACGAGTATTATAGTCGATTTTCATGGTGTTGCCCTCATGTGCCACATCCCTGCTTTTGAATTGCATGTAAAAATTAAGTTTCACTTCAAAAAGTAATTCAATATGAAAAAGATCGAGAACACTTTCGTAGTAACAGGATTCGTAGGCAACAACGCAGAAATCCGTCAGTTCACCAACGCTTCTGTAGCACGTTTCTCATTGGCAGTCAGCCGTCAGGAGAAGAATGGTGAGGAAACCAACAGAGTATCAGCTTTCATGAACATGGAGGCATGGCGCAAGAACGAGCATGTTGACTCTTTCGACAAGCTGCAGAAGGGAACCATGCTCACCGTCGAGGGCTACTTCAAGCCAGATGAGTGGGTTGATCAGCAAGGCACCAAGCATAACCGCATCGTCTTCATCGCAAACAAGTTCTATCCTACACCAGACAAGGAGGAAACTCCAGCGGCTGAGCCTGAAAAGCCTACCAAGAAAGGCAAGAAATAGGATTTCTTCATTCTCTCCAATAAACAAAGCGGCTTCGGTCGCTTTTGTTTTGCTCATACAACCATGTTTACTTTTATAGCCACTATTAGCAAGTTTACTCTTATAACCGCCATTACGAGTTCCCTTTATATCTGCCAAATGACCTTTCTTTTTTAACGCTTTGTCCCACCCATCTGCGAAACCGCACCAACAGTTCGTCAAAGCGACATTCTTCATTTATCGGGAGCAACATCCCGAAAGATGAAGAATGACCATTTGCCGAAGGACAAGCACGAACAGAATGGCATTGGCTAACGGCATCCGTGACGCAACCGTCACTTACATGCTGTCTACCAATGCCACCCCTTTCGTTAAGTTGCTTGTCTGGCTGTTGCGCAGTTTCACTCCCACCCATATCTTTTATATTCACTTCTTGTATTCCTTTTATATTCACTTCTTGTATTCCTTTTATAATCCATGGCTTTCCCTTTTATAGCCGTCACAAAGATTTCATGCCAAAAGGCTCCTTGACTGTGGCGACCAACTGTCGCTACTGCAATAAGCCATACGCCATGAAGGCTGGAGCGGAAACACACTCGGCATGAATGCCAAGAGAGTTTCCCAATTACTCCTGCTGCATCTTTGTTCCGTCCTTCTATTATAATCGGCAAGCCATTCTCTCTTTATAGCACTTCGTCCCTCCCTTGCGGAATTGCACCGATGGCGCAGTTCCACACCCACCCTTTTCTTGTTGTAATCTTATGTAGTAGCACTTATAGCCATTTCATTTCGTCCATCGTCTTTGCCGCTTCGGATATTTTTCGCAAAAGTACCAGTTGCGTGGCAAATGCCAAATTGGGCATCATGGATGCTTTTCAAAAAATCTTCCTCTATGTGCCTTGCATATAGAGCGTATTTTTCGCTTCCGATTTGTCTTTTTGCCTTCCAACTCCTTTGCGTGGCGGAAAAATATCCCTTGGGAAAGCCGAAAGGCTTCCGAAAATAGGGAAAATAAAAAATGAGTTTAACGCAAATAATTTTTCCGACTATGGCAAGAATGATAGACGACAGCATCAAGAGACAGCTGAGCAAGAAAATGGATTTCTTCTTGAAGTATTTTCCTGTGAGAGTTCGCAATGTGGGCGAGGACGCAGTGGCTGCACGCAAACTGATTTGGGCATTCAAGGATGCAAGGGACAACGCTTTTGAGAAGGTGGCGCAAATGACCGCAGCACATCTTATCAAAGTTTGCGGTGAGAAGATAAAGGACATCGTGTTTGTATGTGTGCCAGCCAGCACCCAAGCCAAGAACGAGAGCCGATACATGGCTTTCTGTAATCGTGTGAGCGAGCTTTGCGGCATCATCAACGGCTATTCGCACATATCCGTTTCAGGCGACCGCTTGGCAGTACACGAGCACCGCCATGACAAGGAAAAGAGCATCACTAAGACACAAGTGATTGAGTTTGATGAAGCCTACTTCAAAGGCAAGGACATCTATGTTTTTGATGATGTGGTAACGACCGGCGCAAGCTATGCCATTTTTGCCAATCAGTTGGAAATGTTTGGCGGAAACGTGTTGGGAGGTCTTTTCTTGGGACGTACACACTATAAATATGCAAAGTGATATGGATAAGACAAAGTACATCAAAGCCAATTCCGTGGCTTTTTCGGGACATCGCACGATAGCGGAAGACCGCAAGGACGAGATAAGGAAGAAACTGAGGGGCAAGATAAGGCTGCTCTATGCTATGGGCATCACCAATTTCTATTGTGGCATGGCACTCGGTTTTGATATGTTGGCAGCCGAGGAGGTGATTTCATTGAAAGTGGAACTTCCCAATCTGAAACTTATTGCCGTCATTCCCTATGACGGTCAGAACGAGAGGTGGAGCGCAAGGGAGCAAGACCGCTATTGGGATATTCTTGACAAGGCGGACGATGCTATCCTGTTGAGTAAGCACTATTTCAATGGATGCTTGCTCAGACGAAATGATTATATGCTTTCTCATTCGTGCGGACTGATTGCTTTCTTCGACGGCAAGCCCAAGGGTGGCACGTTCTACACTTGCCGAAAAGCCAAGTCGATGGGGATGGACATCATCAATCTGTATAAGTCACAAGTATAACAAACGAAAACTATAGCGTATGGACGACATCGTATCTTTGTTCGTGGTGTTCTTCGTGTTCAAGGCTTTAGGCGGAACGCTTAAAAGCCTTTTCCACGGAGACAAGCGAAATGATTTCAGAAGAGACAGATAAGGAATTGCCTTATCTGCCAATCTTATTATTCCACAAGGTCAGAACATCTTGTGTGCTTTTTCGTGCGCAGATAGCTATGGCTTTGTGGACGGAAAGCGTTCGTGTATTCGAAGCCACAAAAAAATATCGTATAGCAGCATCTGTAGGCTGAATATTTTTCAACAAGCAAGAAATGCTGTGATATTGATGATTTCATGTCCTATCGCAAAGTCTATCTCGCCATTTTCTAACATATACTGTGCGATACTTATTGCCTCATTTTCATCATTAGCATTTATAAGAATACACTCTGTATCAATTTCAGTTGTGATTTCAACTTGATATAAATTCATTTTGTTGGAGTATTTATTTGAAATAAAAGTCTTTCCGTCTTATGGGATATATCTACAATCTTTAAATTTCCAATGAAGTTGGATTTCTTACTGTGGAAACAAAAGGAATTTGTCCCAGTATGAGTACGATGCCAGATGAACATCTTTTATCTACTTCTTGATTGATATAATCCCTTGTTATTTTTCCTTTTCTAATCAATTCGTTATATGCAAAACGGAAACCGTCTATAGAGATAGAACTTCGTCTTTTATTTGAAGTTATTCTTGTAATACCGCCCCAATTTACATCCAGAATTTTATTTTCTCCTTTTGTATTCCATAGTGTCACTCCTTTTAAAGGCATAATGTATTTTCTCCAGACTTCATCAAACGTTGGATATTCCATACGAAAATCTTTATGGATAGAATCTGAGTTCTCCTCTTCTTTTTCTTTATGAAAAGTTGAAACAAAATTTGTTTTTGTCGTCAATATCTCTATTTTCAGCTTTTTTGCCACTGATATAGCATCATCAAGAAGTTCTCCATCGGTGGCAATTACCGCTTTTGTACAGTCTTGATAGGCCATAGCTCCATATAGTTGCATAATGGCAGCTCTGTTGACTTTTCTTTTATTTCCATACATTTTAGCTTGAATTGCTATTTTTTCTTTACCTTTTATAGCAATAACATCTATACCCCAATCATTGGAGTATGGAGTTACAAGAGTTTTATATCCTTGATTTTGGAATATACTTGCTATATATTGCTCATATTCTTTTGGTGTCATACGTCTTTAATTTTGGAATATACTTGAATGTTATAGTGATTATTCATTCTCATCCTTGGGCTTTCTCTTGCCAAGCGGTCCGCTGAACTTGCCACGGTTCAGCTTCACCCCATACTTGTTGAGTATGCGGAACACCGAGCTGCGGCTCCTGAAGCCGCTGACCTTCCAGATGTCATCGATAGTGTAGTTGTTGTTATACATATTGACGATATTCCTCTCACGGTCAATGCCTTTCTTTGGAGTTGAGCTCTTGGCAGGTTTGATACCCGACTTAATGTATTCCACATGGGTAGCAGCCTTGCGCAAGGCAACGACCTCTTCGGACAACGAACCGAACATGAAAAGCACATCGGCTATTGATGTACTTGAGAACAACTCCCCCTTTGAGTCAATTTTATCCTGAATGGATATTATCCTTATCACCTTCACCCTGCAAAACTCCAGGAACATCGCCAATTCCCGAACGCCACGCAGCGCATTGCTGAACTTCGAGATGACCAGTTCATCACCTCGTTCCAGACAATCCATGAGCTGCTTCCATTCCGGGCGTGTCTTCTCTTGGCTTGCACTATCTTCTATGATACGGCAGCAGCCATACTTCTCCATCCAAGCCCGGTCAAAGGTGAATGTGTCATACTGCTCCGAGTTAAATATGTAACCTACTTTTGCCATAGCTATTATACACTGATTTGTAATTTGCCGACAAAGATACTTATATTCCATCAAAGTATAATCATACTCTGATAATTATTATAGTTAATTAAAGATTGATGTACTGCACTTTCTTGGATATATTGTCATTTCATATCATGCCATAAAGTATGAATGAGAATAAAACATAAAGTTTGATTTAGTTTGAATGAATACCCGATAAATAGTCGTAAATTCGCACTGCAAATTTTAAACAAAGTCCGAAATGGAAAGTATAAATATTATCATATCTGCGGCAAAAAGCCGATTGAGGGTGAAGTGCAAACAATCTTGCACTTCAAGTTTTCGCATATCATACTTTGAAGGTAGAAAGCATATGTCCATGTTGTCTGCCATCATACTTGCCATTCTTTTGCTGGCATCCTGTTCAAAAAATGCCAGTGAATCATCTTTCCATGATGCAAGGGAGGCATTGGATGCGCAAAAGGAGTTCCTTTCAAGGATGAAATCAGACAAGGATTTGTCTATGGAACACCTTGCCAACAAAATATCCAAATGGTGTACTTTAGAAGACTCGGTTTCTATTTGTCTGATGCGAGACACCATCAAAAAGGCACATTCGTTTCCGATGGAAGAATTTTCCAATGTCCATGACTCCATCCGTGACGAGTTTATGCGCATAGCTACCGCCAAGCGAAGGACATTCAAGGATGTGCTCCTGTTGAAGATGAACGCCTCACCTTATAAAAGTAAGAAGGAAACGGACAGCCTTTCCTTGGTGGCTTCAAAGTTTTTTGAGAGTATGGACACCATACCATTATATAAAGGTGACAAGACAAGAATCTTGACCACCTATCATTTCTTCTTGGAGAAGGTGAAGAAGGAAGGCATTGCCAACCAATCACAGTTCCTCGCCTTTCTGAAAACGGAGGATAGGCTGTTCAGGACATTTCTATCTCATCTATACGAGATGAGCGACGTGTCGGTTTCGCATATAACAAGTGGAACAGAAGATGTGTGCAAGATGATTGCTCAATCTTCAAGGAAAGGAAACTTACTGGCAAGGGATGCCGTGGCATATATGGCGGTTCGTACCAATCGAAGAATCATCGCCAATGCGCAGACTTGCGTTGCTGATATTAAGAGTGGAAAGGTTACTTCCGCTGAACAACGGACTGCCTATTTTTGGATGATACTGCAACCATTCCTGTCCATTGATGACTTCGGAATGGCGATGCTTTCAGAGAATCAGCGAAAGGATTTGGTGCAACTGTCAATAGATGCTTTAGGCACAATCGCCTGTCTTAGCCGTTCCTTGCAGATGGACAAGAATATGACAGACGGGTTACCAGATATGTTCATCAAGCTATACATTTCTTCATTATAAACACAATAGTTATGCTTCATAAATTTCTCAACGACTTCCTGGCACTTGCACCATTGCAGTTGCCAGAGCTTATCAACCAGGAGCGCATGGAACAGCCAGTCTATGAAGACGGCTATGTCCTGCTTGACTTCAAATTGGAAAAGCCTTGTCCTCTCGAAGAGGTAATGAACCTGTTCGAAGACCAGATGGAACTGGTCATCCTTTACCACAAGGTGACTTCCATACATACAGAGTTCGGACAGTTCTGCTGTGCCTTCTCCAACCCTAATTTCGGGCGGATGTACAAGATGAATGCCAGTACGGATGCCAATGGAAATGTCCACTCCGTCATGGTGACAATCTATGAGTCCTTGGAGTTCATGTACGGTGACTTGTGCCACGACATGGAACTGCAAGCGAGGACAGGCTTCTTCAAGTACAAGCGTGACAAGGCGGACATGCTGATGTGTTTCATGTGACATTACGTTCCATTTATGAGCGAAATGCAGCTTCAGAACATCGTGGACATCATCCACAAATGCCACACATGGATAGACGTTGGCAGTTCGTTCCATTGGAAAGACACCGCAGTTTCACGGCATGGCATGGTGCAGACCGTCTGCTGTCGGTGTATTACCCTTCGGGCCTGTCATTCCAACAATGATTATGTCCGTGGGCAAGAGTGGCATATTCCCCTGCTTGACATTGACCGAAGTGCCAAGATTCTTATGAGAAAGGATGCTGGTTTCAAGAAACGCCTTACATCAAATGCTTTGACAATGGCGGATGTCGAGCGACTTTTCATGGAAGTCACCTATGGAATTATTGAGTTGGAGCTATTCGAAGGTTATTGACCGTTTTACATTACAATTTGATCTATGATATTCAAGATTATCTTACTTTTCTTCCCTATGTTTCTTCTCTTGGCATCAACGATGTGCTACAGGAAGAACAATCGGATGATGCAGAGATTTTATCTCCGCATGGTGTTTTCGCATAATTTTCGAAAACTGTACACATTGCTGTTGCTGAAGGCAATATTGGTGTTCAGTTTCGTGGCATATCAAGTACAACCCAACGAGATTGGTGCTCATGTAACGGCACTGTTGGCATTGTTGCTGTTCAAGTTCTCCTATGCAGACAATCTGCTGCATAGGTTGCATGACAACAGGAAATCATGTGCCATCGCTTTTACAGCCTCATTGGTGTTCATATTCACTCCCCATTTGTACACATTGGGGGTGATGGTAGGCTTGCTCTTGGTGGCATCCATCTACTATCCGTCCTCAAAGGTCATCTTCAAGGCACAATGTCCTGACAGTGGCAGACACTTGGCGCAATGTCCTGAGGACATCGTGAACTTCTACTTTTAGTCCATTCTTGGAATATGCCACTTGGTACTTGGCACATTCTACAACACTCAGTCTAAAATGAGAATCATTATTTCACAACATCAACAAGACATTTTCAATGAAACATATACCAAAGGAAAATATAAAGGTAAGTCTCTCTGTCGGCTTCCTGGCATCTCTCCAGGACCGACATAACGAGCGGTATTCCAAACACGAAGCGTTCTGCTATCTGCTGGACAAGGCTTGTGAACACTACATGCCGAAAGCCGTAAGCAAGGAAGTGGCAGACGAATTGAAAGATTTTCAGTTTGTTACAACCAAAACTCAACTTGCGGAAGACTGGCATTGGCATCGTGCCACCGTGCGTCAGTTCCTCGAAAAATTAACGGAACATGGGCTGATACACTGCAAGGAGTTCGAAACGAAATACACCATCATCACGATGATTGGCATGAAGGACGGTAACGTTCCGACAATGCGAAATAGCACATTGGAACCAATCATCCGTTTCACAATGGACAGTTGGTTCAATGGCACTTCCACCACAGAAGAGACTGCCGTTGTATGTGGGCAGATTGTAAAGGGTGCAGTAGCATTATCGCAAGAAAACAACTCTGCTTTTACATCATCTGACAACCAACTTTCATCTGATGATATTGCCACTTGCATGATTGGCAGACTTGTGGTTTGTATGCCTCTTGTAGATGAGGAAGAACATCACAAGCTTCAGTTGCGTAACGCAATCTTCAAGTTCTTCACTCGTGTTCTCAATCGAGACTGGCTCCAGTTGCTCCTTCTGATAAAGGAACTGCCCGACATCGCCAGTCATGGAAAGGCAGCTTCCGTCCAATTGAACACAGCTGAAGACATGAGCCTTTTCCAATCCCTGTGTTCCGCTTATAAGGCTTGCTGTCCTACCTCAACAGTTGGGACAGCTGCCAAGCCAGTTGTAACCGCCAAGGCGGACAACCATAAGTAGAGTTCATTCTGTTCCATTATAGCTGCCTTACGGACATTCTCCTTTTAAGACCTCACGGTTCGGTACTGGCATATCGCACTCGTCGTGGCTTGCCTTTTTTAGCGCATCGGGCTTGCCCGCTGTTCACAAATTTAGGGAGTGTGGTAACTCATTACCCCTACGACCTAAAAGTCTTCGGGAGAGTGTCCGCCAAGGCAGCAAGCTGGGACACTGTTTTTACTGACACATATAAGCATATCAGAGATATGGAAAGAATAGCAAAGCAGGTTTTGAACGTCAGGGGACGTAAGGGATGCGCCGCCGCTCTCAGCCGCGAATATCAGCGCAACTGGAGCGACCGGGCTTGGCAGGTAGCTATTGCCAAAGGTAACTATGACCTCGGCAGACAGCATCTGAACTTTCAGATTTCCAAGGGAGGCAAGATAGCACCTATCGACAAGAGCAAGTCCATCCCACAGATGATGGCTGAGAACTTGGCTGTTCGTGGCATCAAGGACAAAAATGAGGGATTGGCTGAGCCACGTTTCAGAACGGTGGCGGACTTCATCTTCAGCGGTTCACAATGGAAGATGCGTGAGCTTGCCTTCGGTGACCAAGAGGTAGTCTTCAAGCCCGGCGACAACAAGGAGAATTATGCCGTCAAGCGTATGCCTGAGATTGAGCAATGGGCGACGGACATTTATAATTTTGTCGCAGGAAAGTATGGTGAGGAGAATATCGTTGCCTTCTATGTACACTTGGACGAGACTTCACCACACATCCATTGCGTTCTTCTGCCAATCAAGGACGGCAAGTTTGCCTTCAAAGAAATCTTCGCAGGTGCCAACAATCGGGAATATAGTCAACGTACATCGAAACTTCATGACGAGTTGGCGATGGTAAATGAGCCTTGGGGACTGGTGCGTGGAACGAGCCAAACGGAGACTCGGCAACGACACAGACCTACGGAGGAATACCGCAAGCACCTGTCCGAGGAATGTTCTTCAAAGGAAGAGGAACTGGACAACCTTAACAAGGCTGTAAGTGATCTTCGGGTGGAAATAGCACTGGCAGAACGTCGTGTGAAAGGTCTCTCTTCTATGGTGGAACATCTGGAAGAAGAGAAACATCAGAAGATGTTGGAGATTGACAAGTTGAAGGTGCAGATTGCTAACAAGGAAGGTGACAGTTCCATCTTGTCGCAGAAGTTGGAAAAATTACAAAATGAGTTGGCTTCCGTTGATGAGAAACTGGCAGACAAGAAAGACAAGCTCGCTGTGGCTGACCAGCAGTTGGATGAGTTGAACAAAGACATGGAGTTTGTCAAGGAGAGGACAGAGACGCTTCGACGGGATGCCATGCAGTTCTCTAGTGAAGCTCAGACTGGTGCTGGTACACTTATCAAGACAGCTATGTTGGAAAGCATGGTCACTGACTACCGTTCCAAGATGGCATCGTTGCCACCTGAAACCAAAGTCGCATTTGACGGCTCGCCATTGGAAACCATAGCCGAGCACACTGCCGAAGTTCTGCATTGTGCCACATTGTTGTATCTTGGCTACATCGACCAAGCTACGACATTTGCCCAAGGGCAAGGTGGCGGAGGCGGTGGCAGCAATGACATGAAATGGGGGCGCAACGATGACGAGGATGACAGGCGTTGGGCGCACCGTTGCCTTGCGATGGCAAACAGGATGATGCGACCGAAAGGCAGCAAGAGTAGAAAGCGTTAATAGAAAGAATAATCGACAAATTGAAATTTATGATTAGAAAAGCAATATTTATGATGGCATTGTGCGTGTGCGGACAATTACACGCCAATGCAGAGACTATGGATGATGGCACGGATGATTTGGTACCGTCTGGCATAAATGAGGATATGCTCCGACAGATAGAGCCTACATACCTCAAAGAGGTAGCTGTACCTTCTGCATGGTCTTCCAACTGGTTCGTTGGTATGTCTGGTGGCATATCAACCTTTGTAGGAAAGCCGCATGGTACAGGGAACTTGTTCGACAGGATGAAACCTTCCCTGGCAATAGAGGCAGGAAAATGGTTCACGCCAGAGATTGGTGGTCGATTTAGTTTCCAAGGTTTTCAGTTCAAGGATGCCAGCAAGAATGTCCGTGATTACAAGATGTTTCATGCGGATTTTCTTTGGAATGTGACCAACAGTTTTGTCAAAGACCATGCCACCACACAAAGATGGGGATTCATTCCGTATGCTGGTTGCGGTATTATCCATAACGAGGATAACGGCAAGAGTCCGTTTGTCATCAACTATGGTGTGATTGGACAATATCGTTTAACAAAGCGTTTAGCGGTAAACATGGAATTGGGTGGCGCAACCACATTCCGTGACTTTGATGGTGTGGGCGCATCCAACAAGTTTGGTGACAATTTGTTCACCTTGTCTGCCGGACTGACTTTCAATATCGGGAAGGTCGGTTGGAAGAAGGTTGTAGATGCCGCTCCTTATATCAACCAGAACAAATGGCTGGCAGATTACACCAATGATTTGTTGGCTCGCAACCAAAAGTTAAGCAAAGCTCATGCGGAGGATGCCAATGCCATCGCTGAAATGAGAAAGATCTTGGAGATTGAAGGATTGCTGAAAGCCTATGCCGACCGCCTGACATATTATGCGGATAGTACGGAGTATCGCATATACCCGAAAAACAACTACAGCGGTTTGAACTCGCTCCGTGCAAGATTGGCTCACAAGGATTGGAATGGCATGGGGAAGCCAAAAACAAGCCGCTCTCTGGAGTATAGTTTCTCCGTTTCTGATTCTGTTTCTTGGAACAAATACGTTGCAGAAATGGCAGGTGGAACCAAGTGCATCGGTTCGCCAGTGTTCTTCTTTTTCAAGATTGGAACCACGCAGTTGGCTGACGTTTCACAGATGGTAAATTTGGATGAGCTTGCTCGTGTAGCAAAGGCTTATCATCTCAAAATTTTCGTTGTTGGTGCTGCCGACAGTGCCACAGGAAACGATGGCATCAACAATCCTCTCAGCAAGTCAAGAGCGGATTATATCACGCAACATCTTGTGGCAAGAGGCATTGACAAGTCCATGATAATATCAAAAAGTAAGGGCGGTATTGATAAGTATTCACCAATTGCAGTCAACCGTCATACGGCTGTCAGACTATTTGCACAGTAAATATGTTTTACTATCATTCATACGATAAGCGGTAATCTGCAAAACAATGATTATCAAAAGAAAGAGTCCGTTCGTGATGAATGGGCTCTTTCTGCTATTGGTTGTTTTGTTCTTTCTTCTGTCGCAATATCTTGTTTATGACAGTGATGACTTGCTCTTGTATATAAGCTTTGAACATCGTGTCATCCTTTATGGCAAAGTCCAACTGTTCATATACTACAGTATTGACAGAACTTCTGAGTTGTTTTAACTTGTCATTTACTGGTATCTGTCGATGGGCTTGCCAATAGAACGTAACTTCATCTTGCACTATCGCTTTCAACACCATTTTCTGTTCACGGCTGAGTTTCTTGAAAGTCTTGTTTTCTCGTTCTTCGTTGTTGCCATATAAAATAGTATCGATATATTCATCGGCATCAACGATCTCAAACTCATTGTCCCCGAAAGGCAAGTCCAAAATCTTCTTGTTGCTTTTCTTCATCTCACCCATGCACTCCTTACAGATGTGTTGGACATGACCTTTCCCCGAAAATGACTCGTTCGACTTGTATTCACCACAAATCTTACAGTAATGTCCTTTATGCTTCTTCTTTGCCATATCTCTTATCTTATCAAGGGTTATGCAACTGTATGAGAATGCAGGATGCATCATCTTCCAAGTATTCTATACGACTTGGCAATTTGTTTTCTACTATAACAGATTCTATGCAATCCTTGGATTGATAAAATCCATCTGTACATAAAAACAACAAGTCCATGTCTGATATTTTCGTTTCTTGAATGGATATAGGGTTGCGGAAACCTCTTCCATTCACACAACGAGTCAGAAAGGTACAATTATCACCTTCCTTCTGGTGGTCTTCAGTAAGTTGATGTATACCTTTTTCTTTTTTGTAATATAGACGAACATTTCCTTGCCATGCGTAATAGGCAGTATCATCTTTTATGTATAAGACGGTAACTGCTGCTCCCATTTTGCAACAAAGAGTCTTGCATTTATCTGCAACTGCAATGTCTGCTTGCTCAAAAGCCTTTGCTAACAGCTCTCTTATATCCACAGAATTATGTTCTGCCAATATTTTATAAATACTTTGTGCAACAGTGGCAGCTGCGATCTCACCATATTGTAAGCCACCCATACCATCGGCAAGGATAGCGATGCAACTCCCATCTTGTAATTGTTTGCACAAGATAAAATCCTGGTTTGTATCACATAAGCCTTTTTGACTACAATAATTTATATCTATCATTATAAATCCCTTTCTTCTGTAGCAGAGCGAAACACTTCTGAAATGACTTGCCATGTTCTCCTTACTTGGTCATAATTCAAACCCGATTGTGAATTGAGAGTTTGGCTTATCAAATAGCTTCTCTCCTCCAACTGCAATTCCTCGTCAATTTTGTCTGCATAATATACAAGTTGGTCTCGGTTCAATAACTTTGCCAAATCGTTTGCCAGCCAATAGCCACCAGCTACATATTCGTCAAAATCTTCCCAATCATACACTTCCATATACGCTTCTCGATCCAAGTTTGCCATAAGGTAGTTGTCCAATATGAACGACATATCCTCTGCATCCTTGTTTGTGGTTAGATGTCTGTCCATCCAAGCATTGAACTTCAGCAAGAATAATCCATGCAAAGAAGCTATCTTTACAGTGAATCTGTCATCAATACTAACTGTTATAGCATCAGAAAGCACTTCGTCAAACCCTTTTACGGACATGGCAATTGTTTCTTCGGGTGGCCAATAGATGTTGTCATCTTCCTTGGCGACATATCCGTATGGAACAACATCTATCTCATAGTCACCATAATAGAAGCGTTGGTGTTTTGCCTTGTCCTTCTCGAAACCATCCGCAATCAAACTATTTTTGATTTTGTCAAATTCCTGCCAGTTTGGAACAGCTATAGCCAGATCCAAGTCTCTTGTCTTTCTACGTGATGACGTGTTCAGCATCTGCTGCATGACTATATCTCTAGCGGTGGCTCCTATGATAAAGAAGTCGTGATCCATTCTACGGAAACTATCTGTAAGTTTCTCCAACAAATCCACAAGAAATGGATTGTTTATCTTTTCACTCGAAATCTTCAAGCTCATTCTTTAATATGCGTTGCGCAGCCTCCAAGCAGCGACTATTGCCACTACCCATCAAGTCTGCATAGATTAATATAGCAGGAACAGTTCTGTTGTCTGTTTCCCAATTCCAAAATTTGTTGTACAGATGAATTTCCCCATTTGCATCTTGCTTGACGACACCTGTTCGTATAAGATGTGCTGCAGGTATTTCCGTGTATATGTCGAAAATTCCTGGTTGTAAGTAGCCATCCGTCAAGTTTGCGGCAGGCTCTCCTCCCCATGACATGCCCTTTGGCAATGCTATGTTTTTCCACTCATTTCTATTCGCTTCTGTTCGAAATGCCATTGCGCCTACCAGCAATTTGGGTTTCAATACTTCATTGTAATTGCTAACCCATAAGTCAAGCAGTTGTTTTTTGTCTTTTATTATGCGACCGTTTTTAGTGTCACAAACAAAACCACGTCTTGCAAGTTCATCCAAAACGTTTTTCACGCTTCCCAAAGATACACCAATTTGCTCTTTTATCTCTCGATAAGGCTTCTTTATATTGTCTGCATTTTGCAACAGATAAAACACGACCTTCAATCCTGCATCTTGAAACACGGGATAGGTTTTCACCTTGGACTCTGTATTTTTCCTTCCTTGATTAAATATTTGGAAAATCAAGTTCCCTGCCTTTGTATATCTGACAAGGCAGTTTCCTGCACAGTCCAGATAGTTGATGCCTCTGTTTGCCAATTCTGTTGATACCTGTGGCGTGACATATTGCGTAACAAGCAAGATTTGCTGCTTATCATTGTTCATAGTTTGCATAGTAGCTAATGTCGGATTTAATGTGGCCTTGGTTATGTTTTCCCTTACATGACACACAAAATCTACATTCATGATCTTAACAGTGACATCATTTTCATTGGTACAATTTACTTTGACGGCTGTTGTTGACACAACATCCCCCACAGGAAGGCTTGCTCTAAGAGCATCCAATGCTTGGTTTATTATGATATTGTTTGCCATCATTTTATATTATTTGTTCAATATATCAGTTGTGTTCAATTTGATTGAACACTGCAAAGATAATGAACAAAACTTAAACGAACGAACTTTTTGTTCAATATTTCATCTTGTTCAATACTATTTAACATAGTGCGAAGATTGAACAGGGATATTTTCAGAAATACAATTCCCGAAAAGTGACACAAATGACAAAAAAACGGGAATGCCCGAACTGTATATGTCGGTTCAAATAAATCTCTATTATCAAAAAGTGGTAATTTTACCACTTTTCGTCATTAGAATATTCCCATACCCTTCATCCTCCCTTGTTTTTCCTTAGCAAATTTAGTTCAGCCCACC
>ERZ827498.1317-NODE-1317-length-28206-cov-3.875564_pt1 | contig 28206 bp, 25 predicted proteins | sample MGYA00519865_ERZ827498 | MGnify/ENA primary metagenome ERZ827498 (study PRJEB31778, sample SAMEA3449328) | human gut metagenome | biome: human gut; feature: human-associated habitat; material: faeces | place: United Kingdom | collected 2010/2012 ...
GCGCCGCTGTGCAGATGATATGATGAGAGCATAAAGGAGGGGTTTTTCATGGTAGAACAGAGAAATGTGGCGCTGTGTGTCATTCTCACCATCGTCACCTGCGGTATTTATGGAATTTACTGGCTTATCTGCCTTGTGAACGATTTGAACTATGCAACGGGGGATGTGCAGTCGCCGTCCGGCGGCATGGTGTTTCTGCTGGATATTGTCACCTGTGGCATTTACGGCCTGTACTGGTGCTATAAGGCGGGTGATAAGCTGGACCGTGTAAAGCAGCAGCGCGGTATTCCCAGCAGCAATACAGGTATCCTGTACCTGATTTTGAGCCTGATTGGGCTTGATATTGTGGTGTGGGCCCTTGTGCAGAGCGAAGTGAACGGCATGATGGGCGGCGCGGGCATATGAAGGCGCTCTGCGCCAGAAAAAAGCGGCTGGCCGCTGCGGTGGGCCTGATATTGGCGGCAGGGCTGGGGTATGCGGCATGGGTGCGGGCCACCGGGCTGGGCGTGCCATGCCCGTTTCATGCGCTGACGGGGCTGTACTGCCCGGGCTGCGGCATCACGCGCTGCCTCAGCGCCCTTTTGCAGGGCAGCTGGCAGGCTGCCCTGCGCAGCAATGCCGCCATAGTAGCGCTGGCGCCCTTTTTTGTCTGGCTGGGCTGGGCGGCGGCGCGCAGCTACCTTGCCAGCGGCAGCGTGCGGCTGACAAAGCGGCAGAATGTTGCCGTGTACGCGGCCATTGCAGTGCTGGCGGCCTTTGGCGTTGCGCGAAATCTGCCGGCCTTCTGGTTTTTGCGCCCGCCTGCCTGACGGTTATAACAGAAAAGAAAACTGCAAATGATGTTTCTTTCTATAAAGGAAAAGAAGGAAGAAAACTGATTGCTGTAGAACTTGCGCCTCCGCTTGGAATAGATGATGAGAAGATTATGGATGCTGCTTTTTTGATGAAGGAAAGCGGAGTTGATGTGCTTACATTTCCGGATTCACCATCAGGAAGAACACGTGCAGATTCAATACTTATGGCAGAAAAGGTTTCGAGAGAAACGGGAATGTGTGTTATGCCGCACATATGCTGTCGTGACAAGAATGCTATAGCAATGCGTTCACAGCTTTTGGGAGCACATATAAATGATATTAATAATTTTCTCGTTATTACCGGTGATCCCATACCATCAGTTGTAAGAGCGTCTGTAAAGAGTGTGTTTAACTTCGATTCAGTTGGACTTATGAATATAATAAGTGATATGAATCAGGAACAGTTTGCCGGGGAACCGGTTATATATGGTGGAGCAATTAATCAGGGAAGGGTTAATTTTAAAGTGGAACTTGAGCGTGTTAAGAAAAAAATGGAGGCGGGAGCCACATTTTTTATGACGCAGCCTGTATTTTCTGATGAAGATATAGACAGACTCAGACAGATTAAAGAACAGACAGGGGCAAGGATTCTTTGTGGAATAATGCCATTTGTAAGTCTTCGAAATGCAACATTCATGAAAAATGAGATGACAGGTATTAATGTTACGGATGAGATTCTTTCAAGATACAGAGCTGATATGTCAAAAGAAGAGGGAGAAGAGACTGGTATTCAGATAGCAAGGGAAATAATTGCAAAGACTACAGATTTTGTTGATGGGTATTATTTTTCATTTCCGTTTAACAGGGTACATATGTTAAAGAAGATTATTGGAAAGAACAATCAGTAAGTAAGGCTATTCTATTGACTAATCAGAAATGTATCTGATATAATGTTGAAAAGTTTCGATACGGAATAATTTAATAATGTGTGATATGTGAGGTGTGGTATGGACGAGACTCAGGTTAAACATTTTATTATGATGGAACGCCGAAAGGGAACGAGTATGGAAGAACTTATATTCATACTTCATGATAATGGTGTTCCAGATTATGAAATATCCAATTTTTTAGAGATTTCTATTAAGCATGTGGAAGATGTTCTGAGTGACTATTAATCAGTTTGTTTAGAAGAAATCAGTAAAAGGGCTTTCCCCGTATGCGGTGAATTGATTTTCAGCGTATGCGGGGAAAGCTTTTATAAGATATGATGAAAATGGAGAAGTGAAAGTATCTTGAATACTTTGACATGAGGGCTTATAATTATTATTAAATGCTAAGAAAGGTATGACTTGTTTATGGAGATAATAGAACTGTCAATAACAGCAGAGGAATCAGAGAATTACAGAAAGATAACTAACAGACTTAAGGTGCTTGGTGCTGTCGGCTGGGTAAAGGCTTATATATGGGCTGTGGTATATGTTGTTATATTCTGTGCAATAGGGTTTGCGCTTGCAGGAAGATATGCACTTACAATTATGCAGTATGTTCCTGTGTGGGTATGGCCGTTGTGTTTTGTAGCTGTATGGATGGTATCAGCTATAAGAAGATCTGGTAACAAGCAGCTTAAGGTGCTGTTACAGAAGTATCTGTTTACAGGTTTCGCAGATAAGATATTTGCTGGAGAGATAAGACCTAGCAGGGTTAAGATATTAAAGGATAAAATGATCGTTTATTGTAAAGTATATAATGATTAGAATATAGAGGTTTATGGTAATATGAAGATAGGAATATTTGACTCAGGCATAGGTGGTCTTTCAGTGCTTCATCAGGCAATGATTATCATGCCAGAGGCGGATTACATATTTTATGCTGATGTGGATAATGTTCCATATGGGGAGAAAACAAAAGAAGAAGTAAGAAAGCTTGTCGACCATGCTGTTGGATTTCTTGTTGATAAGGGATGTCAGGCAATTGTGCTTGCCTGCAATACTGCAACAAGTGCAGCAATCTCATATCTAAGAGAAAAGTATAAGCTGCCAATAATTGGAATAGAGCCAGCTGTAAAACCGGCAGTTGAGCACATTCATGAATCAGGAAAAAGAGTTATGGTTGTATCAACTCCTGTCACGGCAAAAGGTGAGAAGTTAAAGAAACTTGTAGATAAATATGATAATAAGCATATCGTTGACGTTGTGGCACTTCCTAAGCTTGTAAGATTTGCACAGGATGATGATTTTGACTCTTCAGATGTTACTGATTATTTAAAATCTGAATTTGCTCCATACAATCTTAATGATTATTCTGAACTTGTGCTTGGGTGTACACATTTTAACTATTTTAAGGATTCATTTTCAAAGCTGTTTCCGGATGATTTAGAGATGGTTGATGGAAATACGGGTGTATCTAATAATCTTAAGAATACTGTTGTGAAAAAAGGAATATTTAAAGAGGAAGATAAAGGGAAGAAAGGCACAGTAGAATATTATTATTCGGATAGAAAAATGGAGAGTGAGGCTGAGATGAAACATATAAAAAAGCTTCATGAACGACTTGAGAGAATGAGACAGATATAGAATTGCAAGAGGAATGTAATTATGGGAAAATCAGATGATAAGACTAATGTATGCAGAGTGCTTGACCAGAAAAAAGTACCTTATAAGACACATGTGTGTCCAGATGCAGAAGGGTTAAGCGGAGATGAAATAGCTGCTGTTCTTAATGAGAATCCGGAACAGGCTTTCAAGACACTTGTTACAGTTGGCAAGACAGGTAAGAATTATGTATTTGTTGTTCCTGTTAATAAGGAACTGGATTTGAAGAAAGCAGCGAAGGCTGTTGGAGAGAAATCAATAGAGATGATTAAATCAAAAGAATTACTGCCCCTTACAGGATATGTGCATGGGGGCTGTTCGCCTATAGGAATGAAGAAGTTCTTTCCGACAACATTTCATAAGACTGCTGAGGATTTTGAAACTATAATGTTTAGTGCCGGTAAAATCGGACATCAGGTAGAAGTTAAGCTGTCTGATGTAGATAAAGTTATAAGATATCAGATTGCTGATATCGTTACAGACTAAGGAGAAGATAAGGATTATGAAACTCAGAGTTCCATTCTATTATGACCAGTTCCACTGTATAACTTCAGAATGTAAAGACAACTGTTGTGTTGGCGGCTGGGAGATAGATATTGATGATGATACTTATAATTATTATATGAGTCTTGATGGCGAGCTTGGAGACAGGATAAGAGAATCAATTACTAAAAGTGAAGATGGTTCGAATTGCTTTAAACTCGTAGATGGACATTGCGGTTTGTTAGATAAGTGTGGATTATGTACAATTCATAAAGAACTGGGAGCAGAGCATTTGTCTGTTGTGTGTGATCAGTTCCCAAGATATTCTGAATATTATGGAGAAATCAAAGAAAGCGGTATCGGGCTTGCATGTGAGGAAGCGGAAAGAATTATATTTTCTGAAAACAAAACATTTACAACTGTATTAAAGCCGTGTGATGAGGAATATTCAGAGGATGATGAGTACGACAGTGCTTACGCTGTCAGGATATTTAAGGCAAGAGATGAAATATTTAAGATCCTTGATATGCCGGAGATGTCAATTAATGAGAAGCTGGTTGTAATATTAAAATATTGTGCATCAATACAGGAATATATTAATAATGATGAGTATGACGCACTTAAGGAGTATGTCAATACATTTGGAAGAAGTGATATAGAACATATTCTTATGGAAATGAATGATGAATCAGAAAGCGATGAATTTGGTGATGTTGATGTTTGGGAATGTATAAGAAACATTATGTATCCGTATGAGGATATGGAGGTGCTTAATACACGCTGGGAACAGATATTAGCTGAGATGACAGAGACTTTCCATGAGAATATGGATAATGAGCAGTATCAGGAGACCAAAGAAGAATTCATGACAGCAATGCTTGAAAGAGAGTATGAGTACAGGAACTTTATAACATATCTTGTGTTCCGGTATTTTGCCAAGGCTGTATATGATTATGATGTGGTTGGTAAAGCTAAAATGTTTGTTACTAATTATCTTATACTCCGTCAGATGGACATGCTTGTATGGTATAGAAAGCATAAGAGGTTTACATTTGAAGATAGAATAGATACAGTGCATATTTTTTCAAGACAGGTAGAGTACTCAGAGGATAATATGGAAGCACTTTATGAGTCTTTTCTTTTTGATGATGTGTTTGAGACAGATAACCTTTGCAAGCTGTTATGGATTGACAGTACGGCGTTATAGTAATACACTAAAGCTATCATTTAGATATGTTTATAGGAGGCTAAGGTAATATGATTAAAGAAGCTATTGCAAAGCTCGTTAAAAAGGAAGATTTAACAGCTGGGCAGATGAATGATGTAATGGAAGAGATTATGACAGGAGAAGCCACTGATGCACAGAAGGCAGCGTTTCTTACAGCTCTGGCAGCAAAGGGAGAGACTATTGACGAGATTACAGCAGCAGCCAGAGTTTTAAGAGCACACTGTGAGAAGTTCTTAAATGATATGGATGTTCTTGAAATCGTTGGAACAGGCGGAGATGGTTCTAATTCAATTAATATATCAACTTTAGCTTCTATCATAGTATCAGCAGCTGGAATTCCAGTTGCAAAGCATGGTAACAGAGCAGCTTCAAGCAAATGTGGTACAGCAGACTGTTTAGAGGCTCTTGGAGTTAAGATAGATGCAGCTCCGGCAAGGATGGCACAGATTCTTAAGGATATTAATATATGTTTTCTGTTTGCACAGAAGTATCATCCGGCTATGAGATTTGTTGGAGGTGTGAGAAAGGAAATAGGAATCCGTACATTATTCAACATACTTGGCCCGCTGGCTAATCCGGCAGGAGCTTCTATGCAGCTTTTTGGAGTGTATAGTGAGGAGCTTGTTGAGCCACTTGCTCATGTATTACATAATTTAGGTTGCAAAAGAGCCATGACAATATATGGAATGGACAGTATAGATGAAATATCTTTAAGTGCTGATACAAAGGTCTGCGAGTTCAAAGGTGATGAGTTCAAATCATATACTATAAAACCAGAGGATTTTGGATTTACAAGATGCAAGAAGGAAGATCTTGTAGGCGGTGAGCCGGCAGTTAATGCCAAGATTGCAAGAGATATTCTTGATGGTGCAGAAGGACCTAAGACAGATGTTGTACTTCTTAATGCAGGTGCTGCTATATATCTTGCTTCAGATGGTATTACAATGAAGGAAGGTGTTGAGAAGGCAAGAGAAATTATTAAGAGCGGATTAGCTAAGAAGCAGCTTGAAAGATTTATAGAAGAGACTAATAAGTAATTCTGAATAATTATATATTAAGATGGGGAGATTTCTGTAAAAACGGGAATCTCCTTTTTGATGTATCTTGAAAGTATATAAGAACAAATGTATTGTACAGCCTCATGATATATGCAATATAGGACTGAACTATATACTGTAAAAAGTAAATCTAAATGTGACGGAAAAGTTACAGGTTATAACGAAAAAACGACAGAAGACGACATATATAACACAGAAATATGGCAATCTGATATAATAAGTGAGTCGGAATAATAATCATGATTGGGGGACAATGTTAGTATTTAATTTGTTTGGCAAGAAAGATACAGAATGTATCAGATTTGAACGTTATTTCTTGTCAATGGGTAACTGTCTGGAAGATTTCTGGAGTATTATGCGAAAGGATATGAACGGTTTTTCAAGAGAGGAGGAAGAGGCTTTTATAGGAGAATATAAGAATGTGCTTATTGTTATGTCAGAAAGTTATATGACGGATATTAATGTACTTTATTATATGGATATCTTACGGAGCCTTAAAGAAAAGGGACATATAAACATAGTCGCAATGATTCAGAATGGTACGGTTATACCGGAAAGGTACAGATGGATTACCGGTCCTGAGGTCAGCAGGATAGCTTTTTATTAATATTTGCTTGCATTTATGTGCCAGAATCTCTATAATCAATTTTGTATGATTATTTTTATAATAGATTATTATCTGTTATGCGTATTTTTTGGAGGAGATTATTAATGATTAGTGCTAACAACGTAACACTTAGAATCGGTAAGAAGGCTCTTTTTGAAGATGTTAACATTAAGTTCACAGAAGGTAACTGTTATGGACTTATTGGTGCGAATGGTGCCGGAAAGTCAACATTTTTAAAAATTCTTACAGGACAGATAGAACCTAGCAAGGGCGATGTTTCAATCACACCGGGTCAGAGATTATCTTTCTTAGAGCAGGATCACTTCAAGTATGATGAATATAATGTTCTTGATACAGTAATCATGGGTAATGACAGACTTTACCAGATTATGAAAGAGAAAGAAGCTATATATGCCAAGGAAGATTTTACAGAGGAAGATGGTAACAAGGCAAGTGAGCTTGAGGCTGAGTTTGCAGATATGAATGGCTGGGAGGCTGAATCAGATGCTGCACAGCTTCTTAACGGACTTGGAATTGGAACAGATCTTCATTATAAGACAATGGCTGAACTTAACGGTAGTGAGAAGGTGAAAGTTCTTCTTGCAAAGGCTTTATTTGGTAATCCTGATATTCTGCTTTTAGATGAGCCTACTAACCACCTTGATCTTGATGCGATTGCATGGTTAGAAGAATTCCTTATTAATTTTGAGAATACTGTTATTGTTGTATCGCATGACAGATATTTCCTTAATAAAGTATGTACACAGATTGCAGATATTGATTATGCGAAGATTCAGCTCTATGCAGGTAATTATGATTTCTGGTATGAGTCAAGTCAGCTCATTATCAAGCAGATGAAGGAAGCTAATAAGAAGAAGGAAGAAAAGATTAAGGAACTTCAGGATTTTATTCAGAGATTCTCAGCTAATGCGTCTAAGTCTAAGCAGGCTACTTCAAGAAAGAGAGCTCTTGAGAAGATTGAATTAGACGAGATTAAGCCATCAAGCAGAAAGTATCCATATATTGATTTCAGACCAGCAAGAGAGATTGGTAATGAAGTACTTACAGTAGAAGGAATTTCTAAGACTATTGATGGTGTTAAGGTACTTGATAATGTATCATTTATCGTAAACCATGATGATAAGATAGCATTTGTTGGTTCTAATGAGCTTGCAACAACTACTCTTTTCAATATTATTACAGGCAACATGGAACCTGATGAGGGAAGCTACAAATGGGGTGTTACAACTTCACAGGCTTATTTCCCTAAGGACAGTGCTGCAGAGTTTAACAGAGAAGATACTATCGTTGAATGGCTTACACAGTATTCACCAGATCCGGATCCTACTTATGTAAGAGGATTCCTCGGAAGAATGCTTTTTGCCGGAGATGACGGTGTTAAGAAGGTTAAGGTGTTATCAGGAGGAGAGAAGGTAAGATGTCTTATCTCTAAGATGATGATATGTGGAGCTAATGTATTAGTATTTGATGATCCTACTAACCACCTTGATATGGAGTCAATCACAGCTCTTAACAACGGACTTATTAAGTTCCCTGGTGTTACATTATTTACATCACACGATCACCAGTTCATCCAGACAACTGCTAACCGTATTATGGAAATTGTTCCAAGCGGACAGCTTATTGATAAGATAACAACATACGATGAGTATCTTGCAAGCGATGAGATGGCAAGAAAGCGTCAGGGCTTTGCAGAAGCAGCTTCTGATGATGAAGATTAATAAACAGCAATGGACAGCCGCACTTATGTGCGGCTGTCTGTGCGTATGAGCTGCGAACAGAGTCAAGATGAGAATAAGAATGATTGACAAATACAACACATTTGTTATACTTATCACATATTATATTTGCAGGGGAGCATAAGGGCTGTGTAAGCAGTGGCTGCTGAGAGGGATTAAGTTCCGACCCATAACCTGATGTGGATAATGCCACCGTAGGGATTCTTAAAAGGGCTTTTTAGCTCTTCATTTGATTGTTTCAATATCGAATTTCCACAAGGCTTATGATTTTTCCTGTTAATTACCCAGAATGGAGGAATACATATGGAATACGCAACACAGATGGATGCTGCAAGAAAAGGCATTGTTACTAAAGAAATGGAAATTGTTGCAAAGAAAGAAAATATAGATGTCGAGAGTTTAAGACAGCTTATAGCTAAGGGACAGGTTATCATTCCTGCCAATAAGAATCATAAATGTCTTGACCCTAATGGTATCGGAAATAAGTTAAGAACTAAGATTAATGTTAATCTTGGAACTTCAAGAGACTGCGTGGATCTTGATATGGAGCTTGACAAGGTTAATAACGCTGTAAAGATGGGTGCGGAAGCTATCATGGATCTTTCTTCTTTCGGAGATACACAGAAGTTCAGAAGAAAGCTGACATCAGAATGTCCGGCAACAATTGGAACAGTTCCTATATATGATGCAGTTGTATATTATCATAAGGCACTTAAGGATATCACTGCACAGGAGTGGCTTGATGTTGTAGAAATGCATGCTAAAGACGGCGTTGATTTCATGACTATACACTGTGGTATCAACAAGGCTACAGCTAAGAAGTTCAGAGCAGATAAGAGACTTATGAATATTGTATCAAGAGGCGGTTCTATCATATATGCATGGATGGAGATGACAGGAAATGAGAATCCGTTCTTTGAATATTATGACAGAGTGCTTGAGATATGCCGAGAATATGATGTTACAATGAGTCTTGGAGATGCGTGCAGACCGGGATGTATTATGGATGCATCAGATATCTCACAGATTGAAGAACTTGTTACACTTGGCGAGCTTACAAGAAGAGCATGGGAGAAGGATGTCCAGGTTATGGTTGAAGGACCAGGACATATGCCTCTTAACCAGATTAAGGCTAATATGGAGATTCAGCAGACAATATGCAAGGGAGCACCTTTCTATGTATTAGGACCTCTTGTTACTGATATAGCTCCAGGATATGATCACATTACAGCAGCAATTGGTGGAGCTATCGCCGCTACTTACGGAGCTTCATTCCTGTGCTATGTAACACCTGCAGAACATTTAAGATTACCAGATCTTAATGATGTTAAGGAAGGAATTATTGCTTCTAAGATTGCAGCACATGCGGCTGATATTGCAAAGGGCGTACCGGGTGCAATGGACTGGGATTATAAGATGGACAAGGCAAGAAAGGTTCTTGACTGGGAAGCAATGTTTGACGTTGCGATTGACCCTGAGAAGGCAAGAGCTTACAGAGCTTCATCTAAGCCTGAGAAGGAAGATACATGTTCTATGTGTGGTAATTTCTGTGCAGTAAAGAATATGAACAAGATTATGGAAGGCGAGATTGTAAGTATATTTGATGAGTAATTAAATACATATGTATGACAGGCGGGATATGCACAGTTGTGTGTGTATTCCGCTTTTTCTGTGTTTTGGAGAATGCACATTTATTTGCCTTGAGATTAGATAAATGGTATAATATCATGATGCGTGATGAATATATGAAGGAGTGAAGGTTTATGGCAAAAACAGCCAGCAATAATGGTAGAAAGAATACCAGTCAAAGCAGAAAAACTAATACTCAAGGGAAAAAGACGACTGCTCAGGGGAGAAAGAAACAGACTAAGAAAAATGTCCAGACACAGGCTGACCAGTTGAAGAATGATTGTATTATTCTTTTTTCAATTGCCTGTGCAATAATAATGGTATTAAGTAATTTTAATATTGCAGGAACATTGGGAAGAGGAATTAAATGGCTTATGTTTGGCTTATTTGGAGTTATGGAATACATATTTCCTGTAATTCTTGCAGTAAGCATAATCTTTCTTATGGTAAACAGAGAACTGCTTCGTGTCGCGAGAATTAAGACGGCAGCAGGATATGGATTGTTTGTTGTATTATGTGCAATGATTCAGTGTTTATATAATAAACCGGATATTGCAGATAATGGATTAGGAAGTATATTTACATATTGTGCTGATTATAAAGCCGGGGGCGGATTTTTTGGCGGATTGCTATGCAAGGTACTTAGCCCTATAGGTTCAATTGGAACATTCGTAATACTTATGATACTTGCAATAATATGTCTGGTTATAATTACGGAGAGGTCTTTTATATCCGGGCTTAAGAAGGTTGGAAACGGCAGCCAGCGCATTATGCAGGAAGCAAGAGAGGATTATTCAGCATACAAAGAACATTCAGCAGGCAGACAGAATGACATGTCTGATGATGAATACCGCAGGTTAAGGGAAGAAGAGCGTGCTAAGGCAAGGCTTAAGAAGATTGAAAAGAAAGAAAAGCAGCTTGCGGAAAAGAAAGCAAGAGAAGAATATCTTGCCAATGCACGTATGAATAATGTTGTCCGTGGAGTAACATCTGATACTCTTATAACAGGAACGGATGAAGAACTGGCACAGGATATTGATATACATGAAATTCATGTTGATACTGAACGTAATGACCAGTATACACAGGATATCTATGAGCCAGATGAAGATGCATTTGAGCTTGCTTATGATTGTGATAGTAATGCAGGTGCAGCAGGAAATGTGGCTGATGAGCCAGTGTATGCTGACTATGAGTCTCATATGCAGCAGATACAGCCAGATGATTATATGGTTGATGATGAAGTGGCCGGAAACATGCCAGAGGATAATACTGCATCATATGATAATGATTATGTATCAGATAATGATAATATATATGAAAATGATGTGACTAATGAAGAATACAGAGAAAATAGTGTGAACCAGAATAATGGGCAGCAGGGCAGTGAACAGTTAAGTGATGAGCAGAAGACTGAAGTACAGGTCAAGCCTGTGAATAAACCTAAGAAAGCATACAAGTTCCCACCGGTAAGCTTATTAAAGAGAAATCCAGGTGCAGCGTCTGGTGGAAAGTCTGAATACAGAGTAACTGCACAGAGATTACAGGAGACATTGCTTACTTTCGGTGTTAAAGTTACTATAACTGATATAAGCTGCGGACCTACAGTTACAAGATATGAGTTACAGCCGGAACAGGGTGTCAAGGTAAGCAAGATTGTTTCTTTATCAGATGATATCAAGCTTAATCTGGCAGCCGCCGACATAAGAATTGAAGCACCAATTCCGGGCAAGGCAGCTATAGGTATTGAAGTTCCTAATAAGGAAGCCGGAAGTGTATATTTCAGGGAACTGGTTGAGTCTAAGGAATTCAAGGAAAGCCAGTCAGCAATATCATTCGGAGTTGGTAAGGATATTGCAGGAAAGACTATTATTGCGGATATTGCGAAGATGCCGCATATGCTTATTGCCGGAGCAACAGGTTCAGGTAAATCAGTATGTATCAACACAATTATTATGAGTATTCTTTATAAGGCAAAGCCAGAAGATGTAAGACTTATAATGGTTGACCCTAAGGTTGTTGAGCTAAGTGTATATAATGGAATACCACATTTGTTATTACCGGTTGTAACGGATCCTAAGAAGGCTGCGGGAGCACTTAACTGGGCTGTTAATGAGATGACAGACAGATATAAGAAGTTTGCGGCAATGCAGGTTCGTAATATAAAGGGATATAATGATGTTGTTGTCAAGAAGAATAAGGAGGGCATAGACCCTCCAATGGAGAAGCTTCCACAGATTGTTATTATCATAGATGAGCTTGCTGACCTTATGATGGTTGCACCGGGTGAGGTCGAAGATGCAATATGCCGTCTGGCTCAGCTTGCTAGAGCGGCCGGAATACATATGGTTATAGCAACGCAGAGACCTTCTGTTAATGTAGTAACAGGACTTATCAAGGCAAATATTCCGTCTAAGATAGCATTTGCAGTATCTTCGGGAATTGATTCAAGAGTTATCATTGATATGAATGGTGCTGAGAAGCTGCTTGGAAAGGGAGATATGCTCTACTTCCCATCTAATCTTCCAAAGCCGCTGCGTGTTCAGGGCGCATTCGTATCTGATGAAGAGGTTGAAAATGTTGTATCTTTCCTTAAGGAGAATGCAGAGGAAGTATCTTATGATGAGAGTATTGCACAGGCTACTGTAAGTCAGGAGAGCATGCCTGGCAGCAGTAAAGGCGATGATGAGAGAGATTCACTTTTTGCTGATGCAGGAAGATTCGTTATTGAGAATGAAAAAGGCTCAATAGGAAGTCTGCAGAGACATTTTAAGATTGGTTTTAACAGGGCAGGACGAATTATGGACCAGCTTGCTGATGCAAAGGTAGTAGGACCGGAGCTTGGAACTAAGCCAAGAAAGGTTGAGATGACAATGGAAGAGTTTGAAACACTTCTAAAGCAGCAGTAATGTAAGTAATATATACTATAAAATAAGGAGACTAATGTATGAAGCTTTCAGAGATATTAAAAATATGTTCAGAAAATGAAACTGCAGATTTCAGGTACAGTGTTGTATGCGGCAGTACTGAGTCGCAAGTGACAGGAATTACATCTGATTCAAGAAAAATGCAGGATGGATATGCATTTGTATGCATTAAGGGTGCTGTGAGTGATGGACATAAGTATATTGACCAGATTAAGGATAAGGCATCTGTAATTGTTGTTATTGATGGCGAATACGAAGCCAAGGATTGCAAGGCAGCAGTTGTAAGCACAGATAACACAAGGCTTGCGCTGGCACTTATGTCGGCAGCTATATATGGCAATCCTGATAAGAAGCTGTTTACAATAGGAATAACAGGAACTAAGGGAAAAACAACAACCACTTATATGGTTAAAAATGTGCTTGAGGCATGCGGCATTAAGACTGGACTTATTGGAACAATTGAGACTATTATCGGTGATGAGGCAGTTCCGGCGCATAATACAACACCTGAGTCAATACAGATTCATAAAACCTTCAGGAAAATGGTTGATGAGGGATGTAAGGCAGTAGTTATGGAGGTATCCTCACAGGGCTTAAAGCTTGACAGAACTGCAGGTATTGTATTTGACATCGGAGTATTTACTAATCTTGAGCCTGATCATATCGGTCCTAATGAGCACGCTTCATTTGAGGAGTACCTTGAATGTAAGGCTAAGCTTTTTAAGCAGTGCAAGACAGGAATAGTCAATGCAGATGATAAGCATACAGCTGATATATTAAGAGACTCTGTATGCAGTGTTGAGAAGTATGGCATATCAGAAGATGCAGACATAAAGGCAAGTGATATCAAGTTGTTCCATGAGAGAGGAAAGATAGGTCTTACTTATAAGTGTAGTGGTCTTGTCAATATGGATGTGGAACTTTCACTTCCGGGAATGTTCTCAGTATATAATTCATTGTGTGCAATAGCTGTTACAAGACATTTTAATGTGGATAATGCTATTGTTGAAAATGTATTGAAAGATGTAAAGGTTAAAGGAAGAATAGAGCTTGTTCCAGTATCTGATAAGTTTACTCTTATGATTGATTATGCTCATAATGCGATGTCCTTAGAGAGTATTTTAAAGACACTTAAAGAGTACAATCCACATAGACTTGTATGCCTGTTTGGCTGTGGTGGCAACCGCTCTAAAGAGAGAAGATTTGAGATGGGTGAAGTGTCTGGAAGATTAGCAGACCTTACGATTATAACATCTGATAATCCAAGATTTGAAGAGCCTCTTGCTATTATGGAAGATATTAAGACTGGAATTAACAGGACTACAGGTAAGCATATTGATATTGCAGACAGAAAAGAAGCTATTAAATATGCTATTGAGAATGGTGAACCTGGAGATATTATCGTGCTTGCAGGTAAGGGACACGAAGATTATCAGGAGATAAAAGGCGTTAAATATCCTATGGACGAACGTGTTCTTATATCAGAAGTTCTTGAAGAATTAAAGGAGAAAAATGTACGCTGATATAATAATAGATATTTCACACGAACAGCTTGATAAGACATTCCAATATGCTGTGCCTGATGATATGGATGGTAGTGTTGATATCGGAACATCTGTAAGAGTGCCTTTTGGAAAAGGTAACAGAATTATAACAGGATATGTAATTGGTTTAACTGATAAGCCATCATATCCTGTTGATAAGATAAAGAGCATTGACAGTGTTGTTACAGGAAAAGTAAATGTCGCTAAAAGTATGATAAAGCTTGCAGCGTGGCTGAAACGGCATTATGGCTGTACTATGAATCAGGCATTAAAGACGGTTATTCCTGTTAAGGACGAGGTCGGACATAAGCAGAAAAAGTCTGTCTGCCTTTTGGTTGATACTAAAAAGGCACAAGAACTTATAAGCATATATGAGAAAAAAGCGAAAGCCAAGTACAGGCTTATGTGTGCACTTATTGATGAACCTGTTATTGATATGGAGATAGTAAAAGACAAGCTTAATATTTCGCCAGCAACAGTAAAGGCACTTGAAGCAGACGGAATTATAAATGTCAAGGTTGAAAGTTACTATAGAAATCCTGTGTCTGATAAGCACATTTTTAATAAAAAGGTTGTGCTTAACGAGGAACAGCAAAGAGCCGTTGATACAATAGTGGAGGATTATGATAATAGAGCGTTCAATACATATCTTATACGAGGAGTAACCGGAAGCGGAAAGACAGAAGTGTATCTTGATGTTATTGAACATACTATTAATTCCGGACGGCAGGTTATAATGCTTATACCTGAGATAGCACTTACATTTCAGACTGTTCAGAGATTTTATCACAGATTTGGGGATAAAGTGTCTATTATTAATTCAAGAATGTCAAAAGGTGAGAGATATGACCAGTTCGTAAGAGCACTTAAAGGTGAAATAAGTATTATGATAGGTCCAAGATCGGCATTGTTTACACAGTTTCCTAATCTTGGACTTATTGTTATAGATGAGGAACACGAGGGTGCGTATATATCAGAGCAAGTCCCAAGATATCACGCCAAAGACCTTGCAATACATATTGCAAAGGAGGCGGGAGCTTCTGTTATACTAGGCTCTGCAACACCGTCAATTGACAGCTATTACAGGGCAGAAGCAGGCGAGTATAAGCTTATAGAGCTTAATAACAGGGCAGGAGAGGCAAGCCTGCCACAGGTATATATAGCTGATATGAGACAGGAGTTAAAGACAGGTAACAGGACAATATTTTCAAGAAAGCTGTATGAGCTTATAAGTGACAGGCTTAATAAACACGAACAGATAATGCTGTTTCTTAATAAAAGGGGAACTGCCGGATTTGTTTCGTGCAGGTCGTGCGGCTATGTTATGAAATGTCCGCATTGTGATGTATCTATGACACTTCACAGGAATGGAAAGCTTGTATGTCATTATTGTGGATACGAGACTCCTAATGTATCGTTATGCCCTGAATGTGGTTCTAAGTATATTCTTGGCTTTAAGGCAGGAACAGAGGCTGTAGAGGATGCAGTTAAGAAGATGTTTCCTGCGGCAAGGGTATTAAGAATGGATATGGATACAACCAAAGGCAAAGACGGACACGAGAATATATTAAGTGCATTTGCGACAGAACAGGCAGATATACTTATAGGCACGCAGATGATAGTAAAGGGACACGATTTCCCAAAGGTTACTCTTGTCGGAGTCGTAGCGGCAGATATATCCTTGTATGCAAGTGATTATAAGGCTGTTGAGCGTACATTCCAGCTTATAACACAGGCGGCAGGAAGAGCTGGACGAGGAGAAAGAAAGGGTGAAGTTGTAATACAGACATATTCACCTGATAATTATGGCTTGTTATGTGCGGCGGAGCAGAATTATAAGAGTTTTTATGAGCAGGAAATGTCTTACAGGAAGCTGCTTTCATATCCACCTGTTAATAATATGGTAAAGATTAACATAAGCAGTATTAATGAGAAGCTGTTATCAGAGCGTGCAGGAAATATTAAAGCTTTGATACAGCAGTATATTCAGGATAACAATACTGTTAAAGATGACAAGATTATAGTACTTGGTCCATCAAATGCTTCTATATACAAGATTAAAGATATATACACGAAGCAGATATATTTAAGAAGTTCAAGCTTTAAAGCACTTGAACTAATTATGGATATGCTGGATAATAATATTAATGGAAGTTCAGATTACAAGAATATTAACATTGCATATGATGTTAATTAAACATACGCATATGTTATTTGATTATGGAGGAAGTTATGGCAATCAGAAATATAAGAACATTAGGTGATGAGATATTAAGAAAAGAAGCAAAAGAAATAACTGAGATGACACCTAGAATACAGGAACTTATTGATGATATGTTTGAAACAATGTATGAGGCTAATGGAGTTGGACTTGCAGCTCCACAGGTAGGAATAAGAAAGAGATTAGTAGTAATTGACTGTGGTGATGATCCAATAGTGCTTATTAACCCTGTAGTTCTTGAGACAAGTGGTTCACAGACAGGACAGGAGGGCTGTCTTAGTGTTCCGGGTAAGGTTGGTATCGTGACAAGACCATCTTATGCCAAGGTTAAGGCACTTAATGAAGATATGGAAGAGATTATCGTTGAGGGTGAAGAACTTCTTGCAAGATGTCTTTTACACGAGATTGATCATCTTGACGGAGTAATGTATGTTGATAAGGCAGAAGGTCCACTTATGGAAACTGAAACGGAGGAAGATTAATATTGAAGGTTGTATTTATGGGAACTCCTGACTTTGCAGTTGGGACATTAAAGGAACTTATTGATAACCAGTATGATGTAGTGGCTGTTGTGACACAGCCGGACAAGCCGAAGGGGAGAGGCAAAGAAATGCAGCCCACACCGGTGAAAGCAGCGGCAATGAAGCATGGAATCCCGGTGTATCAGCCGAAGAAGATCAGGGATCCTGAGTGTGTGGAAGAATTAAGAAAATATCAGGCAGATGTTATGGTTGTGATTGCATTTGGACAGATCCTTCCAAAGTCAATTCTGGAAATGACACCATATGGGTGCATCAATGTGCATGCCTCACTTCTTCCAAAGTACCGTGGTGCAGCACCGATCCAGTGGGCGATCATCAACGGAGAAAGTGTGACCGGAGTAACGACCATGCAGATGGATGAAGGACTGGATACAGGAGATATGATCCAGAAGACGGAAGTTGAGATCACACCGGACGAGACCGGTGAGTCACTGCATGATAAACTGGCAGCTGCAGGTGCGGCATTATGCGTGGAGACGCTGAAAGCAGTGGAAACACATACAGCAACCTTTGAAAAGCAGGGAGAAAGTCCCACCGCTTATGCACGGATGTTGGATAAAAAGCTTGGAAATATCGACTGGAGCAGATCTGCCGTTGAGATCGAACGGCTGGTTCGTGGTTTAAATTCCTGGCCAAGTGCCTATACTCACTGGGACGGAAAGGTGATGAAGATCTGGAAAGCGAAAGCAGAGCCGGGAGCGGGTGTGCAGGCAGGCGGAACAGAGACAGAAAAGTTTCAGGGAGAATCACAGACAGTGGCAGGAACTGTCGTTGCAGTGGAAAAAGACAGCTTTACAGTACAGACAGGTGAAGGACGACTGAAGGTGCTGCAGCTTCAGATTCCGGGGAAAAAGCGGATGGATGCGGATGCATTTTTAAGAGGATATAGCCTGAAGCCGGGAACTGTATTTACAACAGAAGCATAGAGCAGGAAAATGGACAGAATTTAAATTCAGGAGGCAGAGAAGATGTTCTACTATTATTATGACTGGACTTATATATTAGTACTGATCGGTGTGGTATTAAGCCTTTTGGCATCGGCAAAAGTAAAAAGCACGTTTGCAAGATATTCTAATGTACGCAGTTATTCAGGCATGACGGGAAGGGATGCGGCAGAAAAGATTTTGCATCGGAACGGCATTTATGATGTACAGATCATCCATATTTCAGGAAATCTGACAGATCATTATAATCCAACGAACAAGACACTGGCATTATCAGATCCGGTTTATCATTCGACTTCCGTTGCAGCAATCGGTGTCGCAGCACATGAATGTGGTCATGCAGTGCAGCATCAGGTAGGGTATGCACCGCTTTCTGTCCGTTCTGCTTTAGTGCCGGCGGCAAATTTTGGTTCTATGATCTCGTGGCCATTGATCATTATTGGACTGATGTTCAACGGGCAGATGTCCGCAATGCTGATCAATCTGGGAATCCTGTTGTTCTCACTGGCAGTCCTTTTTCAGATTGTGACTTTACCGGTAGAGTTCAATGCGTCACACCGGGCAGTAAATGTTCTGGAGACGGCAGGAATGTTGCATCCTGAAGAGATCAGCGGTGTGAAGAAAGTACTGGGAGCAGCGGCACTGACGTATGTGGCAAGTGCAGCGGCACAGATTTTACAGTTATTACGTCTTCTGATCCTTACAAGAGGACGCAGAGACGATTAAAGTGCAGAACAGAAATGCTGGAGGAAAAAGATGGGCAGACAGGTCAATGAGCGGGAAATCGTTCTCGCAGTATTGATGGAAATAACAGAAAATGGAGCATACAGCCATAAAATTCTCGGAGAGGTACTGTCGAAATATCAATACCTTGAGAAGAAAGAGCGTGCGTTTATTACCAGGGTGACCGAGGGAACGCTGGAGCATCTGATTGAGATCGATTATATTCTGGATCAGTTCTCGAAAGTAAAAGTGAAGAAGATGAAACCGGTGATCCGCAATATCTTAAGAAGCGGAGTTTACCAGTTAAAATATATGGACAGCGTACCGGATCATGCGGTGTGCAGCGAGGCAGTCAAACTGGCAGTAAGAAAAGGCTTTTCAGGATTAAAGGGGTATGTGAACGGAGTGCTGCGGAGTGTGGCAAGAGGACTGGATACATTGGACTATCCGCAGGAAGGAATTGAGGCACTTTCAATCCAATATTCTATTCCGACATGGATTCTCAGGCTGTGGGAAAAAAGTTATGGGGAGGAAGTCACCCGTACCATGGCAGCCGATTTCCTGAAAGAAAGGCCGGTCACGATCCGGTGCTGTCAGAATAAAGTAACTCCGGAGCAACTGAAAAAGGAACTGGAACAGGAAGGGGTAACTGTGCAGGAGCATCCTTATCTGCCGTACGCCTTTTTCATCAGCGGATATGATTATCTTGAAAGCCTGGACTGCTTCTGGAAAGGCTGGTTTACTGTGCAGGATGTAAGTTCTATGCTGGTGGCAGAGCTGGCAGCCCCGGAAGCAGGGAATAAAATTGTGGATATCTGTGCTGCTCCGGGTGGAAAATCCTTACATATTGCGGAGAAACTGTGGATAACTGACCGAAATGAAGCGAAAAAAGGCGAAGTAGAAGCCAGGGATCTGACGGAATATAAAGTAGGACTCATTGAAGAAAATATTGCCAGGATGGAACTTGAAAATATTCATGCAGTCTGCAGGGATGCAACCGTACCGGATGAAGCATGGAAAGAAAAAGCAGATATTGTCCTTGCAGATCTGCCCTGTTCCGGGCTGGGAGTCTTTGGAAAGAAACCGGATCTGAAATACCGGGTGAAAGAGGAAGACCTGAAAGAACTGGCTGGACTGCAGAGAAAGATTCTTGAAAATGCACAGGCAATGGTAAAAAAAGGAGGTACATTATTATATAGTACCTGTACCATCGACCCCGTGGAAAATGAGGAGAATGTACACTGGTTTTTGAAAAAGTACCCGCAGTTTTCTCTGGACAGTATCAAAGAGAAGCTTTGCCCGCAACTGGCAGAGTCGGTAGAAGAGGAAGGATGCATCCAGTTACTTCCGGGTATACATTGCAGTGATGGATTTTTTATAGCAAGGTTAAAAAAGAACGGGGAGAACTGATATGAAGAAGGATATCCGGGCTTATGGATATGACAGATTAAAAGAAGAGATGGAGGCACTGGGGGAAAAACCATTCCGTGCAAAGCAGGTCTATGAATGGCTTCATGTAAAGCTGGCAGAGGATTTTGATGAGATGACGAATCTGTCAAAAGAGTTACGGGAAAAGCTGAAAGAGGAGTATGTGATCCTTCCGGTGAAAATGCTGGAGCGTCAGATCTCGCAGATTGACGGGACGAATAAATTCTTATTCCAGTTATATGACGGAAATGTAGTCGAAAGTGTCCTGATGCGTTATAAGCATGGTAATTCCGTCTGCATTTCTTCACAGGCAGGCTGCCGGATGGGATGTGCATTCTGTGCTTCTACGATCGGAGGTCTGCAGAGAAACCTGTCTTCTTCGGAGATGCTGGGGCAGATCTATCAGATTCAGAAGATCACGCAGGAAAGAGTATCCAATGTGGTAGTCATGGGAACGGGAGAGCCACTGGATAATTACGAAAATTTCCTGAATTTTGTACATCTGCTTACGGATGAACACGGTTTGAATATCAGTCAGAGAAATGTGACAGTATCTACCTGCGGGATCGTTCCGAAAATCCTGGAACTGGCAAAAGAACATTTACAGATCACGCTTGCATTATCCCTGCATGGTTCTACGCAGGAAAAGAGAAAAAGGCTGATGCCGGTAGCAAATAAATATCATCTCCCGGAAGTGCTGGATGCCTGCGATACCTATTTCCGTGAGACAGGACGCAGAGTGACCTTTGAATACAGTCTGGTACATGGAGTCAATGATACAGAGGAAGATGCAAGGGAACTGACGGCACTTTTAAAGCCGAGAAACTGTCATTTGAATCTGATCCCGGTGAATCCGGTAAGAGAGCGTGATTTTGTACGCCCAAGCCGCAAAAATGCCCTGAATTTCAAAAATAAACTTGAAAAAAGCGGAATAAATGTTACTATAAGAAGGGAAATGGGCTCTGATATTGATGGGGCCTGCGGTCAGCTCAGACGCAGCTATGTAAAGGCGGATGTGGCAGAAGGAGAAGAAGTATGAGGACATTTTCAATAACGGATGTCGGAATGGTACGACAGGTGAATCAGGATTACGTTTTTGAAGGAGGAAGACCACTTGGTATCCTTCGGAATCTGTTTGTGGTGGCAGACGGAATGGGCGGACATCAGGCAGGCGACTATGCTTCCAAGTATACCGTGGAAGTATTGCAGCGTGAGCTGGAGAAAAGCCAGGGCGAAGATATCGAGAGAGTCCTTGTAAATGCTATTAAGACGGCAAACCGGGAGATCATCCGGGAGGCATCGAAGGACGAACATCTCAAGGGGATGGGAACAACGGTCGTAGCAGCTACGATCATGAATCAGATGATGTATTTTGCGAATGTGGGAGACAGTCGTCTCTATCTGATCAATCACGGAATACAGCAGTTGACGAAAGACCATTCACTGGTAGAAGAGATGGTACGTCTGGGCGGTATCAAACCGGAAGAAGCAAAGCATCACCCGGATAAGAATATTATTACCAGGGCGATCGGGGCAAAAGCAGATGTCGATGTAGATTTTTACGAGCATCGTCTGAAAAGGGGAGATATTATACTGATGTGTACAGACGGTCTGAGCAATATGGTGGAAGATGAAGAACTTTTCCATATTGTACAGGGAGCAAGAGACATTGTAGAAGCAGGGCAGAACCTTGTGAATGCTGCCAAAGAGAACGGCGGTACAGATAATATTGGAATCGTTCTGATCGAACCATTTGCAGATGAGGTGAGTATATGATTAAAGAAGGAGTTTTCTTAGGAAAGCGGTACGAGATACTCGGCCGTATCGGTTCCGGAGGTATGGCAGATGTATATAAAGGAAAAGACCATAAGCTGAACCGTTTTGTTGCGATTAAGGTTCTCAAGAGCGATTACCGTTCGGACGAGACATTTATTAAGAAGTTTTTGAGCGAAGCACAGGCGGCTGCAGGACTGATGCATCCGAATGTGGTGAACGTTTATGATGTAGGACAGGATCGTGGCTTATATTATATGGTCATGGAACTGGTTGAAGGAATTACGCTGAAAGATTATATCGAGAAAAAAGGAAAGCTTTCAGCCAAGGAGACCATCAGCATTGCAATTCAGATGGTGACGGGGATTCAGGCGGCACATAACTGTCATATTATTCACAGGGATATCAAGCCGCAGAATATTATTATTTCGAAAGAAGGAAAAGTAAAGGTAACAGATTTCGGTATTGCACGGGCGACTACGTCTACGCAAACGATCAGCACCAGTGTAATGGGATCCGTTCACTATACATCACCGGAGCAGGCAAGAGGCGGAATTGTCGATGAGAAGAGTGATCTTTATTCTGCCGGCATTACCATGTATGAGATGATCACCGGTCATGTTCCGTTTGATGGGGATTCTACTGTGACAGTGGCGTTGAAGCACCTGCAGGAGGAAATCAAGTCTCCGGCGGAAGAAGTACCGGATATCCCGTACAGTCTGGAATGTATCATTATGAAATGTACGCAGAAAAATCCGGCGATGCGATATCAGAGCTGCGATGAGCTGTTACAGGATCTGAAGCACTCGCTGGTTGACCCGGAAGGCGATTTTGTTGTCCTTGGGGGCAGACGGAGAAGTGACCGGACTGTTGTTATGTCACCGGAAGAAGTAGAACGTCTTCAGCGGGAGCGTGGTTATGACGAGGACGACGAGTATGATGAAGACTATGATGATGAAGACGACGAGTATGATGATGACTACGACGATGAAGACGACGAGTATGATGATGACTATGACGATGAAGATGACGAGGATGAACGTGACCGCCGTTCTTCAGGAAGAGGAAAAAAGAAGGATGTAAATCCTGATACAAAGAAGATCATGCGGATTCTGATGATTGTGGCAGGTGTAGTGATCGCACTGCTGATCCTGTTCCTTGTCGGAAATGCAGTCGGAATCTTTAAAGGTTCGGGGAATGCGACCGTCACTCAGTCGGAGAAGGTCAAAGTGCCTGATGTCCGTGGCATGACAGTAGAAGAAGCTACAAAAGAGCTGAAAAAGTATGATCTTGGAATCGATGTAGTAGATAAAAAGCCATCGAATGAATATAAAAAGAATCAGATCATGAGTCAGTCACCGGGGAAAGGGGAGAAGGTGAAGCGGCATAGTACCGTGGAAGTTGTTCTCAGTACCGGTGAGGAGGCAAAGAGTACCAAAGTTCCGTCTGTCATCGGACAAGATGAATCGGATGCAGAGGCCGCCATCAAAGCAGCGAATCTTGTTGTTGTAAAAGGAGATCCGCAGTACAGTGATTCAGTGGAAGAAGGAAAAGTTATTTCAGTAGAACCGGGTGAGGGTACAGAAGTGGATGAAGGATCAGAAGTTACGATCGTTGTCAGTCTTGGTTCACAGCCGGCAACTGTTCCGTCCATTGAAGGAAAGAGCCAGTCAGAAGCTGAGTCAGCACTTGCAGCGGCAGGACTTCAGGGAAGTGCCAGTGAAGAATATAGTGATTCTGTAGCAGCGGGAATAGTCATTTCACAGGGAACGGCATCCGGAAAGCAGGTATCAAAAGGAGCAACGGTCAGCTATGTGGTAAGTAAAGGACCAAAGCTGAAAGTGACTACAGTACCGAATATCCTTTCTTCTAATAAGACGACGGCAGAGAAGTTGCTCCAGCAGGCAGGTCTTACAGCCGAATATCTTGGAGAAGACTACAGTGATAATTATCCGAAAGGACAGGTATTTTACCAGTCTGTCAGTGCAGGAACCCAGGTGGAAGAGGGAACTTCCATTCAGTATATGGTAAGTAAAGGACCACAGCCATCGGATCCATCCGGTGAAGACGGTACCGAGTAAAGCAGAGAGCAGTAATATATGCAGGGAAAGATTATAAAAGGAATTGCCGGATTCTACTACGTGAATGTAGTAGAATCCGGTCTTTATGAATGTAAAGCAAAGGGGTCATTCAGGAAGAATGGCATTAAACCACTGGTTGGAGATGAAGTGGAGCTGGAAGTCCTGGATGAAGAAGAAAAAATCGGAAATGTAACGAAAATCCTGCCGAGGAAAAATGAACTGATCCGTCCGGCAGTGGCCAATATAGATCAGGCACTGGTCGTATTTGCGGTAACGGAACCAAAGCCGCACTACAATCTGCTGGATCGATTTCTGGTTATGATGGAGCGGAAAGAGATTCCGGTCATTTTGTGTTTTAATAAGACCGATCTTGCAGAACATCCTGAGATTGCAGAATTGGAGGAAGTTTATGCGTCCTGTGGCTATCCGGTGCTGTTTACCAGTGCAAAGAAAGAAGAAAATATAGAAAAATTAAAGCAGATGCTGAAAGGAAAGACGACTTCCATCGCAGGTCCGTCAGGAGTAGGAAAGTCCTCTCTGATCAATCTGCTCCAGTCAGGCGTACAGATGGAAACCGGAAGTATCAGCAGAAAAATTGCAAGAGGAAAGCATACCACGAGGCATTCCGAACTGATCATGATCAGTCCGGATTCCTATATTATGGATACACCGGGATTCAGTTCCCTTTATGTGAATGATTTTGAAAAAGAAGAACTGAAATATTATTTTCCGGAATTTTCTCCGTATGAAGGAAAATGCAGGTTTAACGGCTGCGACCACATTCATGAACCGGGATGTGCAGTGAAAGAAGCAGTAGAGAGCGGAGCAATCCATAAGATACGCTATGAAGATTATACAGAGATGTATCGTGAATTAAAAGAAAAGAAGAGGTATTAGAAATGAAGAATGTGTTAGCACCATCGATCCTTTCTGCGGATTTTAAAGTCCTCGGAGAGCAGCTTAAAGTGACAGAGGCAGCAGGAGCAGAATATATTCATTTTGATGTAATGGATGGGATTTTTGTACCAAGTATTTCTTTTGGAATGCCGGTACTTTCCTGTATCAAAGGATATACTTCGCAGATACTGGATGCACATCTGATGATCACAGAACCGATCCGCTATGTGGAAGAATTTGCAAAAGCAGGAGCGGATATCATCACGGTTCATTTAGAGGCATGTGAAGATCTGCAGGCGACGATCGACAAGATCCATGCAGCAGGTGTGAAGGCGGGGATTTCGATTAAGCCAAAAACTCCGGTGGAGGCATTTGTTCCGTATCTGGATCAGGCTGATATGTTCCTGGTCATGTCAGTAGAGCCGGGCTTTGGAGGCCAGGCGTTTATTCCGGAATCACTGGATCGTATCAGGGAACTGAGAAAAATGCTGGATGAAAAGGGATTGAAGACAGATATTGAAGTGGATGGCGGTATCTACCATGCAAATGTTGCGGAAGTATTGGATGCAGGAGCAAATATTATGGTTTCCGGTTCAGGCATATTTAAGGGAGACATCAGAAAAAATACAGAAGAATTTATGGAGATATTAAAGAGTCATGAGTAAGAGAACTGTGATCGTGAGCGGAGGAATCCTGGAAAAAGAATTTGTACTTCCGATCCTTCAGTCAGAGGAGACAGAGTTTATTATCGGGGTAGATAAAGGACTTCAGTTTTTATACGAAAATGAGATCAAACCGGATTATATTGTCGGAGATTTCGACAGCGTCCCAAGAGAGATCGTGGAATATTACCGGACAGAGGAAAATGTACCAATTCGGGAGTTTAATCCTGTAAAAGATGCTTCTGATACAGAAATCGCACTCCGGTTATGCCTGGGACTTAGAAGAAAGGAAATTTATATCCTTGGAGGAACAGGAAACCGGATCGATCATCTCTGGGCGAATATCCAGTGCCTGAATATTGCACTGGCAGCAGGTTCAGAGGCAATGATCCTGGACAGTCATAACCGGATCCGGATTTTAGAGCATGGGATCACGCTGACGAGAGCGGAAGCTTTTGGAAAATATTTTTCCGTATTTCCACTGGAACTTCCTGTAGAAGATTTCAGTATCAGCGGAGCAAAATACCCGTTGCAGAATCATCTGCTTTCTGCAGGGGACAGTCTGTGTGTGAGTAATGAATTTGCAGAAGATGAAGTGAAGATTTCTTTTGTATGTGGAAAAGTGATTCTGATGGAGACCAGGGATTAGTCGAGGCGAGGCAACTTTTTACAAAAACAATCTTGACAGTGGCATTGAAAGCTGTATAATAACATTAACAGAACCCACCACGCCTCTGATTTTTCATGCGCAACCCGGTGGGACTTTCTTATTTATGGGGTGTTTTATGTATCAATATCCAAAACAAATATTAACAATAGAACAGCAGGTGCAATCTTATGTGGATGCAGGAATGAAGATTACATCTCAAGAAGATGTAGAGAAGGCATTGAAGTCAATTGGATTTTATCGTTTGAGAGGTTATTCGTTTCAATTATATGATAATGCTGCAAAGAAGTATGTTTCGGGAACAAAGTTTGAAGATATTATAAAATTGTATCAATTTGATCAGGAATTATCTGCTTTGGTTTTTCCAATGATTTCTAAGATTGAGGTTGCTTTGAGAGTGCGATTGGTGGAAGCATTGCTTATACACGGAGAACCACTTGTTTTGCAAGATTCATCGATTTTTAAAGAGAAAAAACGGTATTGGCAGAATATGGCTACTGTAGCATCAGAAATTGCTCGTTCTAATGATGTGTTCATCAAACATAATTTTGACAATCATGATGGAGAAGTACCTGTATGGGCGGCCGTTGAAGTTCTTTCGTTCGGTACATTATCGAAGATAATTAAGAATTTGAAAACAGGTACCGGAAGTTCATATTCTATCTTGGCGTCAAATTATCAGTATAGATCGAAAAAAGGAAATTTGGTAAAACCATCACAGAAAATGCTTGCTTCATGGATACAGGGTGTTTCAGTATTGCGTAATATGTGTGCTCATAATTCCAGAATTTATAATCGTACAATTCATACGACACCGGAAATTCTGGATGCAGATAAAATTACGCCGCCACCAGCACATAATGGCTTGTATCAAATCTTACTGGCGATGAAGTACCTGCGTTCATCCGATGAAGAGTGGACAGTATTTGTAAATGCTTTCGATAAGTTGATTCAAAATAATAGTGATGTGGTCAGTTTCGCAGCAATGAATCTTCCGGCGGATTGGAAAGAACATTTAAGTGTATAAATGCAGTGGAATTGCATAAAATAATAAAGCAGACCTAACCAAGCATTTAGCTCAAATCGGTTAGGCTTTCGGCGAAGTGTTACGATAAGCACTTCGCCATTTTTTAAAAGAATTATGATCAAGCGTGAGTTGTTCGGCAAGTGGCTGGATCAGCAGACGGTTATTTAAACTGCATGAGATGTGGCCATTCCCTTAGCCAAAAAGAACTTCTATTTCGGATTCCGCATCATAGATGGTCATTCCGTCAAAAATGGTAGCTTTCTCAAATTGCTCAAAGCACTCTCGGAAATCTTTTCCATGACAGCGAAAAACATAGTTCTCATCGTCTTGCGAATGAAGAATTTTCTGATTTTGAGGATTGCTTACAAATGGAATGTGCAAAGAGTTATGGGGCGGAATATATTGTTACAAGAAATGTGTCGGATTATTCTACATCAGATATGAAGGCAATTTTACCAAGTGAATACTTAAGACTGTAATAAATAAAGCACCAACGGAAAGAAGCAGATCTTTCTGAAGGTGCTATTTTTAATTTTCAGTCTGAATATAACTCTATATAAATGATGTCGGGGGCAAAAGCCCCCGACTTTGATGCCTACGGATTGCTCCGTGCTACGCAC
>ERZ827498.1359-NODE-1359-length-27575-cov-11.546911_pt1 | contig 27575 bp, 28 predicted proteins | sample MGYA00519865_ERZ827498 | MGnify/ENA primary metagenome ERZ827498 (study PRJEB31778, sample SAMEA3449328) | human gut metagenome | biome: human gut; feature: human-associated habitat; material: faeces | place: United Kingdom | collected 2010/2012 ...
CCCGCAAGAACTGCGAGAAGTACGGCTCCAAGTTCCACAAGACCAACTCCATGGCCGAGGCCTTTACCGACGCCGATATCGTGTATCCCAAGAGCTGGGCTCCCTTCGCCGCCATGGAGGAGCGCACCCGCCTGTACGCCCAGGGCGACAAGGACGGCATCGACGCTCTGGAGAAGAAGCTGCTGGCCCAGAACGCCCAGCACAAGGATTGGGCCTGCACCGAGGAAATGATGCGGCTCACCAAGGACGGCAAGGCCCTGTACCTGCACTGCCTGCCCGCCGACATCAGCGGCCTGAGCTGCGCCGAGGGCGAGGTGGACAACTCCGTGTTCGACCGCTACATCGTGCCCCTGTACAAGCAGGCCTCCTACAAGCCCTATATCATCGCCGCCATGATCTTCCTGGCCCAGGTGAAGGATCCCGTCCGGGCGCTGATGGCCATGGACGAGGGCAAGGAGCAGCGTAAATCCTTCTGAATCCGGTAAAACTACATAGCGGGGGCGGTCACGCCCCCGCTATCCCCGCTCATTCTGATTATTGAGAGGTAAAAGCACTATGTCCAAACGCATTGTCATCGCCCTGGGCGGCAACGCCCTGGGCAGCACCGCCGCCGAGCAGCTGGCCCTGGTCAGCAAAACCGCCAAGGCCATTGTGGACCTGATCGCCGAGGGCAACGAGGTGGTCATCGCCCACGGCAACGGCCCCCAGGTGGGTATGATCAACCTGGGCCTGTCCACCGCCGCCGAGGCCGGCGCCATCAAGGCCGACATGCCCTTCCCCGAGTGCGGCGCCATGTCCGAGGGCTATATCGGCTATCACCTGCAGCAGGCCATCGGCAACGAGCTGACCGCCCGTGGCATCCGGAAGCCCGTGGCCACCATCGTCACCCAGACCGTGGTGTCCCAGGACGACCCCGCCTTCCAGAATCCCACCAAGCCCGTGGGCGCCTTCTATGACAAGGAGACCGCCGACCGCATCGCCGCTGAAAAGGACTATACCATGGTGGAGGACGCCGGCCGCGGCTATCGCCAGGTGGTCCCCTCCCCCAAGCCCTTTGACATCGTGGAGGCCGAGTCCATCAAGGCCCTGTTCAACGCCGGTCATGTGGTCATCGCCGTGGGCGGCGGCGGCATCCCCGTGGTGCGCAAGGACGGCAAGCTCTGCGGCACCCCCGCCGTCATCGACAAGGACTTCGGCAGCGAGCTGCTGGCCGAGCTGCTGGACGCCGACGTGCTGGTGATCCTCACCGCCGTGGAGCAGGTGGCCATCAACTTCAACAAGCCCAACCAGAAGGGTCTGGACGACCTGACCCCGGCCCAGGCCAAGGCCTATATGGACGAGAACCAGTTCGCCAAGGGCTCCATGCTGCCCAAGGTCCAGGCTGCGGTGAAGTTCGCCGAGTCCAAGGCCGGCCGCACCGCCCTGATCACCCTGCTGGAGAAGGCCAAGGACGGCATCGAAGGCAAAACCGGTACCCGGGTCCATCAGTAAAAATCTTCCCCATTGCCCGCAGAGCGTCCCCCGCCCTGCGGGCAAAGTACCATTCCGTCATAAGCCTGCCGGAAGGCAGCCTGCGGGAATCCATATTGCCGGTAACGTTTTTTCTGCGATTCGACGGGATATTTCCCTGAATCATTCGGCTATATTGGTGCATCTGCGGAATTTTTTGGCATTTTTTGCATTTTTAGTTGAAATCCTTCCGGGAATCCTGTATAATACTACATATCCTGTGAATGCCGGGGTGACCCGTTGTTCAGGCGCACGGCATATTGCGCACTTCTTTCAGCCGGACGCCACATATTAAAAGGAGGAAAACAAAAACATGAAAAAAGTTCTTGCGCTGATCCTGGCTCTGGTCATGGCTCTGTCTCTGGTCGCCTGCTCCAAGGGCGGCAACGACAAGCCCGACGACAACAAGACCCAGAAGGTCAAGGTGGGCTTCATCACCCTGCACGATGAAAACTCCACCTACGACCTCAACTTCATCAACGCCGCCAAGGAAGCCTGTAAGACCCTGGGCCTGGTGGAGAATGAAGATTACTTCATCAAGAAGAACGTCCCCGAAGGCCAGGAGTGCTACAACGCTGCCGCCGAGCTGGCTGAGCAGGGTTGCAACATCATCTTTGCCGATAGCTTTGGCCACGAGTCCTACATGATCGAGGCCGCCAAGGAGTTCAAGAACGTCCAGTTCTGCCACTCCACCGGCGTCCGCGCCCACACCGAGGGCCTGGCCAACTACCACAATGCTTTCGCCTCCATCTATGAGGGCCGTTACCTGGCCGGTATCGCTGCCGGTCTGAAGCTCAACGAGATGATCGACTCCGGCAAGATCACCGCGGACAAGGCCAAGATGGGCTACGTTGGTGCCTTCACCTATGCCGAGGTTATCTCCGGCTACACCTCCTTCTTCCTGGGCGCTCGCTCCGTCTGCCCCACTGCCACCATGGAAGTGACCTTCACCGGCAGCTGGTACGATGAGACCGCCGAGAAGGAAGGCGCCGAGAAGCTGATCCAGAACGGCTGCGTTCTGATCAGCCAGCACGCTGACTCCATGGGCGCTCCCACCGCCTGCGAGAAGGCCGGCGTGCCCAACGTGTCCTACAACGGCTCCACCGTTTCCGTTGGCCCCAACACCTACATCATCTCCTCCCGCATTGACTGGGCTCCCTACTATGTCCACGCCATCCAGGCTGTCATCGACGGCAAGGATATCGAGGCTGACTGGACCGGCACCCTGGCCACCAAGTCCGTGGTTCTGGCTGACCTGAACACCAACGTGGCCGCCGACGGCACCCAGGCCGCCATTGACGAGGCCATGAAGAAGCTGGAGAGCGGCGAGCTGCACGTGTTTGACGTGTCCACCTTCACCGTCAGCGGCGAGAATGTCACCGCCGACATGAAGATCGACGCCGAGGGTCACCTGACCTCCTACATGGCCGACGTGGATAACGACGCCAACATGGAGCATGACACCGAGGTCGTCCACGATGGTTACTTTGCCGAGTCCGAGAAGCGTTCCGCTCCCTACTTCGACATTGCCATCGACGGCATCGTCCGCCTGGACGTGAACTTCGGCTAAGTCACGGCTGAACCCGAAAAGTGCAAACAAAAGAGGCTGCCTCACCCGAGGTAGCCTCTTTCAGCTTGTCAAAAAAGCCTCGCAGAGTTCGCGGCCCGCAGGCCGCGAATAGTGTTCAATCCATTTTTCACGGCGGCGCCCCCCAAGGGGACTTCCGTTGGGCGTGTACGTCGTGAAAAATACTTTGCGCGGAGAGAGTGTGTTTTCGCGCATTTTATGCGTGAAAACGCGCGGGTCGAAGCGGAATCTCTTTTGTCAAAAAAGGGCAACGCCCTTTTTTGACAAGCTGAAAAGAGGTTTCAATACCCCGCTCCCTGGGTGACGATCTTCGCCCACAGCACAGGGCCCACGGCCCCGGTGGGGTCGATGCCCAGCTTTCGCTGCAAGGCCAGCACAGCGGCCTGGGTGCCCCGGCCGAAAATGCCATCCTCCGCCACGGTGGGAATATCCGGGTCCTGGGCCGCAATGCGGTTCAGCTGCTGCTGCAAAAACAGTACCGTGTCGCCCCGGTCCCCCAGGACGATGAACCGCCCCGGATAAATCTCCCGGGCAAACTGCTGATAGTCCTCCGGCAGGTCCTCCAGCACATCCTCATAGGCCCGCCGCAGGGCGTTCCAGGTATCCCGGCCCACCACGCCGTCGGCGGTCAGGCCCGCATAGCTCTGGAAGGCGTACACGGCGTCCAGCATCTCCTGGTCAAAGACATCGCTGAGCCGGATGGGCGGCAGCTCCGGCAGGAAATACCCCAGAAAGGCCAGGAAAAACCGCACCGTCCGCACCGCCAGGCCGCTGTCCCCCAGCCGCAGGGCCTCGGTATACTGCCTCTGCACCTCGGAGATGGTCAGCCCCTCGCCGGACAGCTCCGACAGGCCCTTGACGCCGTTATAGATCTGCTTGATCTTGTACCAGGTGGCCTTGCCCACGATGCCGTCCGGGGTTAGGTTGAAGATCTGCTGGAAGGACTTCACCGCCTCCTCCATGGGCACGTCGAACACCGTGGACGGCTCCGGAATCTCCGGAATGGCCGGATAGTTCCGGCGGATGCGGCTCAATTGCCGCTGGAGAAGCAGCACATCGTTGCCCACGTCCCCCCGGCGCAGAGGCCGCCCGGGATAGGAGGGCACGTTCCCCCCTACCGGGGCGTTGAACACAATGCTGATATCCCCTCCGTAGTAGTATTGCAGAATCTCGTAAGGGTTCATGCCGTCCCGGGCCAGGTCCACACTGCCCCACTGGGACAGCCCCCCGCACTGGGTCCGCACTCCGTCGCAGAACTGGGCAAACAGCGGCTCCACGCTGCCCTGCCGGACGATATAGTTGTTGAAGCTGTCGTCCACGATCTGGCTGATGTTCTCGAAAACGTCGCCGCCGTCCACATAGGCCTGGTCATACTGGGTGGTGCTGGTGATGTCATAGTCGTATCCCCGGGTGCGGTAATACTCGGTATACACCCGGTTCAGGGCATAGGAGATCTGGGCCAGGATGTTGGCCCGAATGGCGTTCTCCGGCCAGGTGGGGTAAATTTCGTGGGAGGCCACGTTCTTGATATAGGCGGCAAAGGGCACCTCCACGTTCCGGGCCGAGGACCCCGGCGGGCCCAGGTGTACGGTAATGGTCTCCGGGACCACAGGCGTTGCAGGCATCGCGCTCCCCCCTTATATCACCGGCTCCAGCATCACCGGCAGAATGGATTCGATGCGGGCATACACCGTGACCTCCCGGTCCTCCTGGGGCACGAACAAGGGGTGCCGCACCGACACCAGATACCCGGTGCCGCTGATGGAGGCAGTGTCCGGCGCCTGGGACCAGGCGGCGGGCAGGGCCGGCAGGGCGATGCCCTGAACGATACCCGATTCATCGGTCAGCCCCCGGTAAAACGTGTGGGTCTGGCCCCCGAACCGCCGGTATACCTCCACCCTTGCCCCGGCTACCGGAAACGTCCCGCCGCCGGAAGCCACCTGCACCCGCAGGCTCCCCTGGTCGGGGTGGGCCTGCAAAAACGTAGACAGGGGCACATGCTGGGAAAAATCGGACATAGACATACATCCTTTCCTGGAAACTTCCCCTCAGTATATGCCCCCGGCCCGGGAAAAATACGTCTTTTCCGCCGTGGCTGCTCCACTAACCATCCGCGCACCCTCTGATATAATACGCCCCCTCCGGCTATGCCGGAGGGGGTTCGTTTATTCCAGAATCAGCCAGTTGTCCTGCCGCTCCGTGACGTAGCCCACCTGGGCCGCGGCGGGGATGCTGTCCCGCAGCTCCCGCAGGCAGGCCGCCGCGTCGGCGGGATCCACCGCCATCAGCAGGCCGCCGCTGGTCTGGGGATCGTACAGCAGGTCCTGCATGGTGCGGCTGACGTTCCCCCGGACGGTGACGCCCTTCTGGGCGAAATCCCGGTTCCGGTATGCCCCGGCAGGAATCAGGCCCATGGCCGCCAGGTCCCAGGCCTCCGGGTGGAAGGGGACGTTCCCGCTCTGGATATGGACGGTGCAGCCGCTGCCCTGGGCCATCTCGAAGCTGTGGCCCAGCAGGGCAAAGCCCGTCACGTCGGTGCAGCTGTGGACCCGGTATTTCACCATAATGTCCCGGGCGGTGCGGTTCAGGGTGGCCATCTGCCGGTAAATGCGGTCCATCACCGCCCCGCCGGCCAGCCCCGCCTTGGCGGCAGTGGTCAGCACGCCCACGCCCAGGGGCTTGGTCAGCAGCAGCACGTCCCCGGGCCGGGCCCCGCTGTTGGTCAGGATGCGCCGGGGGTCCACGAACCCCGACACCGCCAGCCCATAAATGGGCTCCGCCCCGTGGATGGTGTGGCCGCCGGTGATGATGGCCCCGGCCTCATAGGCCTTGTCATACCCGCCCCGCAGCAGCTCCTGCACCATGTCCTGGGTCATGGACTCCGGCAGGCACAGGATGTTCAGCGCCAGCTTGGGCTCCCCGCCCATGGCGTACACATCGCTGATGGCGTTGGCCGCGGCGATCTGTCCATACAGGAAGGGATCGTCCACAATAGGCGGGAAAAAGTCCGTGGTCTGCACCAGGGCCGTGTGCTCGTCCAGATAATACACGCTGGCGTCGTCGGACTTGTCATACCCCACCAGCAGCCGGGGGTCCGAATGGGTCCGGAACCCGTCCAGCAGCTTCGCCAGGGTTCCGGCGCCTACCTTGGCTCCGCAGCCGGCACAGGCGGCCAGCTTGGTCAGCTTCACTTCTGTTTCCATGGTCATTCCTCCTATCCCAATAGCCGTCCCAGGCCCACAAATATACAGCCCAGGGCGAAAAACGCCGCCAGCACCGCCGCCACGCTGCGGCAGAACCTTTTGGGGCCCAGCTTTTCCAGGTCCATAAACGGGTATGGATACAGCAGCCTGGTGTGGCCGATGGGCTTGCCCGTCCGGGCCCGCAGCATGGCATACGCAAAGTATGCCAGGGGCAGCACCAGCCACCACACGGCGGACAGCACCGTCAGCCCGGACTTATCGCCCCACAGCACCCACTGCATCACCACCAGCCACGGCGTTCCATAGTGGACGCACAGGTTCCCAAAGCTGCCGCCGAAGTCGGCAAATTTTTGCCCCCGTCGCCTGGCGTCCGGCACCAGCACGAAGTGATACACCAGGTGCGTTACATAGATGCACAGGGTCATGGCCAGGGCCACGGTGCTGCCGGTCAGCAGCCGCCGCACCCCGCCCGCCGGGACGATAGCAAGCGCCAGTTCGTATAAAAGCACCGCCAAATTGCTGAGATTCGTATAAAAGCAGAACATCCCGGCCCGGATGTGCCCCGTCTGCGGCAGGGTGGAGTGCAGCAGCAGCCCCAGAGCCCCCAGCAGGAAAATTCCCGCCGCAGAAAGACGCAGTCCCATGCTCACCCCTCCTCCGCCAGCTGCCGCAGCAGCCGGATCTCCGCCGCGTACCCCGGCAGGTCGTTGGGCGTTTCCAGCACCATGGGCAGGCCCCGCAGCGCCGGATGATTCACCACCCGCCGGATGGCCTCCAGGGGCATGGCGCCGCCCAGCAGCACGGCGTGCCGGTCCTTGTGGCTGCCGCAGGGGTTCAGACTGTTGTTCAGGTGTACTGCCCGCAGCCAGTCCAGGCCGATGACCCGGTCGAACTCCGTCAGCACGCCGTCCAGATCGCCGCAGATGTCGTACCCGGCGTCCCACACATGGCAGGTGTCCAGGCAAACCCCCACCGGCAGGGCCACCCGATCCATGATCTCCCGCAGCTCCCGGAATTGCCCGCCGAGCTCCGTGCCCTTCCCGGCCATGGTCTCCAGCAGCACCGTGGTCCGCTGCTCCGGCCGCAGCACCGCATTGAGCGTCTCCGCAACCTGGCGGATGCCCGTCTCCGTACCCTGGCCCGTGTGGCTGCCCGGGTGGAGATTGTAATAGTTCCCCGGCAGGTGCTCCAGCCGGTCCAGGTCATCCGCCATGGTCTGAACGGCAAACTCCCGGGTCCGGGGCTCCTTGGAGCAGGGATTGATGGTATACGGCGCGTGGGCCACCAGCGGCCCGAAGCCGTGATCCGCCAGCAGCTGCCGCAGCGCCGCCGCATCGGCGGGGTCCATGGCCCTGGCCCGGCTGCCCCGGGGATTCCGGGTGAAGAACTGAAACGTATTGGCCCCCAGGGACAGCGCCGTCCGGCCCATAGCCAGAAAGCCCTCCGATGCAGACAGGTGGCATCCTGCGTACAGCATCCCGCCGCCCCCCTTCACAGCCGGAGGGCGGCGCAGTCCACCCTGCCGTCCTCCAGGGTGATGACGCCATAGGTCCGCCGGGGACTGGGCCCGATACACCCGGGATTCATCACCCAAAAATCGCCGCTGCGGTCCACCAGCGGCTGGTGGGTGTGGCCGAACAGCAGGATATCCGCCCCGCACTCCCGGGCGGCGTATATGGCCGCCATGGGGCCGGACTTCACGCGCCGGGTGTGGCCGTGCATCATCAGGATGCGGACGCCGCCCAGCTCCGTCAGCCGCTCCGGCTGGTCCGCGCTGCCATAGTCGCAGTTGCCGGGCACCCCCAGCAGCGGGATCCGGGGATACAGCCGCCCCAGCCGGTCCGCGTCCCGGGCGCAGTCCCCCAGATGGAGGATGGCCTGGGGCTGCACCAGCTCCACGCACTGCTGCATAGGGTCCACGCACCCGTGGGAATCGGATAAAACCAGTATACGCATAGCACATACCCTTTCAACGCTTGTTTTCCGTTATTTTACCACACCTTTCCGGGGATTTCCAGTCTCCCCCGTCTTTGCGGAAAACCGTTTTTCCGCTTCCGCAATTCAGAGAAAACGTTGACTTTCCCTCGCGAATATGTTATATATAATTTAACGGTATAATTGTAAAATAGTATGTTTTATGGAAAGGGCGCGTTTTATGCGTATCGAATCATTCAATTTTGCAGGTAATTCCGCCCACGAGCCCGTGTAGTTTGGGCAAGGTGTACCCAAACGCTTTCCCCGGGCGCATAGACGGCTGCGCCGTATTCCGTCTGTGCGCCTGCCGCAGCCCATACGGTCAAAATCAGATCAGGAGGTAACGAGCATGAAAAAATTTCTATCCGCGCTTTTAGCGGCGGTCCTGCTGCTGTCTGCAACCGCCTGCGCGGCCCACGAGCCCGTTCTGCCCCCCAGCCGGTGGGGGGAGGGAGAGGCCCAAGGAATGCTGCCCCACACCTACTCCCTGTCGGAGGCCTATGACGCCGCAGAGGTGGTTGCCCTTGTTACGGTGGGGGATTGGCTGGAGGAGGAGCTGATCACCGGGCGAACCTTTTTCCGGACAACGGTCCAAAAAGTGTACAAGGGGGATATCCCCCATGAGTTTGTCCTGGCCCAGGAGGGCTGCTCCACCTGGACCTACCGAAATTATCCCGTATTCACCTATGGCAATCAGCTGCTGCTGTTCTTGATCAAATACGATGTGTCCATGTACCGGGATACCTACGACCTGGTGGAGTATCCGGACGCCTATGAGCTGATAAACACGTATTCCACGGTGATGTATGTGACCCAGGACGACAGCGGCATGTCCTACGTTCTGGACGCCCTGGGCATGATGACCCAATGGAGTCAGATCAATCAGCCCGCCGATTGCCCGGCCGTTGCGCACCCGGGGCAGGAGCAGCTTCTTCAGATCAGGGACAATCTGACAAAGCAGGACCCGGTTCTGGCTGCCATTGCGCCCTCCCAGGCCGACCCGGACCGGCCGGTTGCGTCCTCCGGCGACCTCTATCGTCTGACCGACCTGGAGGACTATTTCGCGCGCCTGTCCGCCGATTATACATAAAGAGAGGAAGGTTCACCGTGAACAGATCATTTTTGCGGCCAGGGATTTCTTTTGTTTTAGCGGCGGTCTTGCTGCTGTCTGCAACCGCCTGCGCGGCCCACGAGCCCGTTCTGCCCCCCAGCCGGTGGGGGGAGATGCAGATCCGGTCCATGTTTGAGCGCTATTATTCCATTTCCGACGCCTTTCAGGCGGCAGACGCCGTGGTCCGCGTCACGGTGGGCGACTGGCAGGGAGAGGACCTGCACAACTGGGTCACGTTCTTCGACGCGGACGTTCAGGAGTCTTATAAAGGGGACCTTCCCCGGCACTTTACCCTGGTGCAGGGCGGCTGCTCAGAGGCATCCTCTCCCAACTACCCCTTGTTTATAAACGGAACCGAGCTTCTGGTTTTCCTGCGGGATTATAACGGCAGCGGGGAAAAATATCACCCCATCACCGACTATAACACGGTGCTGTATGTCGTGTATGACGAAGCCGGAGACCGGTATTTCCTGGACAGCTTCGGGACCATGAGCGCTCAGGATACCCTTACACCCGGCCGGACCACGCTGACCGCCCAGGAGCTGACGCAGCTGACGGCCCGCATCGCCCAGACGGATCCCGTTCTGTCGAACGCCGTGGCCCAGGCCAATCAGAACCAGGAAGCCGTGATCTACCGGCAGTCCGACCTGGAGGAGCTTTTCAAAAGCCTGTCCTGACATTGCAGCAGCCCGCCCGCCGGGGTTCCGGCAGGCGGTTTTTTATAGGTTAAAGGAGCCCGGCACGCGCCGGACTCCTCTTGTTTATTAACCCAGCGCCCAGGCCTTCACATCGCTGCCGTCGGGGTCGGCGATGCGCAGGCCCGCCGTTACGTCCACCCCGGGCGCAGCCGCCCGGATATCCGCCACGGAGGTCTCGATGCCGCTGCTGCCGCTGGTGCAGAAGGGCCGGATGGTTTTCCCGGTCAGGTCATAGCTGTCCAGGAACGTGTTGATGATCCGTGGTGCGGTGCCCTGCCAGATGGGATAGCCCAGATAGATGGTGCCATACTGGGACAGGTCCAGCGGCTGGCCCGCGATCCGGGGCCGGGCCGCGGGGTCCTTTTGCTCCTGATTGGCCCGGCAGCTCTCGTCGTTGTAGTCCAGATCCTGGCTGGTATAGGGCTGCTCCGGCACCAGCTCGATCAGATCCGCCCCGGTCAGGTCGCGGATGCGCTCTGCCGCCGTCCGGGTGTTGCCGGTGCAGGAGAAATAGATCACCGCCACCCGGGTACCGGCCCAGCCGCTGCCGGTACTGCCGGTGGTATTTCCGCCGTTTCCGGCATTTCCGGTACTGCCTGCACCGCCGGGCACACCGGTACTGCCGCCGGGATTTTCCGCCGGGCCGCTTCCCGGGTCCGTGGCCCCGGGGGTCACCGTGGGACTATCTCCGCCGGGGGCCACCTCCGTCTGCTTCTTTCCGCAGGCAAACAGGGCGCAGGCCATGCACAGGGCTAAAATCAGGGCAAAAACACGCTTCATGGGGCTTTTCCTCCTTATTTCCGTGATATTATTCTTCCTCCTGCTGCACCGCCGTGCTGCCGCCCAGGCCGAAATCGTCGGCCACGGTGGCGCTGTCCCGGCGGAGCATGGTTTCCATGACCCGGATATCGCTGTCGATGTCCATGGCGTCGGCGCGGTACAGCTCATCCAGCTGCCGCTCAAAGCCCGCCACGATGCTGTCCATGGTGCTCTGGATTTTGGCCTTGGCCTGGTTGAGATTCTCGCCGCTGACCCCGGCCTCCTCAAACTCGGCGTAGGAATTCAGCAGCTTCTGGGTGGTGGGCAGATAGTAGTTCAGGAAGGTGCCGGCCTTGCCCTTTTTGGCGGGCTCCTTTTCGATGATGCGGAAAATCTTCCCCGCCACCTCCTCCAGTCGGTCGATCTTCTGGCTGAGGACAGGGTCGGCAATGCGGTCGTTGGCCCGGCGGATCTCCCGCAGGATACCGGAATAGCCCTGCTCCGCCGGGGCCGGCTCCTGGGCGGTCTGCCGCGGGGCAAAGTATGCCTCTGCCGCCTCCGGAGAGCGGAACAGCATGTCGCTGCTCAGGTCCACATAGGCGTTCTTGCCCCAGAGGCCCTTTTCGATCATGATCTCCAGGTCCCTTTCCACCTTCCGCTGGGAGACCTCCGCCGTGTCGGCCAGCTTTTTCAGAGACACGGCGTCCTGCCCGTGGGCACAGGCCAGATATTTGCCGAAGCGGCGAGCCCGGCGGGTCATAGAGGCGCTGCCGATGACCAGTCCCAGGCCTCCGGCGGCCAGGCCCATGGTGGGAAACAGCTCCGCCAGCAGGCTCCAGCTCAGAACTCCGGCAGCGGCGCCAACGCCCTGCACCATAGACACCAGGCCTGCGAAAAGCAGCACCAGGCCCACAATTTTCATGGTATTGGCCCCTTTTGCGGAGTATTGGGGCGTTTTCGTCACCTTTTTGCGGGTGCTGGAGGCTGTCCCGGTACGAGGCCGGGACGGGGCGGGATTCTGCTGGGACAGGCCGGGATTCTGCCGGGACACGGGCTTGCGCTTCGTGTCGCCGCCGAACAGCTTGGCCAGCAGCACAACAAGGCCCACCGGCCAGGCCACCGCGAATAAAATTGCGATAATGGCCCAGGAGCCAAAATCGTTGTCGTCCTTTTTTGGCGGACGGCGGGGCGGCTCCTGCCGGGTCTCCCCCTCCCGGTCGTCATAGGAATAGGCCATTACTTCTCTCCCTTCCGGCGGAGCTTGCGCTTGTTGCCGTGCTCGTCCACCACATAGGTGTTATCCAGCTCCCGGGCCAGATTTCCCACCACGGAGTCGATGTATTCCCGGCGCAGGGCAAGCTGCTCCTGCTTCTCCTCCGGCGTCAGCCCCTCCGCCGTTTTCGACTTGGCGGCCAGCTGGTTGATCCGGGCGATCTTCTTTTCATCCATCATCGGTTCCCCCTTACAGATAGCGCTTCAGGGTGATGAACACCCTGCCTTTTTTCGTTTGATTGCCGACCTCCTCCAGAACGCACTTGCCCAGGCCCCGGAGGGTCAGGGTATCCCCCTGGGATACCGGGCGATCCGGCTTCTGGCAGTCGGTCCAGTTCACCTGGACCTTTCCGGAGGTCACGGCCTCGGCGGCCTTGCCCCGGCTGAGGGAAAAGCCCGCTGCCAGCACGCTGTCCAGCCGCAGGGAGGACACCGTGTCCCGGATGTGCTTCACCTTTTCCTCCGGCGGGATCAGGTCCTCCAGAGGCAGGGACGCGGTGTGCAGCCGCACCCGGCCCGCAGCCGTCCACTCCGACAGCAGCAGCTCCGCCGCCGGTCCCGTGGCCAGTACGTCGGCCCAGCGGGGGAACACCAGAATGTCCCCCAATGTCTCCCGGGTGACGCCCAGGGCCATGAGACTGCCCAGAATGTCCCGGTGGGTCAGGGAATCCTCCTCATAAAACGAGGCCCGGACCACCCGGACGGCATCCTCCTCCGGGGCCTCCTGCCAGTCCGGCAGGAACCACAGCTGCCGCCGCTGGGCCCCGTCGTATCCACCCCAGAAGGTATATCCCTCCGAGACGGACAGGGCGTTCAGCAGCCGCTGGGCCGCCGCCTGCTCCGCCGGGGACAGGAAGCCCGTTCCCTGGGGCAGATTCCTCCGGCGGCACTGCTCATACTTGTCCCAGACCCGGCCCAGCAGCAGCCGCTCGTCGCCGTTTGCCGCAAGCCGGTCCAGCATTTCGCGTTTATCCATGGTATTCCCCCAGATTCTGGGTGTGGTACAGCCGGGCGTAGGCTCCGCCCCGGGCCAACAGCTGGTCATGGGTCCCCTGCTCGGCAATGCAGCCGTCCTGGATCACCAGGATGCGGTGGGCGGCCCGGATGGTAGAGAGCCGGTGGGCGATGATCAGGGTGGTGCGGCCCCGGCTCAGCTCGTCGAAGGCATGCTGGATCCGGGATTCCGTGACGCTGTCCAGGGCGGAGGTGGCCTCGTCCAGAATGAGGATAGGCGGATTTTTCAGAAAAATCCGGGCAATGGCTACCCGCTGCTTCTGGCCCCCGGACAGCAGGGTGCCCCGCTCGCCCACATAGGTGTCGAACCCGTCGGGCATGGCGGCAATATCGTCGTACAGCTCCGCCCGGCGGGCGGCCTCCTCCACCTCCGCGTCGGAGGCGTCGGGCTTACCGTAGCGGATGTTTTCCCGGATGGTGTCGGCAAACAGGAACACATCCTGCTGCACGATGCCGATGGACCGGCGCAGAGAGTGCTGGGTCAGGCAGCGCACGTCGTGGCCGTCCACGGACACGGTGCCGCTGTCGGGGTCATAAAACCGGGGCACCAGCTGGCACAGGGTGCTTTTGCCGCCGCCGGAGGGACCCACGATAGCCACCGTCTCCCCGGCCCGGACCGTCAGGTCCACCCCGTGGAGCACCTCGGGGCTGCCGTTGTCATAGGAGAAGGTCACATGGTCCAGGGCTACCTCTCCCCGGACGTCCGTCAGGTCCACGGCGTCGGGTGCGTCCTGGATAGTGGGCTCCGTGGCCATCAGCTCAATAAACCGGTGAAGGCCCGCGAAGCCGTTGGAGAACATCTCGGCAAAATTGGCCAGCTTTCGCACAGGACTGATGAACGTGGTGATATACAGGCTGAAGGTGATCAGGTCGATATAGTTCAGCCGGTTCTTCATAATGAGCCAGCCGCCTGCGGCAATGACCGCCACGGACAGCAGGCTGATGAACAGCTCCATGCTGGCGTTGAAAAAGCCCATCTCCTTATGGAAGTTGCGCTTGGAGGTCTTGAACACCTCGTTGGCCCCGTCGAAGCGGCGCTGCTGCTCTGCCTCGTTGGCGAAGGCCTTGGTGGTGCGGACGCCGGAGAGGCCGGACTCGATCTCGGCATTGATGGCGCCGGTCTTTTGCTTGGCGGCCCGGGACGCCTGGGACATCTGGCGGCGGCGGTACATCACCACCAGCAGGAACACGGGGATGATGCAGCACACCACCAGGGCCAGCCGCCACTGGATGGAGAACATCACCGCCAGAGCGCCGATGATGGTGACCAGGGAGATGAACAGGTCCTCCGGCCCGTGGTGGGCCAGCTCCGTCAGCTCGAACAGGTCCGTGGTCAGGCGGCTCATCAGCTGGCCGGTGCGGTTTTTATCGTAAAAGTCGAAGCCCAGGTCCTGCATATGGGCAAACAGGTCCCGGCGGATATCGGCCTCCACCAGGATGCCGAAGGTGTGGCCCCAGTAGCCCACGATGAAGTAAAGCCCCGCCCGGAGGACAAAGGCCGCCACCACCAGGGCCATGACCGTGAAGAAAATGGAGAACTGCTTCTCCGGCAGCCAGTGGTACATGGCGGTGCGGGAGATCAGGGGAAAGGCCAGGTCGATGACGGCAATGAAGAAGGCGCAGGTGATATCCAGCAGAAACAGGCCCCGGTGGGGGCGGAAGTAGGACAGGAAAATGCGCAGAGGTCTGCGGGTGCGGTAGTCTTGGGTGGTCATGATTTCTCTCTTTCTTGGGTAAAAATACGCATAGTAATCCAGTGTGTTGTTCTGTATAGTATAACACACCTGATTTCCTGGCGCAAGGCGTACTTTTCCGGTATAACATCCTATTCAGACATACGCAAGCTGCCCCCCTCCGGTGCTTTTGCGCCGGAGGGGGGCAGTCCTGTACTCTTGTCGCTATGGGATTCCGGATTTACCACTCCAGGTTCTTGCCGGTGGTCTTATCGAAAACGTGGGCCACGTTGCCGCCGAAGATCATGTTGACCTCGCTGCCCATGGGGAAGTGGGCGGCGGCGCCGTTGGTGGGGACGATGACGATCACGTCCTTGCCCTCGGCCGCCACATGCAGGTGCACGGAGGAGCCCATCATCTCGGACACGTCCACGGTGCCCTTGATGCCGTCGGCGCAGAGCATCAGGTGGTCCGGGCGCACGCCCAGGGTCACGTCCTGCTCCGCCACGTTATGGGCGGCCAGGCGCTGCTGCTTCTCCGGAGACAGCTCCACGGTAACGCTGCCCACAGTGACGGCGTACTTGCCGTCCCGGCGGGACAGCCTGGCGTCGAAGAAGTTCATCTGGGGCACGCCGATAAAGCCCGCCACGAACAGGTTCGCAGGGTGGTCGAACACCTCCTGGGGGGTGCCGATCTGCTGAATGAAGCCATCCTTCATGATGACGATGCGGTCGCCCAGGGTCATGGCCTCGGTCTGGTCATGGGTGACATAGATAAACGTGGTGTCGATGCGCTCCCGCAGCTTGATGATCTCAGCCCGCATCTGGTTGCGGAGCTTGGCGTCCAGGTTGGACAGAGGCTCATCCATCAGGAACACGGCGGGGTTGCGGACGATGGCGCGGCCGATGGCCACACGCTGCCGCTGGCCGCCGGACAGGGCCTTGGGCTTGCGGTCCAGATACTGGGTGATGTCCAGGATCTCTGCCGCCTGACGGACCCGCTGGTCGATCTCGTCCTTGGGCAGCTTTTTCAGCTTCAGGGAGAAGGCCATGTTCTCGTACACGGTCATGTGGGGATACAGGGCGTAGCTCTGGAACACCATGGCGATGTCCCGGTCCTTGGGCTCCACGTCGTTCATCAGCTTGCCGCCGATGTACAGCTCGCCGCCGGAGATGTCCTCCAGACCGGCGATCATCCGCAGGGTGGTGGACTTGCCGCAGCCGGAGGGGCCCACCAGCACGATGAACTCCTTGTCCGCAATGTGCAGGTTGAAATCCTGCACCGCCACAACGCCCTCGTCGGTGATCTGAAGGCTGGTCTTTTTCTCGGGCTCGCCCTTCTTGGCCTTTTTCTTCTTTTCGGTGTTGGGATACACCTTCTTGAGGTTTTTCAGAATGACCTCTGCCATATGCACAGACTGTAACCGTTCTGCCTCCGCAGGGAACGGTCTCGCGCCCGGCAAAGCCGCAGCGCCTTACGGCAGGTCTCCACACTGCCGCACCGCCAGTCTCAGCGGGACCTTGTTCCTCCTTTGTTTTTCCGGCAGGGGGCCAAAAAGTGGAGTGGCCGCCGCCGGTTGGAATAGGATACGTTTATTTTACCACCTCTTGCCGCCCTTTGGCAACCGCCTTTGGGCAAAATTTTCCGCATTTCGCTGCCTTTATAGGAAAACTCTGCAAAAAACGCCGTCATCGCCCGTTCTTTTTTCTGTTATAAGCAGAAATTATTGTATTTTTCAGATGTTATCTATTGTAAAAGGATGCGAATTATGTTACATTACTGTGTGCCTGTCGGTGCACATATTATAGATAAAGTGTTTTTCGTGCAAGGACAGGTAAATTGTTTTAAAGGAGCGGGATAACATGCACAAAGTGTTCAAAGCCTGCACCGCTGTTCTGCTGGCCCTGGTTATGACGGTCAGCCTGGTCAACGGCGCACTGGCCGTCGTCGTCCGCAATGACGACGACACCATCAGCTACGAGCCCCTGGAGCAGGGTGTTTACTCCAAGGGCGGCTACACCATCGACAAGGTCTCCCACCCCACGCTGGGCGCCGGAGAGGTGGACGGCATTCTGACCGGCGATCTGCAGGACCGGGGCCAGAGCTACTCCTGGTCCATGGCTGAGGCCGGTGACTACGTCTACATCGGCACCTGCTACAACTCCACCTACCACATCTATCACAACAACGTCAAGACGTCCCTGGACGCCATGAAGAAGGAGGGCAAGCTGGACCAGAACGTGGACACCAGCCGGGCCGCGGCAGATTTTGTGAAGGTCATGTTCGGCACGGACACCTTCGATGAAACCCCCATGTCCCAGTGGACCCCCGTGATCATGGCTGTGAACCGCTACACCGGCGAGGCCCAGGTGATCTTCCGGGAGCGGGACATCCTGAAGGATTACCCCGACATCTTCCCCGGCTATCCCCCCTATCTCAAGGGCGTGAACTATCTGGCCGGCTATCGCATGGCCTTTGAGTTCAAGGGCAAGATCTATTTTGCCGGCATGGGCAACCCCACCGCCACCCTCATTGAGGTGGACCCCGAAACCAATGAATGCCGCATCGCCTATCACAACACCAACTACGCCCGGGGCGTGTCCAATGGTGTCCACGGCCTGCTGGTGTTCGATGACGAGATCTATATGTGCCTGGCCTCCGACAACTATGACGGCAAGGGTACCCCCGGCGGCATCATCGTGGCCAGCTCTGACCCCTCTGCGGGCCTGAGCTCCTGGCGCCGCGTGGCCGATCAGGACGATTTCGACAACCTGCCTGCCGTGATGCATGTGGACGGCCTTAACGGCGGCGGGATCTGGGACATCATCGAGTATAACGGCTCCATGTATGTCACCATGGTCACCGACAAGTCCATCGACGGCCACATCAACAAGCAGGGCTTCGCCATGTATCGCGGCGACAAGCATGAGGACGGCAGCTTCACCTGGACCCAGGTCATCGGCGACCACGGCACCAGCGGCTACGGCTTCGGCCTGGGCATCAATTATTCCATGAGCTGCAACATGTGGGTGTACAACGGCTATCTGTACCTGGGCACCTACAACGATCCCATGCTGGACCTGGCGGAGGTCCCCGCCTCCGGCAACTTCGAGCTGCTGTACAACGATCTGGACCACTCCATCTATCTGTACCGCATGGACGCCGACGGCAACTTCCAGCAGGTAGCCGGTAAGGACGACAACCCCTATTTCCCCGACGGCCCCATCGGCAACCTGGGCGCGGGGCTGGGCAACAACTCCAACCAGTATGTCTGGCGCTACGGCGAGCACAACGGTGAGCTGTACATCGGCACCTATGACACCTCCACTCTGACCTATCAGTTCACCCAGATCACCGACGGTCAGGTGGCCAATATGGACTATGCCGACATCAGCGGCCGGGCCGATATGCTGAAGGACGCCGTGCTGGAGGTTCTGCAGCAGCACGACAACAAGTATCTGACCTGATTCCTGGACAAGGTCCTGTTTACCAAGTATACCGCCCATCTGTATCAGATGCTGGCAGGCTTTGCCACGGATATGTCCGCCGACAAGAACCCCGTGCCCGGTTACCGGAACATGCTGGAGGAGTATGAGGCCTTCAAGCAGAAGGTGTTCGACCTGCTGGGCATCAAGCTGGACAGTGCCAACTTCGCCCAGGAGTATGCCCAGGTCACCGGCGTGGCTATGTGCAGCGCCGACACCCAGGGTCTGAAGGATGACCTGAAAAGCGCCGTGAAGGCCATCTTTGCCGCCCTGGACAAGGCTGTGTATGACGACACGATCCACAACTTTGTGTACTACTTCGGCTGCAACTATTATGCCCAGCAGAGCGAGAACGGCTTTGACCTGCTGGTGTCCAAGGACGGCGTGAATTTCGACGCCATCACCCGGGACGGCTTCGGCGACGGCTCCAACCATGGCCTGCGCACCATCTGCTCCACCGAGAACGGCGTGTATATGGGCACCGCCAATCCCTTCTACGGCACCCAGCTGTGGCGCATGTACAGCGCCGAGGACAAGCCCCTGGTGAAGGAGCATACCCATCAGTGGTCCGATACCTGGTCCTCCGACGGCGAGAATCACTGGCATGACTGCCTGGCCGACGGCTGCACCGTCACCGACAACAGCCAGAAGGACGGCTTCAGCGCCCACGATTATGTGAACGGCGTGTGCTCTGTCTGCGGCCAGAAGCAAACCGGCAGCGGCTCCGGCGGTGACGCCGGAGGAAGCGGCCAGCCCAGTCAGCCCGGTCAGCCCGGTCAGCCCGGTCAGGGCGGCGACTCCGGCAATACCGGCGGCAGCGGCAGCACCGGTGACAACGGCAATACTGGCGGCAACGGCAGCACCGGTGACAACGGCAATACCGGCGGCAACGGCAATACCGGCAACAACGGCAATACCGGCAACAACGGCAATACCGGCGGCAGCGGCAGCACCGGCGGCAGCGGCAATACCGGCAATACCGGCAACAACGGTCCCAAGACCGGTGACAAGGGTGCGGCTCTGTGGTTCGCCCTGGCGGGTCTGTGCGGCTGCGGCCTGGTGGCCATGGCGGTTACTCCTCGCTATAAGGGCAAGCGCGTTGCCTAACCCAATTTTCCAATAAGCAAAGCCCCCGGTGTACGGCACCGGGGGCTTTGAGCTTGTCAAAAAGGATTTTTGACAAGCTCAAAAGCATTTTCAGAGCTTTTATAAAAGTTCTGAAAATGCGGGCGCGATGCGCCGAGGGTTTTGCTTATTTCAGACAATTCTTCTTGACAGATGCAAAAAGTCATCCATGTCAGGCAAAGTATTACACATTTTTCGTCCAAGCGCTTGATTCTTATCCCTATATCTGGTATGATATGCTGTAATACACGAATGGAGGACAGCGCATGCACGGTTTTTGGCGGGCCGCTCTGTACGCGGCGGCCTTGGGCGTTCTGGCCCACCCGGTGGGACAGGCCCTGCCCCGCCGCTGGTTTGACCCCCATCAGGCCCCCTACCGGTGCCGGGATTGGGAAAAGGGCGGACGGGTATATAACAAGCTGCACATCCGCCGCTGGAAGGACCGTCTGCCGGACATGAGCCGCCTGATGCCGGACATGGTGAAAAAGAAGCTGTCGGCGGCTGACCCCATGTCCCTGGTACAGGAGACCTGCGTGGCCGAGTGCGTCCACTGCTGGCTCATCGTTCTGTCTGTGGGCATGCTATTTTTGTGGAAAAGCGTGTGGTCCTGGCTGCTGTGGCTGGTGTACAACCTGCTGGGCAACGTGAGCTTTATCCTGATCCAACGCTATAACCGCCCCCGCCTGCTTCGACTGGCGGAGAAAGAGACAAAGAAGAATCTATGAAAATTGCTATTCTCTCCTGCAACACCGGCGGCGGACACAATGCCGCTGCCGCCGCCCTGGCGGAGGAGCTGGCCGCCCGGGGCCACGAGAGCAAAACCTACAACACCCTGGACTTTCTGCCCAAGGGCGCTGCGGACCTGATCAGCCGGGGCCATGATTTCGCCTATCGCTACACCCCCAAGCTGTACGGCGCCGGCTACCGCCGGGAGGAAAAGCGTCCCTCTCCCCTGCTGTATGAAAACAGCATCCGGGGCATTGGCCCCCTGTATGAGGCGCTGATGGATCTGGGAGCCGACGCGGCCATCTGCGTCCATGTGTTTCCGGCCATGATGATGACGGAGCTGCGGTGCAGCTACGGTCTGCGGATGCCCGCCTGGTTCGTGGCTACTGACTTCACCTGCTCCCCCGGCGTGGGTGAGCTGCAATTGGATGGCATCTGCATCCCCCATCCGGCTCTGACGCCGGAGTTTGAGGCGGCCGGCCTGCCGCGGGAGCGCCTTTACGCTACGGGTATCCCCATCCGGCGGCAGTTCTGCCGTATGCCGGACCGGGCCGCCGCCCGGCGGCAGCTGAGTCTGGACAATTGCCGCCATGTGTTCACCCTGGCCTGCGGCAGCATGGGGGCAGGCCCCCTGCGCTCCACCGCCGCCTGCATTGCCGGGCTGCTGGGCCACGACGACATGCTGGTGGCCGTGTGCGGCAGCAACCAGCGGATGCATCGCCAGATGATCGACGACTTCGTGGACAATCCCCGGGTCCGGGTCCTGGGCTTTACGGACCAGATGTGCGCCTATATGCAGGCGTCGGACCTGCTGATCTCCAAGGCCGGGGGCCTTACCACCGCCGAGGCGGTGGCCTCCCGGACGCCGCTGCTGTATCTCAATGCCGTCCCCGGCTGCGAAAGCCGCAATATTGGCTTTATGACGGGCCGTGGCTATGCTCTGGCGGTAGAAAACGACGAGGAGCTGACGCCCCTGCTGTCCGGCGTGATTTCCGGGGCCATTGACCCCACGGCCATGCTGCGCCGCCGGGAGGAACAGTTCCCCCAGAATGCCGCCGCTGCCATCTGCGACCTGGCCTGCGGCCAGGACGTGACCATGTAATCGAAAAAAGAAATGCCGCCCGCAGGCGGCGTGCGCTTGTCAAAAAGGGCGACGCCCTTTTTGACAAGCGCAATTTTTATATGGGGACGCTTATAAGGATGGAGTTTTCCTCAACACCGTCAGCATCCAGGAGCGACAGCTCCAGAAAATTGTTGTAATACAGATCATCCGAGGGCAGCGGGAAGGTCAGCTGCCACTGGCCCTCTCCCAGGTATTCCGCTTCGGAGGGCGGCTCAGGCTCCACGGAATAGTACCCTGCGCACTGCTCAAAGCCGTACAGCTGAAGCTGGTCCAGCATCACCTGGTCTGCGGGCAGGTCTATGTACAGCAGCACCGTCAGCTGGCCGTCGGCGTATTCATAGTCCAGCAGGCCCACTTGTCCGCCCTGCCAGGGGACCCCCATCCAGCTATCGGAGGGCACGGCAGGGACCTCGCTGGCGTCATGGGCCGGATAGGACGGGGTGTCCGGCTCCCGGGAGCCGCCCCAATGGAGCCGGACGCTGGATGCAAAGGACGCGATGATGCCCAAAACCACGAACAGCATAAACACCAGCAGGACCCGCTGGCCGGACGTCAGGCTGAAGGACCTGTGGGCCGGTTTTTTGCGGGCCTCGTCCTCGAAGCAGACCTTCTTCTCGTGGCATTCCTTCTTCTCGAAGCACACCTTGCCCCCGCGGGGGACGGAACGGCGCTCCTGCCCCGTCAGGTGATGCACCGTGCCGTCGGCGTCTACCCGCTCCCGCCGGGGCGGGCGGTTATACGCGCCGCAGGACGGGCAGCAGCCGTTTTTCTCGTAATCGTATATTTTCCCGCAGGCTTTGCACTGAACCATTGCCATACTGTTTTCCTCCTTATTCCCGCTCAAAGCTCACATAGCGGGTGCCCTGGAACGTCAGCCGTCCCCGGTCGCCCTCGGCCAGCATGCCGTATTCCGGTCCCGTCATCTGAAGCTCCATCCGGTCGCCGCTTTCCACCTGGAAGGTGACATAGTACCAGGAGGAGGTGGTGGACATATGGTCTCCGCTGTGGTGATGGGAAATATTCTGCCGCTTGGTCACCACCCGGGCCTCCACCGTCAGCCGGGGAGAATGGTTGTTTTTGTTCCACTGGGACAGGCCCCGGAACACCGTTACCAGGATCATCACCGCGATCACGCCGAAGATCAGGAAAAAGACGATCTCAAACCCGCCGCCGAAGAAAAAGCTGTCCATCATGCCGCATGCCTCCCTTTCCGGGGGGAATGCCCCCGTTTATGTGGTCCTATTGTACGCCCCGCCGGGCGGAAACGCCACCAACCTCAGGTTGCGCCGGGAAAAATTTCCGGAAAGCGGCAGGAAACCTCAGGTTGCGTGGTATTTTTACCCAGTATAGCATACGCGCCGGACTCTTGGCAAGCCAAAAGCCCGGCGCGGGAGTTATTCATCGGTTTTCAGGAGGTCCCGCAGCGTCACACTGTCCAGATAGTCGCCCATGATCTGCCCCAGCCGGTTCCACACCGGCAGGGTCCGGCACTGGGCCGCCCGGTCACAGGGGTGAGCCCCCTCCTCCAGACAGGCCACCGGGGCCAGGGAGCCCTCCGTCAGGCGGAGAATCTCCCCCAGGGGGTACTCCTCCGGCCTGCGGGTCAGGCGATAGCCGCCGCCCTTGCCGGTGACGCCGTCCACCAGTCCCGCCCGGCTCAGCAGGGTCATGATCTGGCCGGCGTATTTGTCGGAGATCTCCTGCCGCCGGGCCACATCACGCATGGAGACGTATCCGTCGCCGCCGTGCTCCGCCAGGTCCACCATCACCCGCAGGGCGTATCGTCCCTTGCTGGATATGACCATATCACACCATCCGGCAGCTTTCGCAGCTGCCGCAATCCTCCGGGAACTTGCTGCGGTCATACGCGATGCCGTGGCGGTCGTAGTAGTCCTTGATGGCGGACTTGATGGACTCCTCCGCCAGGACGGAGCAGTGCAGCTTGTGAGCAGGCAGGCCGCCCAGGGCATCCACCACCTGGCGGTTGGTGACGGCCAGGGCCTCGTCCACGGTCTTGCCCTTGATCATCTCCGTGGCCATGGAGGACGAGGCAATGGCGCTGCCGCAGCCGAAGGTCTCGAACTTCACGTCCTGGATGACGTTATCCTTGATTTTCAGGTACATCTTCATGATGTCGCCGCACTTGGCGTTGCCCACCTGGCCAACTCCGTCGGCGTCGGGGATCTCGCCCACATTGCGGGGATGCATGAAATGGTCCATTACGATATCACTGTACAGTGCCATAGCCAAACGCTCCTTTCAACGTCACAGCATGAATGCTTTCTTACCGGATTCCAGGTCCTTCCATACCGGGGACATGGACCGCAGATACTCCACCACCCGGGGAACCTCCCGCAGGATGTGGTCCACTTCCTCCTCCGTGTTCCACTCGCACAGGCTCAGCCGCAGGGAGCCGTGGGCCACCTCGTGGGGCCGGCCGATGGCCAGCAGCACATGGCTGGGGTCCAGGGAGCCGGAGGTGCAGGCGGAGCCGGAGGAGGCGCAGATGCCTGCGGCGTCCAGCAGCAGAAGCAGGGACTCGCCCTCGATGCCCTCGAAGCAGAAGCTCACGTTGCCGGGCAGACGGTGCTCCAGGTCGCCGTTGACGGCGCTGTGGGGAATCTTGGACAGGCCCTGGATCAGCCGGTCCCGCAGGGCCGTGACCTTCACGCGGTTTTCCTCCATGTGGGCGCAGGCATCCTCCAGTGCCGCCGCCATACCGGCAATGCCGGGGACATTCTCCGTTCCGGCCCGCTTGCCCCGCTCCTGGGCGCCGCCCTCGATGACGTTCACCAGAGGGATACCGCCCCGGACGTACAGCGCACCCACGCCCTTGGGGCCGTGGAACTTATGGCCGGAGAGGCTCAGCATATCAATGTGCTGGGCCTGGACGTCGATGGGCAGGTGGCCCGCCGCCTGAACGGCGTCGGTGTGGAACAGAACGCCCTTTTCCCGGCACACGGCGCCGATCTCCTCAATGGGCAGGATGCTGCCGATCTCGTTGTTGGCGAACATGACGGTCACCAGGCAGGTGTCCTCCCGGATGGCGCCGGCCACCTGCCGGGCGGAGACCATGCCGTTTTCATGAACCGGCAGCAGCTCCACCTCAAAGCCCTCCTTCTCCAGCTTTTTCAGGGTGTGGAGAATGGCGTGATGCTCGAAAGCCGTGGAAATAATGTGCATCTTCCCCTTGCGGCGGCCGATGGCAGCGGCGGACAGCAGTGCCTGGTTGTCGGCCTCGCTGCCGCCGGAGGTGAAGATGATTTCACGGGGCTGGCAGTTCAGGCACCGGGCCACGGTCTCGCGGCTCTTCATCAGCAGCTCTGCCGCCCGCTGACCCACGCTGTGCAGACTGGAGGGATTGCCGAAGTTCTCCTCCATGGCAGGCAGCATGGCATTCAGCGCCGTCTGGCTCATCTTTGTGGTGGCCGCGTTATCTGCGTAAACAGTCATCGTATATTCCTCCCTGTTTCAGGTGTAATTACCTACTGATTTGGTTTCTAATTGGAGTATACCCGAAATTAACTACCAAGTCAATGGGTAATTTGAAATTTTTTCTGTTTGGCGAAAAAAACTGCGCTGTCGGTTGACAGGGAATCAAAAAATGTGTAAACTGAACATGGTCTTAACGGCCAGGAAGAAAGACGAATAAAGGAGTAAAAAACATGAAACGCATTCTTGCATTGCTGCTGACGCTGATGATGGCCCTGAGCCTGACGGCCTGCGGCGGCGACAACAACGCCGATCTGGTGGGAACCTGGAAATGGACCTGTGACATCACCGAGGAGTTCCAGAAGGGCGTCAATGAGGGCGCCGGCATGGACGTCCCCGTGGAGGCCAAGGTGGAAATGACCTTTGTGCTGGTCTTCAACGAGGACGGCACCTTCACCCTGAGCGTGGATAAGGACGCCCTGTCCGCCTCCGTGCAGGGGTACATCGACGCCATGGTGCCCGTTACGGTGGACCTGGTGTATCAGCAGCTGGAGGACCAGGGCATGAGCCGCGCCGATATCGACGAGGCCATGAAGGCCCAGGGCATCACCGTGGAGGAATATGTGAAGCAGCTGTTCGGTGCGCTGGACGTGGACCAGCTGACGGACGGCCTGGACCAGGAAAACCTCACCGGTTATTTCCGCGCTGCCAAGGGCAAGCTGTACACCAGCGAGAAGGAAAACTCCTTCAGCCAGGACGATTATGCCGAGTACACCCTGGAAAACGGTGTTATGAAGTGGACCGGCGGCAGCAGCGCCCTGATCTCCGATTTCGGTGACATCGGCGTGGAGCTGCCCATCGAGTGGGTCAAGCAGTAACCGTCTCTCCCCTTGCGGCCCCCGTTTCGGGGGCCGCAAATTTGTAGGTCTGTCAAGCTCGTTGGGAGAGCGCCTGCGGTGAGACCTGAGGTGGCCCAGCGGGCCCGGTGACAGGGGTTGCAATTCCCGGGAAGGTGTGGTATACTTATTTACCAATCAAAAGAGAGGAGGTCCGCCATGGAAAAGCGCGGTATCAAGATCGCGGCCCAGAACCGCAAGGCGCACCACGACTATTTCGTGGAGGACCGGTATGAGGCGGGCATCGAGCTGGCGGGGACGGAGGTCAAATCCATCCGCCAGGGCAGGGTAAATCTGAAGGATTCCTACTGCGTGGTCAAGGACGGCGAGATTTACGCCCACAGCATGCACATCTCTCCCTATGAACAGGGAAACATCTTCAACAAGGACCCGGACCGGCCCAAGCGGCTGCTGATGCACAAGCGGGAGATCCGCAAGCTCCACGATCTGCAGAAGCAGGACGGCTATGCCCTGATCCCCCTGAGCCTGTACTTCAAGGACAGCCGGGTGAAGGTGGAGCTGGGCCTGTGCAAGGGGAAAAAGACCTACGACAAGCGGGACGCCATCGCCAAGCGCGACGCCAAACGCGAAATGGAGCGGGCTGTCCGCGAGAAAAACCGATAAAAGGAGCGTATCCATGAACAATCCCATCGTCACCATCGAAATGGAAAACGGTAAGAAGATTACTGCCGAGCTGTATCCCGATATTGCGCCGCAGTCTGTGCGGAATTTCATTTCTCTGGCCAACAGCGGGTTTTACAACGGGCTGATCTTCCACCGCTGCATTTACGGGTTCATGATCCAGGGCGGCTGCCCCGACGGCACCGGCATGGGCGGTCCCGGCTACTGCATCAAGGGTGAATTCGCCGCCAACGGCGTGCCCAATGATCTGCGCCACACCCGGGGCGTGCTGAGTATGGCCCGGGCCCAGGATATGGACTCTGCCGGCAGCCAGTTTTTCATCATGCACAAGGACGCGCCCCATCTGGACGGGCAGTATGCCGCCTTCGGTATGGTCATCGACGGCATGGACGTGGTGGACGAGATCGTCTCTCAGCCCAGGAACATGATGACCAACAAGCCCAAAAAGCCCCAGGTGATGAAGTCCGTCACCGTGGATACCCAGGGTGTCACATATCCGGAGCCGGAGAAGCTGCCGGATCCCTTCCATAGATAAGCTTTTACACGGCATCCGGGCCGGCCTCCGGCCCGGGCGCCTTCCATCTCATACGGGGCTGTACCGGTTTCGACGGGGGTGTGGAGGCAGGATAAGCGGGCGGCGGCGCCTGACCGCCTAAAAACGGGCAACTTAAAATTAACTGACAACAATCGTATTGCTGTCGCTGCCTAACTAAGGCAGCCGTCTGAACCGGAGAGGCCACAGGCCGGGGAGGGCGTCGTTGATGTGGCGGACGTGCGGCGGGTAAGAGTTGCCCCGCCCATGCATCATGACTCTACTGAACTGCTCAGTCTGGCCAGTGCCTGTGCAGGGAGGGAATGCTGAAACTGTCCTGCGCCCGGAGAAGGTCCTGTCAAAGTGCTTTCGGACAGGGGTTCGACTCCCCTCAGCTCCACCAAACAGGTATTGGACGAACACCTATTTCTTCAGCGGCGGCTTCGCCGTGAAGTGTTCGCTCTGATCCACAACAGAAAAGCGCCGTCTTGGGAGTGATCCCGAGACGGTGCTTTTTTGCTATCCGCACATTCGCTTTCTGCTATTTCTCCTGCTACAATGGTTGCAGAAAGGAACAGGAGGTTATACGAATGGAGAGATTTGTCACGGATGAACGCACGGGTCTGAAGCATGAGCTGGTTGGAGACTATTATCTGATTGCCGGGGATGATGAGCCGGAGGAAGATCAGCCAATCGGGATATGGGGACAACGGCACCTCCGCTATCTCAAGGAGCATCATCGTGTGCGGTATGCCAACCTGCTGACCAGCGGTGAATTGAATGCCTATCTTGCGGATATTGACCGACAGGCAG
>ERZ827498.1369-NODE-1369-length-27427-cov-3.944578_pt1 | contig 27427 bp, 31 predicted proteins | sample MGYA00519865_ERZ827498 | MGnify/ENA primary metagenome ERZ827498 (study PRJEB31778, sample SAMEA3449328) | human gut metagenome | biome: human gut; feature: human-associated habitat; material: faeces | place: United Kingdom | collected 2010/2012 ...
ATACTTAAAATTAAATTCCCGAAGGGAGCGTGGCGAAAGCCACTTTTTTATAAATAAGATTAATATATTATCAGAAATAAAAAGTTTATCATTATATCAACAATAACAGATTTTATCCCATTTAGAGGAACATCTTGTTTTAGGTTCACAAGTTACTCAAGTAACTAAAGAAGTTAAAGAAATGATATTCTCTAAGGGGAAAGTATGTTCTCATCGTACAGGTGAGGATATATTAAGGAATGGTAAGTATAATTGTAAGCAAAGATGCATTTGTAGAAGCTGTAGAAGGACTTTTATCGAGTTTACCAACTATGCAACATATAAAAGCAAGAAGTTTTTAGATAAATGGATGATTAATTTGAAGGAGTAGAGGAATATTGCCTTACTGATATAAGTTCAATGTTTTTAACAGAAATGAGAAGTTAGGGGCCATGTTCAGCGGGGTTTTATGAAGCTATGTATTTAGCACTAGACGATTTAGATTATGCTTTTAAGAAATTTTCTAAAGAAGAGTTTAAAGAGTATGTTGGAAATTTAAAATATGCTGAATATATATGTGAAGAAATATATAAAAGATTTGAAGAAATAGAAGAAGAGGCTTCAGAGTTAGAGAAATAATTAATAAAGTAAAAGAAGTAAGGGCAAAGAGTAGGAAGGTAGATATAAATAGAGCTGATATTGAATATACAAGTTTATTTGGAGAAAAAATGATTTATAGGTATATAGAGTCAAGCAAGTAATTACAAAGGAAGTGATAAATTATATATTCTTAAGGGAGTCAAAACTACCACAAAATAAAGGGAAAACTTTAGAGCTTTTTAATTATGAAAAAATCATTAGAGTTGAATTAAATGTGCAATAAAATACACCTTTATTTACCAATCAGTGCATGACAATTTTCGACAAAGAAAATTTGGTGATTTTGTTATACTTTTAATATCAATAAAAGTTAGAAGGAGAAGATAATGATAAGTATAAAAAATAAAAACTTATGGAAGTTTTCTTCTATTCAAGGAATAGAAGAGTCAACATTTAATAAAGTTTTAGAAAAGTTTTATGATCTTGGAATTTCTGGACTTGTGAGAGAAAATGTTCAAAATTCACTTGATGGTAAATTACCAGGGAGCAATGAAGCTGTTATAGTAACTATAAAAACAGGTAAAATAAATAAAGAATTTATTCCAGGTTTAGAAGATATAAAAGAAAGAATTGCATGTCTTCAAGGAAGAAATAGTTATACTAAAGAAACTGTAGAACATATGCAAAATAAAATGAATGCTGAAGACGTTGATTATATTTCTTTTGAAGATTCAAATACAAAGGGATTAACTGGTGCTAAAAATGGACAAAGTGATTCTAAAAAAGATACATGGGGAATTTATGCTTATAATAAAGGTGTTCATTCAGAAGAAGAGGATTCGGCAGTAGAAAAATCAAGAGGTGGGTCTCATGGTATAGGTAAGATTGCTTCAAATGCTGCTTCAGAATTACATATGATGTATTTTGCCAACTGTGATGCAGAAGGTAATAAACATTTAGGGGGAACAGTTCAGCTTATAGAACATAAATATAAGGATAATTATTATCGTTCAACTGGATATTTTACAGATATAAAGCATATAGATCAAAATAAGACGAAGTTTTATCCTTATGAAAATACATTTAATGAAGTATTTGAAAAGAATACGAGAGGGTTAAAGATTATAATACCTTTTTTAAGAGAACAGTTTAATAATGAGAAAGAAATAATAAAGAGTATTTGTGATAGCTTCTTTATTGCAATTTTAGAAAAGAAACTAGAGGTAGTAGTAAACGATAAAATTATTAATAGCAAAACCATAGAAAAGTATATAAAGAATAAAGATTATTATATTCAAGAAGTTTCTGAAATAAAAGATGAGTTTACTCCTTTATATTTAAATACATATAAAAATATAGAGGCAAGGGAAATTCAAATACAAGATACTAAAGATAAATATAACTTCAAGCTATATTTTAATTATGATGAAGAAATACCAAAAGGTCGTGTTGCTATAATAAGAACTATTGGTATGAAGATAGAAGATAAAAAGGTTAAAGGGAATGTAAACAAGCCATTTAATGCTGTACTTATACCTGAATCAACGAAAGAAGATGCATTTCTAAAATCACTAGAAAATGAATCTCATACTGAATTAACTTTTGAACATATAAAAGATCAAGTTCTACAAAGAAATGCTAAAAGATTTATTAATAATATATCTAAAGAAATAGCAAAGATCATTGAAGGTGAAATTAAAAAGAATAATCCTACAGATGGCGTAATGGATACTAAAGATATTTTATATGTAGTTGAAAGTCAATTTAAGAAAGATTTATCAAAAACTATAGCAACAGTAAAATTGAATAAGGGAAATAAAGAAACAACTATTTCAAAAGTGAAAGAAGATATTCCTAAAAAGGAAAAAAAGAAAAAAGATGAAAAGAAGCCTAAGAAAAATAAGCCGTTAAAGAAAGTAATGAAAGATAGAAGTGAAGAAGATTTAGATGGAGAAAGTAAAGAAAAACTAGATAGATATAGCACATATCCTGATATGGTTGAAAGACTAATTATAGGTAATAAGGAATTTGTTAAGTTTGATTTCAATGGATCAGATGAGATCAAGAAAGCAAAAGTATGTGATATTGCCCTATCAGTGGTTGATGGTATGGGTGATGAGTGTTCTAATGTGGAATTTGACATGAATGATAATTATGAAGCTGCAATAGATAAAGCTACAGGAAAAGCATGTAAAATAGATAATAATTTAATTAAAGATGTAAAAATAATTAAGGGAATAGCACAAATAGAATTAAGGTTAAAAGCTAATTATAATAAAGCTTTAAAATTTGTCTACTATGTGGAGGTGTAAAGATGATTTATAAGAAAGACGTAAACTTTCCATATCCTTTATTAACAAACACATCTAATAGTTATGATGGATGTAACTTTATTTTAGATGTTAATTTAGATGAAAACACAAATAATTATAGATTTCAGATTAATTATGAAATTGGTTCTCCATTCATAAATAACTTGTTAGAAGATGGACAAGCACAGCTAATTTTAGTAATTCAATCAAAGGATAATAAATTTTATAATCTAGGATTAAATGAAAAGGTTAAGGAGATACCAAAAAACAGAATATCACTAAGCAAAAGAACAACGTTGCAGCTTCTTATAAAAGCTAAAGATGAAATATGCTTTAAAGAAAATATGGATTTAAGCTCTTTTTATGAAGAATTTAAAGATGAAATAATTGTACCTAAGAGTTCTATTCTTGGATTTTCAAATAGCGTAATATTTGAAGGAAGTAATGCTAAGCCATTAGAATTATTTGAAAAGAAAATAGATCCAAATTTAAAATCAGATATAAAGATAGAGTTAAATTCAGAAACAATTGTAATTAATTATAAAAATGAGGCATTACAGTTTATTGATTCACCACAAAGTGCTACACTAAATAATCCTTATGTGTATATGGGATTACAAAAGGCTCTATTCCAATTTATCAAGAATAATAGTAGAAATGGAGAAGAAGAGGTTGAGCTAGAAAGTATTGATCCACCAGAAAATGGTTTAGATTTTAAACTTTATAACCTTATGAAAAAGAAAATGATAACTGAAGTTAACATAGATAATATGGATGAAGTTATATATGCTATATCAGATAAGGTTATTGAAAAATATTGTGCAGCTGTAAGGAGATTATATTCTGATGGAAATTAGATTACTTAAAAGTGGATATAAAAAAAGTGAACAATTTTATAAAGATTTTTTAGATGATAATATTAAGAATAATGATGATTATTTTAGCGGAGAAGTAGTTAATATAGATGTAGCACCAGATTTTCCAATATATATGGGTGTTGGATATGATAAATGTAGGGACAAAATGTTTAAAGAAGCTTTTGAGATAATGTCCAAGTATTATCTAAAGACAGACAGAGATATACATTTTGATGAATTATTTTGGCATTCATTGTTATGTGTTTATAAGAGAGAGTATTTATTAGAAAATTATCCTGAGATAAAGGAAGGGATAAATAAGTTTAAAAATATAGTAATTAAGAAGTTTGACTGGGAAAACTACATATATAAGTGCTTATTAGGTGCTCAATATATAAATGATAATGTTGAAGATGAAGAACAAAGAAATAGATATTATGATTTAATAATCGAAAATCTTGATTTATATAACTATATTATTAAATATGAAATCTTTAGAAATGATAAGTTTTTAATAAATTTACTTGATGTTACAGATGAGCTTGGTTTAAGTAAAGTATTAAAAGCTAAAATTAAGGGCAGAGATGACCTAGGTAAAGATGAACGTGTTGGAAGAAGAGTTATCTATGAATTTAATAAGAGCTATCCAATAGTAATGTCTCCAATGATGGATAAAGATGAATTTAAAGAAGTGTTTTTGAAGTATTTAAGCTTTTATTTAAATTAGAATAAGTATTATAACAAAAAAATAGAAGGATTTGATTGGGTAAGTATGGCAATAAGTGAAGTTAGAATAAAAAATTATAAATCTTTAAAGAACATTATTATGAAATTTGACAATGAAAGCAATATTAATTGCTTGTTTGGAAAAAATGGAGTAGGAAAATCTAATATTTTAGATGCGATGAATTATTTCTATAATAATTTAAGCCAGTATAATCTAGAAAGAGATATTATTGATAAAAGCAATCCTTATGTATATTCAATGGAAATAAGTGTACTGTATGATGTGGATAGAATTTATAATATATTAAGCGAGCATGAGAATTGTTTTATAAAAGAGGAATTAGAGAGTATTAATAAATATATAGTTGTAGATAAAAATACTAATAAAAAAATGATTTTACTAAAGTTAATCCAAAATAAAGATAATATACTGAACTTTATTCCGAATGATAAGAAATTGTTAAAATTTATTTATAGATACTTTCCAATATACTTTTTCGATACAAGATTTATTTCATTACAAAACTGGGATATTATATGGGGAATGATAGCTGAAATAACGCAAACTAATTTAAAAATAAATCATGGAGAAGTAATAAGTGAGTTAGATAGTACTTATAAAAATATATATGGAGAAATGTATATAAAAACAGTGAAATCTATTGAAGAAATATTTAAAAGTGAAAATATTGATATTAATAAATATAACTATAACGAAAGATATAAAAATATACTTATATCAAGATTAGCAGGAAATGAATTTATAAAAGAGGGTAATAAACTAAAGTATTATTCAGATGGATTAAATTCTTTGAATTTTTTAAAGTTAACATTAAAATTAATATTTAAATTATCAGAAAACGGTCTTAAAGAGCCAATAGTTATAGTTGATGAAATAGAGATAGGTCTACACCCACAGTATATAATTAAATTAGTAAAAATAATAACTGAGACAATTAATAAATGGGGAAACGTTATAATTTCTACACATTCACCAGTTTTAATAGCAGAATTAATTAAGTGTACTGACTTAGTACATCTGTATAGAGTTGATATGTTTAAAAATATAAGTAAGATTGAAAAGATGCAAGAAATAGTATCCAATGAAGATAGAGACATATTTACTATAAATGAATCATATTGTTACTTTGCAAATAAGCTTGTTTTTGTAGAAGGTGCATCTGAAATGCAACTTTTTTCTCATAAAAAAATAGTAAAACTCTATAGTTTTTTAGATGAAATAGATATATATCGTTACGATTCAAATAATACAAAATTAAATTTTATTTATCCAGATAAGACCAAATTTGATTTGCCATATTTGGTTTTAGTTGATATGGATAAAATACTATCTTATAAAAAAAGTAAAAAATTTATTATAAAAAAAGAATCATTAGTAAATCCATTGTGTAAAGAAAAAATAAAAAGGAAAGAAAAATTTTTATATTACTCTGAGCATAAGCGAAAAACTTATAGTCTTAGAAATAAAATAGAGAGTAAACTAAAAGAGTGTAAATTTGAATTTGATAAAGATAAGCTAGGTATATACAATAAAAAATATGATGAGTTAATTAAGGAAATACAGAGATATTGCTTGAATTATAATGTTTATCCAGTTACAACAACTTTAGAAGGTTTATTGATAAATAATAGCAATGTGAATATATTTATAAAATGGATAGAGAAAGAAATAGTAGGGAGTGACGCTTTAATATTGAAAAATATTCTAGAATATAATAAAGATAATAGTGCTTACTATACTGAAGTATTAAGAGTTATATGTAATGGTAAATTTAATAATTTAAAAACACTAAAAGAAGTTGAGGGTACAATTGATAAAGATCTATTGAAAAATATAAAGTATTTAAATGGGAAAATAGGTAAAAAGACCGGAGGGTGGATAATTAAATTTATAGATTTTTATTTTGATGAAAATATAGATGATAGCAAAGGCGTAAATGTTAATAGAGAAATTTTCAGAAAGTGTTTTCCAGAATTGGATTGTATATTGAAAATAATAAGAGATATGGTATAATTGAATACATAAGTAGAAATGTGATAATAAGAGTAAAATCGTATTATTACTCCTTGATGTTTTATTAGAACTAACTTAAAGAATTAGTTCAATATATTAAAAAGCCAAGGATATGTATATACAAAATGCTAAGTTTATTGTATATATTATGGATCGCATTTAGCGCTACCGCGTGAATATGAGAAGAAGTACTTATGTAAAAAGTTCTCAGAGATGAGAACTTTTTATTATGTAGAGAATTATGAGTTTAGTACAAGTATAAGTTTAAGGGATGTATTTCTATTTTATAAGAGGTAAGAGATGAAAAGATGGAGAATTGATAATTATAGGGATTTTTTTAACAAGATATTAAAAGTTGAAGAAGATGAACTAATAGCGCTTTTAGAAAATAAGAATAATGTATACTCATCATATAAAATTAAAAAGAAAAAAGGTCATAGAACAATTTATTATTTAAAAGATAATTTAGATTTAGCTAAAATACAGGGAAATTTGATAAAAAATTTTCTATCAAATATTATGTTGTCAGAATCATGTTACGGATTTCGTTGTAATTTAAATTATATTGATTTTTTGGAGAGACATACAACATTATCAAATGATAGATATTTTTTAAGATTAGATATTAGTAATTTTTTTGAAAGTATAAGCATGGAACTTCTTATAGATGTACTAAGCTACTATATAGAAGACAGTGAATATGTTACAAGTGATGAAAGTAACAAGATAGTATACTACATAAAAGAAATAGTAACTTTTGACGATAAATTAGTTCAAGGAATAGCTACTTCACCAATAATATCTAATATAGTTTTTAGACAATTAGATATAAGAATTGAAAAATATTGTAGAAAATTAGGAGTAGAATATAGTAGATATGCTGATGATTTGCTTTTTTCAAGCGAAATAAAGAGCAAGATTCATGGGGATTTTTTCATAGGAAAGATAGCAAAAATATTATCGAGTAAAAGTTTTAATTTAAATCATAAAAAAACAATTAAAGCCGATAAAGAATTATGTATTAATGGATATGTTGTTGGGAAAAATATTAGAATATCAAGGAAAAAAATGCAGACTATTTCAAGGGTATTGTTTTTTCTTAATAGTGTAAATATAAAGAAAAATTTAAATTTTTTAGATGAATTAAATCATAAGTTGAAAAATGAAATGAAAGATAATAGAATATACTTTTTAAATAAAATACAATTAATTAATTATTTATCGGGTAATAGGGCTTATTTAATCTCAATTTTAAGATATTCAGATGAATATTTTGGAAAGAGAATAATAAAAAAGATAAATAATATAGAGAAATTAATATTAGAATTAGATGAAAGTTAATAATATGATAGATAAGATAAGTAAAAAAACAATAATAGAAAAAGAAATAAGCGTTACAGAAGAAGTTAGCAATGCAATTACAGGTAACAAAAATTACTTAATTAATAGATTAAAAACAAGTATTAAAAATGCAAAAAGTATAGATATAATAGTTTCCTTTCTTATGGAATCAGGAGTAAAGATGCTTCTTAATGATTTAAAAGAAGCGTTAGATAGAGGAGTTAATATAAGAATACTAACAGGAAACTATCTTAACATAACTCAGCCATCAGCTTTATATCTTTTAAAAGATGAGCTTAAAAATAGAGTTGATTTAAGGTTTTATAATAATCCAAAGAAATCATTTCATCCTAAAGCATATATGTTTCATAATGAATTAGATAGTGAAATATATATAGGATCATCTAATATTTCCAGAGGAGCATTGACCTCTTCAATAGAATGGAATTATAGATTTAATAAAAGTTCTAATCCAAATGATTTTAATGTGTTTTATGAAACCTTTGAAGATTTATTTTATAATCATTCCTATGAAATAACAGATGATGTTTTAAAAGATTATTCAAAGTCTTGGAAGAAACCAAAGGTTCAAAGTGATATTGAAAAAGAGAAAAATAGTGAAGAAAATAATGTGCTTAATATTTTTGAGCCAAGAGGAGCTCAAATTGAAGCTTTATATGGATTAAAGCAAAGTAGAGAAGAAGGATATGATAAAGGTTTAGTTGTAGCTGCCACTGGTATAGGAAAGACTTACTTAGCAGCTTTTGATTCTAGAGAATATGAAAGAGTTTTATTCATAGCTCATAGGGAAGAAATATTAAAACAAGCAGCTATTAGCTTTAAAAATGTCAAAAATTCTGATGATATAGGATTTTTCTATGGCAATCAAAAAGATACTAAAAATAAATTTATTTTCTCATTAGTTCAAACATTAGGAAAAGATGAGTATTTAAATGAAAATTATTTCTCAAAAGATTATTTTGATTATATTGTGGTAGATGAATTCCATCATGCAGTGTCTAATAATTATAAAAAGATTATGGAGTATTTTAAACCTAAGTTTTTACTAGGGCTTACAGCAACACCTGAAAGATTAGATTCTAAAGATGTATTTGCTCTTTGTGATTATAATATGGTTTATGAAGTAAGATTAAAGGAAGCTATTGAAAAGGGATGGCTTGTTCCTTTTAGATATTATGGTATTTATGATGAAACAGTAAATTATGATAATATTGAATATAAAAATGGTAAATACAATGATAAGGAATTAGAAGATGCGTTAATGCTTAATAAAAGAGCAGAACTTATAATAAATCATTATAGAAAATATAAGTCATCTAGAGCTATAGGATTTTGTACTTCAAGACATCATGCAGAATATATGGCAAAAGTATTTAGTGAAAATGGAATAAAAGCTGTAGCTGTATATAGTGGTGAAGGTGGAGAATATTCTTCTAATAGAAATGAAGCATTAAGTGCTTTAGCTAAGGGAGAAGTACAAGTACTATTTTCAGTAGATATGTTTAATGAAGGATTAGATATTCCAGCAATAGATATGGTAATGTTTTTAAGACCTACACAATCTCCAACAGTATTTTTACAACAACTTGGAAGAGGTTTAAGAAAATATAAAGATAAGCAATACTTAAACGTACTTGATTTTATAGGAAACTATAAAAAGGCTAATTTAATACCATTCTTATTAAGTGGACAAAGCTATTCAAAAGAAGTTAGTAGGAGAAATAGTCAAAGTGATTATGAGTTTCCAGATGACTGTTTTGTAGATTTTGATTTTAAGCTGGTAGATATATTTAAAAAGCAAGCAGAAAAAGAAATGACCATTAGAGATAAAATTAGAGAAGAATATTATGCTATAAAAGAAGACTTAGGACATGTTCCTTCAAGAGTGGAATTCTTTAATAATATGGATGATGACATATATGATAATATTAAGACTAAGAAGGGGTTAAGTCCTTTTGCTAATTATATGGTGTTTTTAAATAATATTAATGAGTTAAATGAAGAAGAAAGTGTTTTATATAACACAAGAGCTAGAGAATTTATTAATATGATAGAAACTACAAGTATGAGTAAAACATATAAAATGCCAGTGCTATTAGCTTTTTATAATAATGGTGATATAAAGATGGACATTGATGAAGAAGATGTTTATAAGAGCTTTTATGAATTTTATCACCAGGGATCTAATAAAGTTGATATGTTAAAGGATAAGAGTACAAAGGACTTTATGGAATGGGATAGTAAAAAATATATTAAATTAGCTAAAAGTAATCCAGTGAAATATTTATTACAAACTCATAGTGATTTCTTTAAAGAAAAAGAAGGATATGTTTTAGCTTTAACTGATGATTTAAGAGAATTTATAAATAAAGAAGAGTTTAAAAAGCATATGAAGGATGCAATTGATATAAGGGTACAAAGTTACTATAGAAATAGGTTTGTTAAAAATAAATAAGATGCTTATAATTATCAGAAAGAACATTTTTATTTAATTAATAAGTAACCAGGAGGACATATGAAAAAATATAATAAATTAGTTAGGGATCTTATACCTGAAGTTATAGAAGCAGATGGGAAAAAGTGTGAAACTGAAATAGTTTATGGAGAGGAAAAGACTAAGTTCTTAGAAGATAAGCTTAAGGAAGAGGTAGATGAATATTTAGAAGATAAAAATTTAGAAGAGCTTGCTGATGTTATGGAAGTTTTATTTGGACTTGCACATAATCTTGGATATAGTGAAGAAGATTTACTTAATAAGAGACAAGAAAAGCTTAAAGAACGTGGTGGATTTAAAGACGGAATAGTTTTAAAGAAGGTGTAGTAGTATATATTTACCCTAAAATAGTATTTGAAAATATATAAATATTAATATGAAGAAATCACGGGAAAAATAAATAATGCACTTAGGATGTTAGCAATTCTTAGAAGTAGAAAAAAGTTACAAGAAAAGAATTAGCAGAAGAATTAGAAGTAGATATTAGACAGCTAATCATCAAGAGGAAAGTGAAAAATGGCTTACTATTAATGATGGAATTATAAATAATAGAAAAATAAAAATAAAATATATGGATTCTCAAGGAAATATAACTGAAAGAAAAATTCATCCTTATGGATTATATACTTATTATGGATCTAATTATTTTATAGGAAAATGTGAAGAAAGATATGCATTAAGACAATTTAAATTAGTTAGAATAAAAGAAATTCAATTATTAAAAGAGAAGTTTGAAAAAGATAATTTTAATTTATCAGATTATCTAAAAAATACAATTGGAATTTTTAAAGATAAAAGTTATAAAGTAAAACTAAAGATAACATATCCATATGCCATGGGTTTTAAAGAGTATTCATGGACTGAAGATGAAGAAATAGAAGATTATATTGAAGAGGGATATATCATTTACAATGCAACAGTAGAAGGTAAAACAGAAATTATCCCATGGATAATGGGAATGGGAACAGCTTGTACTGTTTTAGAACCATTAGAATTAAAAAAAGATATTATAAAAGCATATAAAGATGTGCTTAATAATTATAAATAGTATTTAATGAAGCTATATAAGGATAAAATATTAATTCTTATATAGTTTTTTTATTGATTTAAATTTAGTAACTGATCTATAATGATGTATTAAATAATATTTAATTACGGAGATTAAAAGAATGAATAAATATAGATTTAACATAGAAGAAATATTAAATAAGGAAGTAACAGTTGAAGCTGATGACTTTGAGCAAGCTATGAAAATAATTAATAAATTATATAGAGATGAAGAAATTGTATTGGATTATGATGATTTTGTAGGATATACAATAAATTATATTAATGAAGAAAAATAAATTAAAAAAATATTTCAAAAGGACTATATATGTCACTATTAAGATTTATTATATAGACATAGAATAAATTACTTAAGAGGTGGCAGAAATGATAAAAATAAAACATAATTTAGATGCAAATAAATTCAAATGGTTATGGTGTAAATATGTACAAGCAGGAAATGATGAGAAGCATTGTACAAATTCTTTAAAGGGAAAGTATAGTAAAAAATTTAGTAAGCATAATGAAAATTTTAATAATGAAACAACAATAATATTTGATGAACAACCAGAAGATAGCTTCAAGGCCATTTATATATGTGGAGTTATTAGCAAGGGATATAGTGCAAAAAAAAATTATCCGCATAATGTTCATTTAGCAATTGTTCCAAAGAAAGGTGCTAAATGCTTATATCAATTTGAAGAGTGGACTATAGAAATTGAAGGTGGAATGATTTCTATGATTCCTGAAATTGAAGAGCTTCCAGAAAAGTATCAGGATTTACCAGATCAATATGTTACTTGTAGAATATTTAGATGGGCTATTGGATATTTCTTTAATGGGGAGGTTAATAATAATGAAAATATATGTGGTTAATCATATATTATTTATATACTCTCCTCATGAAATTGAAGTAACTAATTATGTGTTTAGTAAAAAAGAAGATGCTTATAAACGTTTTAATTATCTTATAAAGGAAGCTAGAATATTATCTTATGGATTTGAAGCTGAACAAGGTGAATTAAGAAATGATGAGTGTTTTGAAATGGAAGTGGATGAAGAATTTAATATTTTATAAAGTTGAAATAGAGGTATAAATTTATGATAAGTCCAAAAGCAAATGAAATTAAGGGGTTATATTACAAAGATTCATATACATGTTATTAGAGCATTATAATATCAAAAAAGGACAATCACACAATGCATTACAAGATGTTTTGGATCTATTAGATTTATTAAAAGTTATAAAGCCAGAAAGATGGTGTGCTTTAAGTATATCAAGATCAGTTTCAAAGAATGATAATAAACAAGGAAAAGATGGTACTAAAAGCTCAGCAAAGTCTAATAGTTTTAGAAAGTTTGCAAAGGATAAAGAAACAGGTATGAAATAATAACAAAGTGAGGTTTGTTAAAGGATTTGTGTTAGTATAAAGTAGTGGATATATTAACTAAAAATAATATTAGTCTTCTTAGAGATGATTCATTTATACATTTAGATCAAGGAGCTCATTATACAAGTCCGATATTTCAAAAGAAATTTAAAATTTATAATTTAGAAATATATATAGAACAGGCTTATTGAATGCATATACATTTTATGGTAAAATTGAAAGGTGGAAATGATTCAGATAATAGAAAGGAAAACTAATATATAAGATTTATCATAGGAATTGTACATATGGATATACATAGGAGAAAGCAAGAATAGAGGACAAAGGCCTCTTTTTTTAATGTAGAAATAAGATTTATAAGAGAAGACTTATAAGGTCAGTAATATAACTTCAGAAAAGTTTAAAAAGATACCAGTGAAGGATATTAGTAGGTTAAAAGGAGTATGTTTAATAATTGGGAGGAATCAATATGAATATTCAAGATTTCTATATAGGTAAGTCTTTTGATGCATATGAATTTTTTGGAGCACATAAAATAGGTAATAAAATTTTATTTAGAGTATATGCACCAAATGCAGCAAAAGTATCATTAGTAGGCGAATTCAATGATTGGCAAGAAGAAGAAATGGAACAACAGTATCAAAGTGGAATATATAGTATTACCTCTGAAAATGCACGTGTAGGTATGATGTATAAGTATTGTATTCATACACGAGATGGACAAGTGGTTTATCATTGTGATCCTTATGGATTTGCTATGGAATTAAGACCTAATAGTGCTTCATATATAGTGGATTTAGAAGAATATAAGTTTAGTGATGATGAGTGGATGAATAAAAGAGATAAGTGTTATAATAAGCCATTAAATATTTATGAGATTCATATGGGATCATGGATGAAAAAAAATGACGAAACTTATAATAATGGATGGTATCGTTATAATGAAATTGCTGATAGACTTATAAATTATGTAAAGGAAAATGGTTTTACTCATATAGAGATAATGCCTTTATGTGAACATCCTGTAGATTGTTCTTGGGGATATCAAAATACGGGATTCTTTAGTCCAACATCAAGGTATGGTACCAATAAGGAACTTAAAGAGCTTATAGATAAATGTCATAAGGCCAATGTAGGCGTAATATTAGATTTTGTTCCAATACATTTTGCAGTAGATGATTATGGATTAGCAAAATTTGATGGTACGGAACTTTATGAATATCCACATAAAGATGTAGGCGCTAGTGAGTGGGGAACTTGCAATTTTATTCATTCTAGAGGAGAAGTATGCTCATTTCTTCAATCAGCAGCAAATTATTGGCTTAAGGAATATCATTTTGATGGTTTAAGAATGGATGCTATAAGTAGAGCTATATATTGGCAAGGAAATCCTGCAAGGGGGGTAAACTCTTGTGCAATTAATTTTATTAGAAATATGAATGTTGGACTTCATAAACTTCATCCTACTGCTATGATAATAGCAGAGGATTCTACTGCATATCCTAAAGTAACTGCACCTGTAGAATATAACGGATTAGGCTTTGACTATAAATGGGATTTAGGTTGGATGAACGATACATTGGAATATTTTAAGATATCACCGAAAGAGAGACCAAATCATTATTACAAGTTAACTTTTTCAATGGAATATTTTTATAATGAGTTATTTTTATTACCTTTTTCACATGATGAGGTGGTTCATGGAAAAGCTACTATCATTCAAAAGATGTGGGGAGACTATGAAGATAAATTTAAACAATGCAGAGCACTATATATGTATATGTATACTCATCCAGGAAAGAAGCTTAACTTTATGGGTAATGAAATAGCACAATTTAGAGAATGGGATGAAAAGAGAGAGCAGGATTGGCAATTAATTAAGATGCCGTTACATTATGCTTTTAATAAATATATAAAGAGATTAAATGAAGTTTATGATAATTATGAAGCTCTATATAAAAATGAATATGATAGCAGTTATTTTAAATGGCTAGAAGTAAATGCACCAGAAAAGTCAGTATATATATACGAACGTGGGCGTAGTGATCATAGAATCATAGTAGCACTTAATTTTTCAGATAATGAATATGCTCCATTTACATTTAAAGTTGAAGAGGAGCTGAGGTTGAGAGAAATAGTAAATAGCGATAGTGACATTTATGGTGGAAGCACATGGGGAATGAGAAGTGATGTTACTACAACAAAAGAAGATAATTATTTATATAATTTGAGTATTAATTTAAAGCCTTTTTCAGGTATAATTTATGAAGTAGTAAATGATTAGAAAGGCATGAGTATGGTAGCAAAAACTCCATACTCAGAAGTATTAGAGGGTCAATGGTTGACTCCAATGCCAGTAAAAATCTTAAAAAGATTAGAAGATTAATTAAAGAATGCGAATTTAAGATAGCAACTAAAGCTTTTCTAGTAATCAAATTAGAGATTTTTTTAGAGAATACTAGAGTATTATATTTATCATATTCCATAAGATATTTACTATCAATAAAAATAGCATTAAGTTTATAGGCAATTTCTTGAAAGGGAGCATATCAAAGGCATGTTTTTTTTAAAATCATTAAGAACATACTTTCGAGTAAGAAAAAAATATAGTATAATTAAAATAAAAAAGAAAAAGTATGGAGTTGTTAAATGAAAGGTAAGGAACACATGATGATAGGGACTACCGCTACAGCTACCATGGGTATTGGTTTTTTAATGAACAATAATATTGGCGATGTAGTACATTTAGTTCCTTTAATAGCCGGTGGCTTTATAGGCTCATATATGCCGGATATAGATTCTCATAAATCTAAAGCAAGTCAGGTATTTAATAAGATAATTATGATATTAATGGTTGCTTTAGTAGTAGGATATAGTTTTGGCTTAGCTCTTAGTGTGGATGATATATTAAATATTTTTAAATATACTAGTGAAAATTATTTGGGATTAGTTTTTTTCTGTGTCAATACTGTTCTTGGAAAGCTTTCTCCCCATAGAATGTTTACTCATAAAATATTAGGTACAACATCCTTTTGCTGGAGTGTATTTTTAATAGGTAATAAATATTTGGCTCTCGGTTTTACAACAGGTTATATATTACATATTGTATGTGATAGATTTTCGCCAAGAGGAAAAAATCTTAAGTTTTTTGAATTTAAGCTTCCTTGTAGGAATAGTAAAAATAAAACATCTGTTGATTGGTAGAGTTATAAATTCTTAAAAAAAATACGTAGTTAGTGATAAAGCATACATAGTGTATGTTTTATTTTTTTGTGTATAAATTTTAGTGCAAATGGCAAATAATATTCGTAAATGCTTAAAAAGAGAGGAAGGTTATTATGGAATATAGTGAGAGAATGAAGGAAAAGTATATGACCAAGATAGATAAAATAAATAAAATAGATGATGAGGACACAAGAGTGCATTTAAAATTAAAATTAATGGCAGATATAATTAATGAATTAGATAAAAATTAAACAATAAAAAATTTAGATAATATTTTGGAAGTATATATGGTTATGGTGAAGAATTAAATAATTATAGTTGTGGTAAAAATTTTTGATTAAATATATAAATTAATTCATATAATTAAACTTTTGATAATAATATATAATAGATAGAATTAAAGAGGGTGATTGATATGATTAATAATAAAAAAATTATAGAGAAATATTACAAGAAGATGGAAACGATTAACAAGATTGAAGATGAATTCACCAAATCTCAAAATAAAATGAAGTTAATAATCGATATGATGATGTATGAAAAAAATGATAAAAAATGTGAAAAAGAAGCTTAAAATAAAAAAGCAATAATTAATTCTTTTATAGAGTAAATTATTGTTTTTTTTGTTTGTTAAAGAATGTATAATAAAAGTGATAAATGAAAAATTATGCATAAATAATATTATGAGGTGGTGAATTATGACTGTTGATTTATTAAGAATAATTCAGAATATGTTTATGGATAAATACAGTAGAAAAGATATAAATGGCCAGTTTGCTTCATATTTTAACAGGATTATAGGTGTAAGTAATAAGGAAAATTATGATGATATTCTTAGTACATTAAATAAAAAATGTTATGAGAATAGTAATGTATCATTAATTTTTGATGGTGAGATACCTTTAAACGGTGAAATTGAGCTTATTGAATACATTTATAATGAACTTAACTCTATGAATATATTTAATATAGTTAATGAAGATATAGTTATTTTTGATGATTTAGCAATAAATACAGCTTTTTTAGAGGCTTTACAGTATACAATTGAATTATCAGTAAAAAATGAAAGTTTTTTTAATGAATCTATAAGAAATAATTTTATAACTAAACTTATAGTATGGGCATATTCATGGATTAAAAATCTTGATTATAAAAATTCCATTAATCCTAAATGTATATATTATGGAAAGATAAATAAACATGAAATATATTTTTTAATAATGCTTTATAAGATGGGATTTGATGTTTTATATTTAAATCCTTTAAAAGAAGAATACTGGAATGAGGTTGATACTGATAATTTAAGTAAATGTTATGTGAAAAGTAGCATTACTGATCTTGAAAGTTTTAATATTAAGACTCATAGAGGTCATGAAATAGAAGTTGTTGAAACAGTAACAAAGCAAATTGAAAAAAGTATTCATGAAGAATTATTTTCTAATACAGGAATGTATAAACCATGGAAGTTTAGAAAAGGATTTACTAAAAGTGTATTATTAGATACTATTTTAGAGGATATATATATTTATTGGAATGAACCAGCTAAGCTTAGACCAGGATTTAAAGTTGAAGATATGGTAGTTACAGTTCCAAGCATTTTTTATAAAATTGATGGACAGTATTGCAGTATTGCTGAAAATCAGAAAATACTAAAACATTGTTTAAATGCACCAAATACATTGTTTTTTAATGGAGGAAATATTTCTAGAGATATATCAGTATCTAATGATATGTTCGAATTAATGTTTTGTCAGTTAAGTGATGGTACATTTGATGTGGAAGAAATAAAAAAGAGTAGAGTTTATACGTTAGGAAAGTATAATGAAGAGTTGCAAGATTTACTATTAAATAAGTTTAATCAGTTTATTAAAGAAAATAAGATATTAAAGATGAGTTTTGATAAAAAGCTATCTTTAAAGCTTTTAGCATTAATTTTATATCTAAATGAAAGCATAATAAGAATAATAGATAATTTCGATTTTGTTTTTTCTATACCTAAGATAGTTATTTATTTAAATGGTGAAGATACTATTAATGAATGGATGGTTATCTTATTATGCTATTTACATAATATAGGTATTGATATAGTTATTTTTAATCCATCAGGATCTTTCAATATAAATAAATATATTAAGGAGAATAAGATTGTTATTAATAGATTAGAAGAAATACGCTATGATTGTAAATTTGATGAGATAATAAATTATAAGCAAAGCTTTTTTTCAAGGATTATGAATAAGTAATTAATAAAAGAAAGTAAGGAGAGAATAATAGTGAATGGAAATAATTTTAATAGCATGATGAATATGACTGATAACACTATGTTTGCTACTGAAAATAGCATGGCGGAGATCACTAATAATTTAGAAGAATATAAAGAAAGATTAAGGTCTCTTAAGGAAGTACAAGATCTTACAAGTGAAATAGAAGTACAAAATCCAAATTCAATTGTTCAATTTGGTCAAAAAGCTAGTGAAAATATATCAAAAATTTCTGATGAACTTTTAAATTCTATGAAGGAAATAAAAGCTGAGGAAACAACAGAAATGTTAGTTAACTTAACAAAAATAATGGATAAGTTTGATGTTAAAGAAATTAAAAATATAAAACAAGAAAGTTTTGTTTCTAAGATTTTCAAAAGTGCAGGAAATACTATAGCTAGATTATTCCAAAAATATGACACCATGGGATATGAAGTGGAAAAGGTTTATGTATTATTAAAGAAATATGAAAGCGATATTAAGGAATCAAATAATAAATTGAAGAGATTATATGATGGCAACATGGCTTATTATCAAGAATTGGAAAAATATATAGTGGCAGGAGAATTAGCTTTAGAAGAAGTTGAACAATACATTTATCAAATTCCTCTAAATAATACTATCAGTGAAGAGGAAAAGAATATGATGGTACAAAAGCTTGAAATGTGTAAAGAGATGTTAAACCAACGTATATATGATTTAAGAATTGCTGAAAATGTAGCAATACAAGCCGCTCCAATGTTACAAAGCATGCAAATGTCTAATTTTAATTTAATGAGAAAAATAAATTCTTCATTTATTGTAACACTTCCTATTTTTAAACAATGCCTTGCACAAGCAGTTTTATTAAAGCGACAAGAAATTCAAGCTAAGTCATTAAAGCAGTTAGATGATAAAACAAATGAACTTATCATGAGAAATGCAGCTAATACTTCTAGACAATCAGTAGAAATAGCTAAAATGGCTTCAAGTAGCTCTGTTGCCATTGAAACTTTAGAAAAATCATATGAAACAATAATGAGAGGTATTGAAGAAACAAAAGCTATACAACAAAGCAATGCATTAGCAAGAAAAGAAAATACAACTAAGCTTGAAAGTATAAAAATGACAATGAAAAAAAGTATTTCCTTATAAGGGTTGAAAATTAATTCTTAAAGTGGTAATATATACTACATAAAGAAGGGAAAGAAAAGAGGTGCATTGAATATGGCAATTAATTTAGGATCTATGATGGGAAACAGAAGTGGAGAAGTAGTTAATGCGTTGAATTTGCAAAAAAATCAAATTTTAGATTTAACTAAGAAAAATCCAGGCTTAGAAAAAGTAATTTTAGGAGCAGGTTGGGATATAGCAAAGAATGGTTATGATTTTGATTTAGATATTGCTGCTTTCTTATTAAATAGCAATGGTAAAGTACAGAATATACCGCAAGATGTTATATTCTTTAATAATATGGAAGCCCCAGGTATTGCCCTTGAAGGAGATAACAGAACTGGTGCAGGTGATGGTGATGATGAAAGAATAACTATAGATTTATCACAAATTAGAAGTGATATAGCAAAAATAGTTTTTGTAATTACAATTCATGAAGCACAAGTTAAGAGACAAACATTTGGTATGGTAGAAAACTCATATATAAGACTATTAGATGCTAAAAATAATGAAAAAGAAGTCTGTAGATTTAATTTAAAAGAAGATGGGTCTACTAGTACGTCAGTTATCTTTGCAGAATTATTTAGAGATGGATTTGGATGGCAGTTTAAGGCTGTAGGTGAAGGAAAAATGGCAGATTTAAATGGTATTTTATCGCTTTACATGTAAATAAATAAGTAAAAAAAATATATATATAGGAGAAAAAATTATGGGAATTAATTTAGGTGGAAATTTTGGTATGTCAAATAATGATTCAATGCCAGTTTTAAATTTACAAAAAAATGATATATTAGATTTAACTAAGAAAAATCCAGGATTAAAGAAAGTAATTTTAGGTGCTGGTTGGGATATATCAAGAAATGGAGCAGATTTTGATTTAGATATTGCAGCATTTTTGTTAGATAGTAATAATAAGTTCAACACTGTATCTAATGTAATTTTCTTTAACAATCCAAATGGACAAGGAATTACACTAGGTGGAGATAATAGAACAGGTGCTGGTGATGGTGATGATGAAAGAATATTAATAGACTTACAAGCAATTGACTCTAATATAGCAAAGATAGCATTTGTAGTTACTATACATAATGCACAAGCTAAGAGACAAACATTTGGAATGATAGACAATTCATATGTAAGACTATTGGATGCAGAAAATAATGAAAAAGAACTTTGTAGATTCAATTTAAAGGAAGATGGTTCTACTAGTACTTCAGTTATATTTGCTGAGCTGTATAAAGCAGGTTCAGAATGGGAATTTAAAGCTGTTGGTGAAGGACGTATAGCTGATTTAAATGGTATTTTAGCATTATATGCATAATAGATAAAGGAGAATTGAGGATGTTATTAAATTTACAAAAAAATGATATATTAGATTTAACTAAAAAGGATCCTTCTTTAAAAAATGTGATTTTAGCAGCAGGTTGGGATGTAGCAAAAAAAGGTTTTTTTGGATTAGGTAAAGATTTCGATTTAGATTTAGTTGCGTTACTTTTAGATGAAAGTGGAAAGCTAATAGCTAAAGATGGAATGGTCTATTTTGGTAATAAAAGAAATAATGGAATATTTCTGCATGGAGATAACTTAACAGGTCATGGAGATGGCGATGATGAAAGAATTTCAGTTTCATTAAATAATCTTCCAACAAGATGTTGTAGAATAATGTTTGCTGTTACAATATATGAAGGAAAAGCAAGAAAGCAGTCTTTTTCAAAAGTAAAAAATGCTTATGTTAGATTATTAAATGAAGATAAATCATGCCAAGAAATATGTAGATATAATTTAACTGAAGATGCTGGTAATAATACTTGTGTGAAATTTGCAGAGCTTCGTAAAGAAAATGGTGAATGGCAATTTAAAGTTGTAAGTGAAGCTATAGAAGCATCTATACAAGAGCTATATAATAGCTATAGATAACTATAATTATTAAATAGTTAAGAAAATAATAAAAAATTTCATATATTTTTAGTAACTAGGGGGAAGAAAATTGTTACAGGGATTAAATGATCAAGAAGTTTTAGACAATAGGCAGAAATTTGGTGATAATAAAATAATTGAAGCAGAGCCAGAAACATTCTTAGATAAGTTTAAAGATGCTTTTGGAGATCCAATGATAAAATTACTAATAGCCATTGCGTGTATAATGGCTATTATGGCTTTTTTAGGCTATGCTGAATGGGGAGAGCTTATAGGAATAGTTATTTCTGTATTATTAGTTACAGTTATATCAGCTAAAACTGAAATGTCCAGTGATAATGAGTACAGAAAATTAAAAGATGGAGCTAAGAAAGAGCTTTGTAAAGTTTATAGAAATGGCAAAATAGTTGAAATAGAAGTAGATGATGTTGTAGTAGGTGATAGAATTATCATACAAAGTGGAGATAAAATTCCAGCAGATGGAGTATTGTGTTCAGGAGCAATTGCAGTAGATAATTCAGCCCTTAACGGAGAATCAGAAGAGTGTAAGAAGTATGCTATACCTAATGATTTTATTTACAGGGAAGTTGCTATTACTGGAGATACATTTGTAGACAAGCATTCTTTATTTAGAGGTGCTGTTGTGGTAAATGGTGAAGGTGTACTAGAAGTTAAAAAAGTGGGCATGATGACTATGATGGGTGAAATGGCTAAGGACATGCAAGATGATGATGTAGAAAGCCCATTAAAAGTTAAGCTTTCTAAATTAGCTGATAGTATATCAAAGTTTGGATATATAGGAGCAGTGGTTATTGCAATAACTTTAATGATTCATAAAGTTATAGTAGCTGGTGGAGTATCTCCATATTTTGATCTTGGTATGATGTATGTATTTAAAGATTTATTAGAAGTTTTAATGTTAGCAGTTGTTATAATAGTTATGGCTGTTCCAGAAGGACTTCCTTTAATGATTGCCATAGTTTTAATGCAAAATACATCTAAGATGCTACAAAATAATGTATTGGTAAGAAAGCCTATAGGTATTGAAACAGCTGGTTCATTAAACATACTATTTTCTGATAAGACAGGGACAATTACTAAAGGTGAGCTGGAAGTAGTTGAATTTTTTGATGGAGATTTAAAAGATAGCTATCAATCTAGTAAGTATACAAAAGAATATATGGGACTTTGTATTGGAAAAAATACAGGTGCTATGTTTGATAATAATGATAAAGTTATCGGTGGAAATGCTACAGATAAAGCTTTATTAAATTTCTTAGGTAAAAATGAAATGAACTCTTTAAATGATATAAAAGTTGTTAAGAGTCAAGGTTTTAACTCTGCTAACAAATATTCAGCTGCTGAGCTTGAAAATGTTACAGTATATAAAGGGGCACCAGAAAGATTGCTTGGTAAGGCCACTAAGTATATCAATCAAAATGGACAAGTACTTCCAATAGATAAAGATAAATTAAATGCTAAAATAGATTCATTAGCTGATAAAGCAATGAGAGTTTTATCATTTGCTTACTCTGAGAGTGAATTAATTGAAGATGCATTACCAGATGATTTAGTTATTGTAGGTTTTGTTGGTATAAGGGATGATGTAAGACCAGAAGCAAAGCAAGCAATTAAAGAAGTACAAAACGCTGGTGTACAAGTTGTTATGATTACAGGTGATAGAAAAGAAACAGCTGTAGCTATAGCAAAAGATAGTGGGTTAATTAAATCAGATGATGAGTTAGCATTTACTTCTGAAGAATTAAATAAAATGACTGATGACGAGATAAAAGCTGTTATTACAAAGATAAGAGTTATTGCAAGAGCATTACCAACAGATAAATCAAGAATGGTAAGAATTGCACAAGAGTTAAATCTAGTTTGTGGTATGACTGGTGATGGTGTTAATGATGCACCAGCATTAAAGAGAGCAGACGTTGGTTTTGCAATGGGATCAGGTACTGATGTTGCAAAAGAAGCTGGTTCAATAGTTATCTTAGATGATAATTTTAAATCTATAGAAAATGCTATTTTATATGGTAGAACTATTTATAATAACATATTGAAGTTTATTAAATTCCAATTAACTATAAATGTAGCAGCTGTTGCAGTATCGGCTATTTCGCCTTTCTTTGGTGTTGAAGAGCCATTAAAGATTACACATATCTTATGGATAAACTTAGTTATGGATGGATTAGGTGCTTTAGCTTTAGGAGCTGAGCCAGCTTTAAAGAAGTATATGAGTGAAAAACCTAAATCAAGAACTCAAAGTTTAGTGAATAAAAACATGATGTCTCAAGTTTTATGTGCAGGGGCATGGCTTGGGGTAATAAGTTTTGCATTCTTAAAGCTTCCATTCTTTAAAGAGTTCTTTGAAAATGAAGGACAACATTTAACAGCATATTTTTCAATGTTTGTTTTTTCTGCTGTAGCCAATGGATTTAATGTACGTAGTGAAGGTATTAATATATTTGATCATATCAAAGAAAATAAAGGTTTTATAAAGGTAATGTTAGCGATTGTTTTAGTTCAAATAATTTTAACATTTGTAGGTGGGGAAATATTCTCATGTACACCTTTTGGAATTAAAGGATGGTTAATTATTATAGTTATGTCATTGACAATGATACCGGTAGATATGTTAAGAAAGATAATAATGAAATCATCTGAAAAATCTTTAACATATGAAAATGATGTTGAAGCAGTTTAATTGAAGATGAATTAATGAAAAAGACTATTTCTTTTGAGATAGTCTTTTTTTATTAATTTTCAATTGAAAATATTTATATATTTTGTTCATAATTATATTTTATATTATAGGTAATCGATAAATGGGCTGGAAAAACCTCTAGATGTCAGCGCAATAATTTTATAATATGAAGACCTTACAAGTAAGAAAGCTTTTTTTATCCATAATTTGATATACTGATGGAAATTAGGAATTGAATCAGCATCAAGACTATTATCTTTAATATATGATTTTATATCAAGTAATTTAATGTAGCTTTCTTTGGAAAATGGAATATAGAAGCCAGGTATGCTTTTACATATATCATATACCTCATATTTATTGTAGTTTATTACTCCTGCAGTATAGGCTAAGATTGTTAGGGTATTACGGATTATATAGCCAATTCGCTTAATTAAGGTAGCATTTGAAACAGTCTTAGTATTAAAGTCATAAGATATGTTTCTTAACTTCTTATAATTTGAAGCAATATCATTAGTCATGTTGGTATATAGTCTAAGATTATATAGGCAGTATTCGAAAAAACCGCTACGAGAATAAAGGATTAAACCTTCTAGCTTGACACTCCAGAGAAAACTATCGCCATATAAGCATAAATCATAAATTTCATCGGTAGTATAAATTGATATCCATGAAGGAGGAATTTGCATTTCTTCAGCAATATTAAGTTTAGTTATTAATTTTTCACTATAGGAACAGTTATCGATTACTATCAAAAAATCAATGTCGCTATGGATATTATTATCACCACGAATAAATGATCCAAAAACTATAATACTTTCTATGGAGTAGTCTTCAGGATTTACATTATAAATTTTATCATTTAAAGTAATTTCCATATATTTTACTCCTTTATCTATAAATATAAGAGTTCTTTATATTTATAGTATATGTAATGGAAATATTATTGTCCTACTTAGAAAAAAGTTATGAGTGATAAGCATTTTTTGTAGAAAATATTTAAAGAATATTGAAGCTTGGTAGCAATAAATATATAATTGTAGTAAAAAAGTAAAAGTGGTGATTTGTTTGTAAAGCGTTGAGGTAAATAAACAATAAAAATATTTTATTAAATGGCTCTTTAGTATATAATATATCTAAAATATGTTAAGGATATTTAATGTATATTATAAAAAGTAAGGAGTGGTTTTTTGTTTGGTTATGTTACTCCGCTTAAACCAGAGTTAAAGATAAGGGAATATGAATCTTTTAAAAGTTATTATTGTGGAGTATGTATGCATATAAAAGATGGTTTTGGAAATATACCAAGAATGTCATTAAATTATGACATGACTTTTCTTGGGTTGTTACTAGATGGATTGCATGAAGAGGAAAGAAGCTTTAAGATACAGCGATGTATAGCACATCCATTGAAGAAGAAACCTATGATAGTTAATAATAAGGCTTTAGCTTATGCGGCAGCAATGAATGTTTCCCTTGTATATTATAAATTATTAGATGATGTTGCTGATGATAGGAGCATGAAAAGTAAAGTAAGTTCAATAATATTATCACCATATAAAAGTAAATTTAACAGAAATGTTACAATAATAAATGATATAATAGAAGAAAATTTGAAAAAATTATCATATTTGGAGGTTGAAAAGAGATTTTCGTCTATCGATGAAATAGCTCATCCTTTTAGTGAAATAGTAGGTAAAATATTAAATTTATATCCTGAGGAGTTTGAAGGTGACAGTGAAGAAATAAGAGGTAATTTATATGAATTAGGATATTCACTAGGAAAGTGGATATATATTATTGATGCGCTAGATGACTTGAAAGAGGATATGGAAAAAAATAAATTTAATCCTATTAATTACTTGTATAATACCAATAATAAAACGTATGAAGAGCTAATGGGAGAAATAAGGGATAGAATGGAGTTTACAATTTTTAATTGTGGATATACATGTAGAAATGCCTTAGAAAAGCTTCCAATTAAACGTAATAAAGAGATATTAGAAAATATTATAAGCTTAGGTATGATGGACAAGTACACGAAAATAACTAATGAATGCGAATGTAATAAGAGGAGTGGTAAAAATGAATCCATATGAAGTGCTTGGTATTAAACCTGGAGCCAGCCAGGATGAAATAAAATCGGCATATAGAAAATTAGTAAAACAATATCATCCAGATCAATACGTTGATAATCCATTAAAGGATTTGGCAGAGAAAAAGCTTGCAGAAGTAAATCAAGCTTATGAAATGCTTAAGAACAATTCAGGAACCAGCAGTAGTTCTTATAATAGCAGTAGTAATAATTCCTATACTAATGGAGAAAGCTATAGTTCTGATACAGCACAATATGCTGAAATAAGAAGAATGATACAAAGCGGTAATAATATCGCTGCAGAAACTAGATTAAATAGCATAAGTAATAAAAATGCAGAATGGCATTTTCTATATGGAATGGTGATGTTAAACAAGGGTTGGTTTGATGCAGCTATAAATAATTTGGAAACTGCTTGTAGAATGGATCCAAATAATTTTGAGTACAGACAAAATTTAAACAATCTAAGAATGAGGGCTAGGAGTTATACTAATACATATAGAACTACTGGTGGAAATGCCAATGCATTTGATTGCTGTATAAACTTATGGTGTTTAGATAGCATATGTGAATGTATGGGTGGCGATTTAATTGGTTGTTGTTAGAAAAAAATAGGGGGAATAAAATGAAGTCGGGAAATATAACATTAGGTGGAATTCTTATAGCACTAACTATAATAATATTATATTCAGCATCTATATTGCCTGTAAGCACAATTTCGGTGTTGACTATTGCATCAGCAATAGTTCCTGTATGCATAATCAGGAGTGATATTAAGACTGCAGTGATGGTTTATTTAGCATCTAGTATTATATCAGTATTTTTTATTCCATTAAATATATGGCTTTTATATACTCTTATTTTTGGAGGATATGGTATTGTAAAATACTTTATTGAAAGATTAAGAAAAGAGAAAGTTGAAATTATTTTAAAGTTTATTTATTATAATGTAATATTTATTTTGGCAGTAATATTAGCAAAAGCTATTTTAGGAATAGATGTATTGTTAGCTGCTGAAAAGATTATTTCTAAATATATTGCAGTTAATGGAAGGCTGCTTAGCGGAGTGTTGTATTGGGCTATTGGAGCAGTTGTATATTATTTATATGATTATGCAATGACTTTAATTATTACTTTCTATATGGAGAGAATACACAATAAAATTAAGTAATTATAAAAGATTAATTGAAATTTTTCGATTAATCTTTTTTAACAATTCAGATGAACTTCTATTAGAATTATATTAAAAGTATCAGTATTTTTA
>ERZ827498.1379-NODE-1379-length-27346-cov-4.655674_pt1 | contig 27346 bp, 23 predicted proteins | sample MGYA00519865_ERZ827498 | MGnify/ENA primary metagenome ERZ827498 (study PRJEB31778, sample SAMEA3449328) | human gut metagenome | biome: human gut; feature: human-associated habitat; material: faeces | place: United Kingdom | collected 2010/2012 ...
CAATAAAATAAAAACAAGTTTTTATTTGGTATTGTCTTCGATTTGCGCTACCTTTAAATAAGGTAGGCGGCATCTCAACAATAAAATAAAAACAAGTTTTTATTTGGTATTGTCTTCGATTTGCGCTACCTTTGCACACGTTTTGTCGGATGACAAAACGTTTTTTTATTTATAAACATTTTAAAATTTTATGTTCAAACAGAGATTCAACAAGCTCCAAGCCCTGCGTTTCAAGCATTTCACACGCAACGGCTACGCTCTGTTCAACTGCATTGGCAAGGAGGTGCTCATCTGCACACTCAGCGTCACGACACTGACCTACGCCAAGGCTGAAGGCATCAGCGTTAAAGATGCTGCTGCCGCCGACTCGCTCGGCCATCAGGAGGTGAAGCTTGACGAGGTGATCGTCACAGGCTCACGAGCACCGCTGACTGCCATACAGTCGGCAAAGATTGTTTCTGTGATCACACGCGACGACATTGACCGTGCGCCAGCAGAAACCGTAAACGACCTCTTAAAATTAGCTATCGGCGCGGATGTCCGTCAGCGCGGAAGCTTTGGTGTACAGACGGACATCTCCATAAACGGCGGTACCAGTGACCAGATCACCATTCTATTGAATGGCATCAACATTTCCAGTCCACAAACAGGCCACAACGCTGCCGATTTCCCTGTAGACATGGCCGACATTGAGCGCATAGAGATTCTTGAAGGCTCGTCGGCACGCGTGTTCGGAAGCTCTGCATTCAACGGAGCGATAAACATCGTGACCAAACGCGAGAAGCGCACAGGCGCACGACTGTCGGCTGAGGGTGGCTCCTTCGGCACATGGGGCGTCAACGGACGCGTCAGCGTGGCAACAGGTGCGGTGACCAACAGCGTTAGCGGCGGATACCGCCAAAGCGACGGCGGCACGCTGCACAGCGACTTCAAACGCCGCCAGATGTTCTATCAGGGTGACCTCGCATCACAACATATAGACCTGCAATGGCAGGTGGGACTGTCATCGCAAGACTTTGGCGCCAACACATTCTACAGCGCAAAGTTTAACGACCAGTTTGAGGCTACACGCCGCTATCTCACCTCTCTGTCAGGCACAATAAAGCCGTTCGACACTGACTGGCTGACGCTGGTGCCACAGCTCTACTGGCACCGCGACTACGACCACTACCAGCTCATCAGAGGCAAGGAAGGTGCGGCAGCAGGCGAAAACTATCACCGCACCGATGTGTATGGCGGCGGTCTGACCGCCAACCTGCGCTGGCTCCTCGGTACCACCTCGGTGGGTGCCGACATACGCCGCGAACACATTGTGAGCACAGCCTATGGCGACGAGCTGTCTGAGGACGAATGGATAAACATCAGTGGGTCTGACCGCAAATACTCGCGTCGCGGCGACCGCACAAACACCAGTCTGTTCCTTGAACACAACATCATCGTTGGCGGACTGACGGTGTCGGCTGGCGTGATGGCAAACCGCAACACCTGTCTCGACAGCGACTACCGTTTCTACCCCGGCGTAGACATCAGCTATCGTCCCGACGAACACTGGAAGGTGTATGCGTCATGGAACAAGGCGCTGCGTGTGCCTACATACACCGACCTCTATGCCAAAAACTCGGTACAGGTGGGCGACCTGGAGCTGAAGCCTGAACGCAACAGCACGTTCAAGGTAGGCACCCGCTACCGCACATTGGGTTTTGCAGCCGTGCTCAGCGGTTTCTACTCGCACGGCACAAACATCATCGACTGGGTGTATGAGACAGCAGAGAGCAAGACCTATCACGCCCTCAACATCGGCAAGCTTAACAACATGGGCTACTCGCTCGACGCCACGCTCAACATTGCCGAACTGATGCACAACCCGTTTGTGACACGTCTGAAGGCAGGCTATGCCTACATCAACCAGGAGCACGACACCGAGCACCAGATCTACGGCTCGCTCTATGCGCTGGAGTATCTGCGTCACAAGTTTACGATGCAGCTCGACCACCGCATCGTGTCACGCCTCTCGGCACAGTGGAACCTGCGCTGGCAGCAGCGCATGAACGGTTTCCACCCCTATTGTAAGATTGACGCAAAACTTATGTGGAAGGCACCAAAATATGACCTTTTCGTCAAGGCAGACAACATCACCGCCCACCGTTATTATGACCTCGGTGGCGTGAAACAGCCCGGACTGTGGGTTATGGCTGGTGCAAGTGTGAACTTGTAAGAAAGAGGTTGCTTCTTCAGCAACCTATATTAAACAAAAAAGTTCTTGCCTTAACGGGCAAGAACTTTTTTTATTGTGTTTTGTAAAAACTTATACTGCTTTGAGAGAGAACAAGGTCTCTATGCTCTGAAGCTCGTCAGAGAACTTGTGGTCTACCTTCAGTCGGCGCTCAACCTGAGCACAGCTGTGGATGACGGTGCTATGGTCGCGACCACCAACCATCTTACCTATGCGTATGGCAGGAATCTTGGTATATTTCTGTGCGAGATACATAGACACCTGACGCGCCATGACAAACTCGCGCTTGCGGCTACGGCTGTTGACATCGTTGATGGTGACGTTGAAATGGTTGCACACAGCACCGATGATCTCTTCCACGGTGATGTCCTTCTTCTCCTCCACCTTAACAGAGCTTTTGAGCACCTGCTGAGCCACCGACATGTCTACGCCACGCTGGTAGACCATAGAGAAGGCCTGAAGCATGTTGAGCACTCCCTGAAGGTCGCGCACAGAGCCGTTAGCGTTACGGGCTATAAACTCGGCCACATCGCGCGGTATGTTGAGGTTCTCCTGATAGATGTGCTTGCTGAGGATGTCCATGCACAACTGAGCGTTGGGACGCTCCAGCGGCGCAATGAGTCCACACTTGAAACGTGTGAGCAGACGGTCCATCATGCCTTGTAGCTCTACCGGCGGACGGTCAGCGGCGAGGATTATTCGCTTGTTGTTGCGGAAAAGATGATTAAAGATATGGAAGAAGGTGTTCTGAGTGCCTTTCTTGTTCTCCCACTCCTGTATGTCGTCAACTATCAGAACGTCGATGGTCTGATAGAAATTGATGAAATCGTTAATCTTGTTCTGAATCTGCGCTGTGGTATACTGCATCTCGAAGGTGCGGGCGCTGAGATAGAGCACACGCTTGTCGGGGAAGCGCTCCAGCGTGCGCATGCCGATAGCGTTGATGAGGTGCGTCTTTCCACTGCCCGAAGGGCCATAGATAAAGAACGGGTTAAACTGCGGGGTGTTGGGATGCTCCGCCAGGGTCTCACCTACAGAGCGTGCGAGCTTGTTGCACACACCCTCGATGTAGTTGTCGAACGTCTGGTCGGGGTTTAGCTGAGAGTCGAAAGCGACGGGCTGTGCTGCCTCGTTAGGCTGTGCTGCTGCCTCATTGGTCTGCGCTGCAACGTTAGCACCCGTCTGGTTGGCTGTGGTCTGTGGCTCTGCCTCAACGGCAGCCACCTTTTTCTCAGCTACAAGACGGTACTTCAAGCCCACCTCTGGACAGAAATTCTGCCTCAGAGCCTTCCCAAGCAAGCCTACATAGTTTTCCTCCAGATACTCGCACACAAAGTGGCTGGGCACCTGCAGAATGACTGTCTTCGATTTGTCATCGTATGACTCGAAGCCAATCTTCTTAAACCATGTGTTGTAAACTTGCTCCGAAACATTGGCGCGTATCAGTGAAAGCGCATTGTTCCACGGAGAGTTTGGACTAATTACCATTCGCTAATTTATGATTACGTCTTGTGACTTTGTTTGACCTTTTTATGAAATGTACTGCAAAATTAGTAAAATAAAAGTATATTCAAGAATGAAAGTTGTAATATTTTTTTAACCTTCACCCATTCCGCGGCCACGAAAAGGCGCAAAAGCAAGGATAACAAGGTTAAAGCCAACAGATTATCCGCAAAGGTTTAAAATATGTTATTTTCTCCTACTCTTATCTACATTCACAGCAATGTGGGTCGCCACACCAAGATTAAGCCTCAACAAGCTTTTACGGCGACCATGCCCCTCGGCATAAGACGGAAGAGCTGTTGCCCTGCGTCTTGCCGTGAAACATTTGTTCACTTGTCCTTTCTGCCGAAGACAGAGAAATGGACGTAGCGCTTGGGATGCTGACGGAGGTCTATGACGAGCGAGTCGGCATTGCGCATGGTTGAGTTGAGGTTGTCATAGAGCTGCGTGTCGTTCATGAGCAGTCCGAGCGATCCCTCCTTGCTGTTGAGCTTGGCTGTGAGCTGTTGCACGTTGGCAATGGTCTGGTCAACCTGTCGCATGGTCGATGCCACGTCAACGGCAGCGAGGTTGGCTGTCAGCGTCTCTGTGTTGTCAAGCACGTTGTTTGCCTTTGCCATCATGCCCGGCACGTTCTTGTTAAGACCTGCCATGAGCGTGTTGAGCTGCGCCGTAGATGTTGTGAGGTTGTCGGTGATGGTCTGCACGTTGTGCAGCGACTGACGTATGGCTGGGTCAGCAAGGATGGCGTTCAGGCTTGTCATGATGCTGTCGAGCTTGGGCAGCATCTTCTCCACGGCGGGCACCATGTCTTGAAGCTTGCCCATGGCTCCATCGTTGATCATGCCTTTGATGAGACCGCCGGGTGCCACCTTCTCACGAGGGTTGTTGGCAAGGAGGAGGTTCACCTTAACGTTGCCAAGCATGTCGCTCACGATCTCGGCAGAGCTGCCCTGCGGTATGCGTAGCTGCTTGTCGACGCCAATGAGCACCTTTGACCCTTCGGTGTGGGAATAGTCGTAGATGATGTCTTTCACCACGCCCACCTTGAATCCGTCAGCATAGACAGGACTCGACGACGAGAGTCCGGTGATATCAGAGAACTGCACATAGTAGTTGTCCTCGGAAGAGAAGATGTTTAGACCTTTCAGAAAGTTCATTCCGAAGAATAGCACCACCACACCGGCTATTGCCACAAGTGCTATTTTCACCTCTTTTGTAAAATATTTCATAGCCTCAAAATTTTCTTACCTTTTTATTATATTGTTACGACACAGAACCGAGATCATCTCTTTTTGTTCTGCATAAACTCTTTAATTGCTTGGTTGACGTTCATCTTCTCACCGTTCTTGAAGGCGATGATGAAGCATGAGGGGAACAGGTCAAGAATCTGTTTACGCATGCGCGCAATCTCATTATAGTTGTTTGACGCGCCGTAGGTGCATTTCCAATCGCCGTTCTCCTGATAATAGTCGCAACCCTTCAGCCCCTTCAGCTGGCGGTCGCCCTCTTTCAGCTTGTTGTGGCACACCATGATCTGAACCTTGAACACGGGTTGCGAGCTGTCCATGGCTGCGTTGTCATTCTTTGCTGCGGGCTTGCTCTCCGGCTGGGCTTCCGCTTTGCTTTCTACCTTAACTTCCGCTTTACCCTTAGCCTCTGGTTTGCTCTCTGCCTTAGCCTTAGCCTCAACCTTATTGTCAGGCATTGCGTCGGGCGCAAATTCTTTCACGACCGCCGCAGCTTCAGCCAGTGTTTCCATTCGTCGTACTGGACCTTCATCGAAGACAATTATGCCGTCATGGGTCACGGGCAAATCATTGACGGGAGCCTTACTTTGCTGTCTTGCCGGCTGCTTTGCCGGCTGCTTTACCTGCACCTTTGGTTGTTGTCTTGCCTGCACCTCTGGTTGCTCCTGTTTCTTTTGTTCTTTCAGTTCCTTTGGTTGTTCCTGAGCTTGATCTCCTGGCTTTTCCAGAGTTTGTTTCGCTGGCTGTTCCACGGCTGTTGGCATTGACTGATCCTCGGCTGGCAGTTTTTCTGCCTCTGCCTTGAAAGGGACGGTCAGTCCTCCAGCCTGTCGGTTCTTATAGTCGGCGAAAGCGTTGTATATGCCTCGCGCTATTTTGTCGACCACAGCTGGATTGTTAAGAGCTTGTTCCTCATCGGGTGTTGTAATGAATCCCAACTCAATGAGACAGGCGGGCATGGAGGTCAGACGTAGCACAGCAAAATTGTCTTGATGCACACCTTTATTCACGCGACCGGCCAGCGAGCACACGTTCTGCTGAAGCAGTTTGGCGAAAGCCACACTCTGCTGCATGTTATGATCCTGCACAAACTCGAACATGATGTTGCTCTCAGGCGAGTTGGGGTCATAGCCCACATAATGTTGCTTATAGTCTTTCTCCATGAAGATGACCGAGTTCTCACGCTTTGCCACATCGAGGTTTGTCTTTGTGCCGTGAGAACGTCCATCGCCAAGGGTGTAGGTTTCGAAGCCGCGTGATATTCTGCCTTTGGCCAACGCGTTGGTATGAACCGAAACGAACAGGTTGGCTTTGTTGCGGTTAGCAATCTCTGCACGTTCGTATAGAGGAACAAAGACGTCGGCCTTACGAGTGTAGACCACCTTAACGTCAGGGCAGTTGCGTTCCACATATTTACCGAACGCGAGCGCCACCTTAAGGTTGATATTCTTCTCGTATGACATTGCGCCTTTAGCACCAGAGTCGTGACCTCCGTGTCCGGCATCGATGACAAGTGTGAAACTCTTGCTGGCAGCACATGCAAAGGCACCGACAGCTATCATTAATGTCATCAGCAGTATTCTTATCGACTTCATAAACACTCCAAAATCGCGATATTCTATTGTCTTTGCTTTCAAAGACGTTTGCAAAATTAAAAAATTAAAATGGAAACCCCAAACAATAAATTAGTTTTTCGTCAAAAGAGAACAATTTAACAATTCCCCAATGGCTGTTTTGTCACCAAGATTTCTTGATATTGCCTGATGGCTCCATGTTGTCAAGACGCTACAGGTCAGAGCGGTGGAGAGACAGCTCTACCCCTGCTCCGTCGCACGCAGCACCCATGGGCGGGTTAACCTTAACCACCTCAACCGTGACTTCGTCGGCCAACGAGAACCGGTCAAGCACGCGCTGCGCTATGCGACCAGCCACATGCTCAACGAGGTTTGACGGTACGGCCATCTCCTCTTTCACCAGTTCATAAACGGCAGCATAATTGATCGTGTCATCCACGCTGTCGCTCTTCACGGCGTTGCCCAAGGAACATGTCACCGACACGCTGACCAGATAGTCGTTGCCGATGACACGCTCTTGCTGAAGCACGCCATGATAAGCATGAAGACGTATGTTTTTTACAAAAACTTTTCCCATGACACATGTTATCCGCAGCGTGAGGCGCCACAGTTTTTACAGATAAGACATCCCTCCTGGTAGACCAGCGTCTCCTGTCCGCAGTTGGGGCATACCATACCCTTGGCCTCGGTGCCGTCAACGATATATTTCTTGAGGGCGCGTTCCACGCCAACCTTCCATGTGTTGATGCTCTCGTTCTTGAGCTGCAGAGAGGCAACGAGCTTGATGACACGGTCTATGGGCATGCGGTAACGGAGCACGCCAGAGATAAGCTTGGCGTAGTTCCAATATTCAGGATTGAACTTCTCGCTCAGTCCCTCCACCGTGGTCTTATAGCCACGTTTGTTCTCAAACTGGAAGTCGTAACGGTGTGTGCCGTCCTCGTTTGTCTGCTTTATGATCTTGCCTTTCGTGACCGTCTTGGGCAGAGATATGCCCTCTTCGTCGTCTTGCAGACCAGTGAAGATCTCGTAAGGATAACCATGGAGCAGACCGACGAACGCCACCCATTTCTCCTTGTTGTTCTGGAAGCGCACCACGTCACACTCAAGTTCCTTGGGACGCACCTCCACCACATCGGTGAGACTGCGAGAGGCTACTGCTTTCTCGACCTTTTCATCCTTTTTCTTCTTGTCCTTCTTGCTCACCGACACCATGACACCTGAGCGGCTGCCGTCGCGGTAGATGGTGCAGCCCTTGCAGCCAGAACGCCATGCCTCGACATAAAGACGGTTGACGAGATCTTCGTCCACCTCATTGGGGAGGTTCACCGTCACGCTGATGCTATGGTCAACCCATTTCTGGATGGCGCCCTGCATGCGCACCTTCATGAGCCAGTCGACATCGTTGGCGGTGGCTTTATAATAAGGAGAGCGAGCCACAAGCTCATCTATCTCCTCTTGAGAGTAGCGTTTCTCGGTGTCGATGCCGTTGATACGCATCCACTCCAAGAACTTCTGATGATAGACGATATACTCCTCGAACGAGTCGCCCACCTCATCCACAAAGTCGACATGCACCCCACTGTCGTTGGGGTTCACCTTACGGCGGCGCTTGTAGACAGGCATGAACACCGGCTCGATGCCACTGGTTGTCTGCGTCATGAGACTCGTCGTGCCTGTAGGCGCAATGGTGAGGCACGCGATGTTGCGTCGTCCGCTCTTCACCATGCGGTCATAGAGAGCCGGATCGGCCTCCTTAATGCGCAGGATGAACGGGTTGTTCTTCTCGCGGTTGCTGTCGTAGATAGAGAAGGCGCCACGCTCCTCTGCCATCTCCACAGAGCTGGCATAGGCGGTGAGAGCCAAGGTCTTGTGTACGCTGACGCTGAAGTCGGTAGCTTCCTGTGTGCCATAACGCAACCCCATGGCGGCAATCATGTCGCCCTCAGCCGTTATGCCCACGCCCGTGCGGCGTCCCTTGCTGCTCTTCGCCTTGATTTTCTCCCACAGATGCAGCTCGGCACCTTTAACCTCATCACTCTGCGGATCACTCTTGATCTTTGCTATGATAGCATCGATCTTCTCCAGTTCGAGGTCTATGATGTCGTCCATTAGGCGCTGTGCAATGCGCACATGCTTTTTGAAGAGGTCATAATTAAACTTTGCCTCAGGTGTGAACGGGTTCTCCACATAGCTGTAGAGGTTGACGCTCAGCAGACGGCAAGAGTCGTATGGACAGAGAGGAATCTCTCCACACGGGTTTGTGCTCACCGTGCGGAAGCCGAGATCGGCATAGCAATCAGGGATGCTCTCACGCAGGACGGTATCCCAAAAGAGCACGCCAGGCTCGGCACTCTTCCATGCGTTGTGCACGATTTTCTTCCACAGGGCAGATGCCGATATCTCCTTTTTCACAGAAGGGTTGTCAGAGTTGACTGGAAACTGCTGCGTGTATGGTTTGTCATCTACGGCAGCCTGCATAAACTCGTCATCGAGCTTCACCGACACGTTAGCGCCTGTGACCTTGCCTTCCGTCATCTTTGCGTCGATGAACGCCTCGCTGTCGGGGTGCTTTATGCTCACGCTCAGCATGAGAGCGCCGCGACGGCCATCCTGTGCCACCTCGCGTGTGGAGTTGCTGTAACGCTCCATGAAGGGCACAAGACCTGTTGACGTGAGCGCCGAGTTGTTGACGGGTGAACCCTTGGGACGAAGGTGAGAAAGGTCATGGCCCACGCCGCCGCGACGTTTCATCAGCTGCACCTGCTCCTCGTCAATGCGCATGATGGCGCCATAGGAGTCGGCGTTGCCGTCGAGTCCGATCACGAAACAGTTGCTCAGCGATGCCACCTGGTGGTTGTTGCCGATGCCTGTCATGGGGCTGCCAGCCGGAACGATGTAACGGAAGTGGTCGATCAAGCCGAACACCTCGTCTGCTGACAGCGCGTTAGGATATTTCTGCTCTATGCGTGCTATCTCGTTGGCAATGCGCCAGTGCATGTCCTCGGGCGATTTCTCATAAATATTGCCGAAGCTATCCTTCATGGCATATTTGTTCACCCACACGCTCGCGGCCAGTCCGTCGCCACCAAAATATTTTAACGACGCCTCAAGAGCTTCGTCGAAAGAGTATGTCTTGTTAGTTTCCATCAAAAGTATTTATTTCAAAATTACAAGTTGCAAAGCTACAACAAAAAATCCACATAAAAAAGTGATATGCCCATTTTATTATGCTTAGTTAAGTTTCGCCTTTCACTTACCATCCCGATGTAGAGCCGCCGCCACCTGTGGAGCCGCCACCCCAGCTGCCGCCAGAGAAGCCACCGCCTGTGGAGCCACCGCCACGACCGCCGAGCATGGAACCCACGATGGCTGCGGTAGCCAAACCAGAGCCAGAACCATCATTTATGTCCTCGTCCTTTGTTACGAGGCGGCCACAATATTTGCACTTATAGGTTGTGCGCAAGATCATCTTGCTGCGTCCTGCGCCCAGATTGACCTTCAGCTTCTGCTCATTGACCTTCTGAAGACCTTTCTTTCCGCAATGCGGACATTTTGCTGTGTAAGAAAGAGCAAAGACAATGATGAGCACGGTGCCCACTATCATGACAGCCAAGATGATGAGCGCTGCCGTGTCGTCGCCATCTTCATCAGCGGCATCGGGCTGCATGGAGCCATCGAGCACGCTCACCGCCGCACGCATGCCATTGACCATGCCCGCGTCCCAGTTGCCCTCCTTGAACCGCGGCACCATCTGTTGCATCTGAATGCGCTTCGACATGGCATCGGTCATGATGTCCTCGATGCCGTAGCCTGTCGTGAAGCGCACCTTGTGCTGATCCATGACAAAGACCACGAGGAAACCATTGTCGCGGTTCTTCTTGCCTATGCCCCATCGGCGGAATAGGTTGTGAGAGAAATCGAAGATGTCGGCATCGCCGATGGTGGGCAGCATCACCACCGCTGTCTCTATGCCTGTGGTCATCTCAAGGCGCATCGCCATGACGTTTATGCTGTCGCGCGCACTCTGTGACAGGATGTTATCGGGATCGCTAACAAACTGTCGCTTGTCCTTGAGGTGCACGTTTGGCACCTGCTCCACATCGTAGCCAAAGGAACACACGGGGAGCAAGAGCAGCAGCAGAAACGCCACAGCCGCCCTTGCCCATAGACCTTTATGTTTTGTTTTCAACACTTTTTACTGCAAGCATTAAAATTCCACTTTAGGAGCCTTCTCTGCTCCTGCTTCAGCCTCGAAATAATTATGCTTCTCAAAGCCACACATGCCGGCGATAATGTTTTTCGGGAACTTGCGAATGGTCTTGTTATACTCCTTTGCCACATCGTTAAAGTCCTTACGAGCCACGTTAATGCGGTTCTCTGTGCCTTCGAGCTGCGACTGCAGTTCGAGGAAGTTTTCATTGGCTTTGAGCTGCGGATAGTTCTCCGAGATGGCGAGGAGCTTGCCGAGCGCCGTTGTCACGTCGCCTTGAGCCTTCTGATAGGCGGCGAGCTGCTGCGGTGTGCAGTTGGACGGGTCAATCTTAACCTGTGTGGCCTGCGAACGAGCCTGCATGACAGCCTCAAGGGTCTGCTTCTCGTGAGTGGCGTAGCCCTTCACCGTGTTCACGAGGTTAGGGATGAGGTCGCTGCGACGCTGATACTGCGTCTCCACGTTTGCCCACTTGCCGTTAACCTCCTCGTCCATGCCTACGAGCGAGTTGTAACTGCCGATGCCCCAGAAAGCGAGTACAGCCACTACGGCAACAGCTATCATCCATCCTTTGATCTTGAAATTTTTCATAACGATTTTTGTTTTTGTTTCTGTTGTTTTTTTATTGTTACCTTATAAGAGAGACAGTTTTAAGATGTCCCTAATCACTATAATAGTCGCAAAATTAAGAATAAAGCTACACATGGCATAGTTTTTTATTGTTTTTTTGCAAATAAGCACGTTTACAGAATTAAAAAAATATTACCTTTGCATAATCTTTTAAAAAAGCATGGCAACTTTTAAAAAAGCATGGCAAGCAGGTGGAAAGGCCATTAACTACAAACTTTGAATATAAACAATTTCAACAAAATGAATACCAAATATGTATCGTTTCTGAAAGAGATTCGCTCGTTTGTTCCCGAAGAGCGCATCTATACAGACGAACTGAGACGTCTGGCATGGGGTAGTGATGCCGGCTTCTACCGTCTCATACCACAAATCATCATTCGCTCCGACTCAGAAAAAGAGATCTCACAACTGTTGGCGCTTGCAAAGGCGAAGCATCTGCCTGTCACCTTCCGCGCCGCCGGCACCAGTCTGTCGGGACAGGCCATCAGCGACTCAATCCTTATCGTCGCCGGCAAGCACTGGGAGAAATATGACATTCTCGACAACGGCATGAAGATTCGCTTGCAGCCAGGCATCATCGGCCAGCGTGTCAACGATCTGCTGCGTCCCTATGGCAGAAAGTTTGCTCCAGACCCCGCATCTATAAAGAGCGCCATGGTGGGCGGCATCGTCATGAACAACGCATCGGGCATGAACTGCGGCACACACGCCAACAGCGACAAGATGCTTCTCTCGGCACGCATTGTGCTGGCCGACGGAACCGTGCTCGACACCGGCGACGAGGAGAGCAAGAAACAGTTTGCCGAGAAGAAACCAGAGTTTGTTCAGAAGATCATAGACCTGCGCGACGAGGTGCGCAAGAACGGGAAGCTCTGCGAGCGCATAAAATATAAATATGCCATCAAAAACGTGACAGGTCTCAACATCCTGCCGTTCGTACGCTTTGACGACCCCTTCGACATCATTACCCACCTCATGGTTGGCTCTGAAGGCACACTGGCGTTCCTGTCGGAGGTGACGATGAACACCGAGTTTGATTATCCGTTCAAGGCAAGCGCCATGCTCTACTTCAAAGAGATAAAAGAGGCATGTAAGGCCGTTGTGGCGATGAAGAAGCTTGTCAACGCCAAGGGTGAGTGGATAGTGAAGAGTGCGGAGCTGCTGGACAAGAAGTCGCTGGCTTCGGTAAACGACACCACGGGCGAGAACCTTACAGCCATCCTCACCGAGACGAAAGCCTCGACAAAAGAGGAGCTACAGCAATATATCGCGCAGATAGAAGACTGTCTGAAGCAGTTTACGACCTTCACACCGGTACATTTCACCGATGACCCGAAGGAGTATGGCAAGTTCTGGGCCATGCGCTCGGGCGTGTTCCCCGCCGTTGGCGGCACACGCAAGCTGGGCACCACCTGCCTCATTGAGGATGTGGCGTTCCACATAGAAGACCTGCCCGAAGCCACTGCCGACCTGCAAGACCTCATTGCACATCACGGCTACGACGATGCTTGCATCTACGGTCACACGCTTGAGGGCAACTACCATTTCATCATCAACCAGTCGTTCAAGACGGCTGAGGATGTGAAGAGATATGAGCGTCTGATGGATGACGTGAAGACCCTCGTTGTAGACAAGTATGACGGCTCGCTGAAGGCTGAGCACGGCACGGGCCGCAACATGGCACCGTTCGTGCGCTACGAGTGGGGCGACGATGCGTTTGCCGTGATGAAGGCTGTGAAAGAGCTGTTCGACCCCGATGGTCTGCTCAACCCCGGCGTCATCTTCAACGATGATCCCGAGTGTCACATCAAGCACTTCAAGCCGCTGCCACTGACCAACCCGTTGGTGGACCGCTGCATAGAGTGTGGCTTCTGCGAGGTCAACTGTCTTACCTGCGGCTTTGCCCTGTCGAGCCGTCAGCGCATCATCATCCAGCGAGAGATAGCACGACTAAAGGCTACGGGCGAAGACAACGAACGTCTCAAAGCTCTCGTGAAAGGTTATAAGTATTGGGGCAACGAGACATGTGCCGGTGACGGACTGTGCTCTACCTCTTGCCCCATGCACATCAACATGGGTGAGCTCACACATGTCATCCGTCAGCAGGAGATGCCTGAGGGAAGCATGGGCTACAAGATAGGCAACTTTGCAGCAAACCATTTCGCAGGCATAAAGGCAGCGCTACGTCCTGTCCTCACACTGGCCGACACTGCTCACACCGTGCTCGGTACAAAGGCGATGTCAGCGCTAACGGGCGGCATGCACTCGCTGCTCAACATCCCGCTGTGGACACCTGCCATGCCCAAGGCGTTCCATGTGGACAAGCATCTTGAGGCAAAACAGCCTAAGGAGAAAAACAAGGTGGTATATTTCCCAAGCTGCATTAACCAGACAATGGGCTTGCCGCATAAGTCGCCTGAGGAGATGGCACTCGTCAACAAGATGGTGTCGCTGCTCAACAAGGCTGGCTACGAGATTGTGTTCCCCAAGAACATGGACAAGCTGTGCTGTGGCACCATCTGGGAGAGCAAGGGCATGATGGACATCGCCGACCGCAAGTCGAAGGAGCTTGAGGAAGCACTGTGGGCAGCGAGCGAGGAAGGCAAATGGCCTGTGCTCTGTGACCAGAGCCCGTGTCTGCACCGCATGCGTGAGACAATAAAGAAGATGCACCTCTACGAGCCCGCTGAGTTTATTTACAACTTCTTGCGTGACCGTCTGGCGTTCACGCCCATAAATGAGCCTGTGGCCATTCACATAACCTGCTCTATGCGCCGCATGGGGTTGGGCGACACCATTGTGGCTCTCGCCAAACTGTGCTCTACCGATGTGTTCGTGCCAGAGGAGGTTGGATGCTGTGGCTTTGCCGGCGACCGTGGCTTCACCCATCCCGAGGTCAACAAGTATGCGTTGCGCAAGCTTCGTCCGCAGCTTGAGAAGAAGGGCATACGCATGGGCTACTCAAACAGTCGCACTTGTGAGATTGGCCTGACCACAAACTCGGGCATTCCCTATGAGTCGATTGTCTATCTTGTAGACCAGTGCACCACAAGCAAAGACAAGACTTAAGTGGACCAATAACAACAAACATTTTTTCAAGACATGAATAAGACCAGACAGATTGTCATGGCCACCTTGCTGCTCATGGGCTTTGTGCTCACGGGCAGCAAGGGCAAGGCCCAGACCAACGCCCAGCTGTTTTACGATTTTGGCAGCGACCGTAAGTTTGTGACCCTGACCCTTGAGATGTTCAAGGCAGACAAGTGGGGTAACACCTATTTCTTCGTGGATCACGATTTCAACTATGACGACCATGTGGAAGGCTCTAACCTCGCACCCGGTGGCAGCTATCTGGAGATTGCGCGTTGCATAAACCTGTGGCAGGAGTCGGCACTGAAGAACTTCAGCTTACAGGTAGAATATAACGGTGGCATAACACGCAGCTACCCCATAAACAACGCGTGGCTCTTTGGTGTTGACTATTTCTTGCACGACAAGACCTTTCGCAACACGCTCAACCTGAAAGCCCTTTACAAAACCATACGCAAGAGAAACAGCAGCATACCCATGCAGATGACGGCGGTGTGGACTTGTAAGGACCTGTTCGGGCTGACGGGCCTCACCTTCAATGGATTTGCCGATTTCTGGTGGGAGACACACCAGTGTGACTTTAAAGAAGACGGCAGCAGCGACACACGCCACACCGTGTTCTTAAGCGAGCCGCAGCTTTGGTACAACGTTGGTCGCCATTTCGGGGTTGACAACCTAAATGTTGGCACAGAGATAGAGTTGACGCAAAACTTTGGCTCAACGGGAGGCTTCAAATGTCGTCCCTGTCTGGGCGTAAAATGGGATTTTTAATATTATGCAGACAATAAACACAAGACGCAGCATCCGCCGTTATCAAGACAAGGATGTAGACAACACATTGCTCACACGACTCATTAAGGAGGCTGAACGCACACAGACAATGGGCAACCTGCAGCTCTACAGCGTGGTGGTGACACGCAGCGAGGAACTGAAAGCCAAATTGGCACCAGCTCATTTCAACCAGCCAATGGTGACGGGTGCTCCCGTGGTGCTCACCTTCTGTGCCGACTATCGCCGCACCACCCTTTGGGCAGAGCAGCGTCAGGCGACACCCGGCTACGACAACCCCTTGTCGTTTGTTAACGCCATGACCGATGCCTTACTGTTCTGCCAGACGTTCTGTAACCTGGCAGAGGAAGAGGGTTTGGGCTGTTGCTTCCTCGGCACCACGGTGTATCAGCCACAAAGCATTATCGACACGCTACAGTTGCCCGAACTGGTCTTCCCCGTGGCTACTATAACATTGGGATGGCCCGATGAGAATCCGCCTCTGAGCGACCGTCTGCCCGTAAGCACCATCATTCACGAAGAGACCTTCCACGACTATAGCGTTGCCGACATAGACAAGGCGTATGCGTATAAGGAGCAGCTTGATGAAAACAAGGAGTTTGTAAAGATAAACAACAAGCAGACCTTGGCTCAGGTCTTCACCGACTGCCGCTACACCAAGGCCGACTGTGAGGCAATGTCGGAAACGCTGTTGGAAGCTTTGAGGAAACAGAAATTCTTATAAGAGGCTTTGCGCAAGCAGAATTAATTTTAATGAAAAACTTGAGAAAGCGACTCTTTGTCTTGCTACCTCATTCAATGCATAAATATGCACTTTTAGCCGTATATTTATTCAGTTTCTCATTAAGCCCATTTGACAAAATGAAAGTGCCTTTATTGCGTTGTCAAAGAGGCTCTTTGACAGCCTCATTAAGCCTCTTTGACGACCTCAAAGAGGCTTAATGACAAAGCAGGGGTGTATTTAAGAGCTGTTAACAATTCGTGATTTAATTTTAACTATAATTTTGTGCATTATGAAAGAACAAGGCTTTGTTTGCTATCTTTCTGTCATTCTGTATATTTATGCAAAATTGGGGTAAAAATGCTCCCTTTTCGACGTTTTTTCATCCTTTGCAAAGCATGTTTGCAAGCCTAACATCATCACTTGAAGATTGTAAACATGCCATTTATGAAACATAAACATAACACTTATGAAGCGCAAACATGGCCATTGGCTAAAACCGTTACAACCAAAAAGATTAAGCTACCTCTGAACAAGGAGGTTTACACCCAAACAATGTTGATGGCAATGCATCAGAAAATAGCTAAACTCTTTGATGAAGTTTTTTAGGTGACGCAATGACGAAGTCATGAAAAAGACGGCGTTTATGTGGTTCCATTGGATGCTTGAAAGATTAAAAACCGTCGAAGAAACAGAACTTTGGGATGGGCCATAATCTAAAGACATCGACAATAACTAAAAATAAGTTCATACAAGAAAGCCGAATATTTAATGATTATAAAAAAAACAACAAGAAAAGTTTTGCAAATAGCAAAAAATTCGATAAATTTGCCGTGATGATTGCCACCAGTGGGTAGCATGATTCATTTTCGAGGATTAAAAAATTAGCGTTTGCTATTCGTCATGCGCGTTGGAACGTAGGAAATTTCAAAAGATGCATAGAATACGAATCAATAGCGAACGTCCGCGATATCGTGGACGTCACTTGTCGTATTCTCAGCATTTCCTACGGCTGCAACGCGGACAGGTTTCGTCCACGTTTTGTATCCGTAGGGGGCATGAAAACAGTGGCGGCGCATTTTAAAATAACACATTGTTCAACTTTAAAATGCTTTTATTATGACACAACGAAGATTTGACAAAAGCGTTAGAGTGCGATTTGTACTTAACGGAGTGCCGCAAGAAGCAAATTTGCCTTGCGATGAAAGACCTAAAGGGCTTCATTATGAAGAATTATGCGACTTTGCCAAGGATGGATTATGGTCTGCCCTTAAACTTAACCGCAACGAAGACACACTGACAGACATCCAAGTACTCGGTTTTAACGATTAAGAAAGGAACTACTATGCAAAAGAAATTACTCTCTTTAGTGTTGATGCTCATTGCAGTCATTAACATTTTTGCCTATGACTTTGAATCAAACGGCATTTACTACAACATTTTGTCTAAAGAAAATCGCACATGTACAGTTACAAGCCAGCCAAATACTACTGGTAAAAAATATACAGGTACTATCGTTATTCCATCAACAGTGCAAGATAATAACGGTGAAGATTACACAGTAACAGGAATTGGCAATTATGCTTTCATGGATTGTGTAAAGCTCCAAAACATAGTTCTTCCTAATACAATTCAGGAAGTAGGTTATAGTGCTTTTCAAGGTTGTATTTTACTAAAAAATATTACTTTACCACAAAGTGTTGTTAAAGTAGGAAGTAATGGTTTTAAAGGATGCATAAGTTTGGAGAAAATCGAACTCAGCCGAATAAAAGAAATTACATCTGGTTGTTTTAATGGATGTGTAAGTCTTGAATACATACAAATACCAAACTCCGTAACAGAAATTTCCGGCAGTTTTGATGGATGTAGTTCACTTAAAACTTTATCATTTGAAAGTGGCAATGCAAAATTACGTCTCCCTAGATATGATGTTTTCAAGAATTGTCCATTAGACTCAATTTTCATAGGTAGAAATTTTTATGTCTATGAAGATACACCTCCCTTGGCAAAATCAGAAACTTTACACAATGTATTTGTTTCTGATAGCGTAACATACCTTAGTGCTTCGTTATTACGCGATTGTAAAAATTTGGAGAACATCTATGGAATGAATAATGTTGACTCCATTGGAGAATACTGCTTTGCTGGTACAAAAATCAAGAAGTTCTGTGCACCTAGTCTGAGAACATTTGGAGGATATGGGTATGCATTTGACAAATGTCAGAATCTTGAAGAACTGGTTCTTGGGAAAATAGAAAATGTGACAGGCTACTGGATTGGCGATTGTCCTAATCTAAGAAACATATATATAGGTACAGAATTAAAGACAATAGGTAGTACGAGATTTTTTGAAAAATTCCGAGGTAAACTCTACATTTTCTCCGATAAATTATCTACGGTTTTATACCAAGAAGCTTACGATAAGACTTACACCGAATATGGACAAACTAAGACATGGCATTATCCTGCACAATATGGAATACCTCCTTCGGTAGAAGCCATTTATGTTGCAAGTCCCGAAAGATACCAATCACTTTTAGGTAAATTCTACAATATGAAACCGATGCTTTCTTTCAAAGAATCAACAGTAGAATATTCTGGCAAGACACCAGAACTCACTTTTGTCAATAATGTTGACGGCTATGACGTAACATTTGACAAAAGTACTACACCTAAAGATGCAGGAACATACAAGACGAATTTAGATGTTACTTTCTCTAATAAAGATTGGACTGTTTCCGTAAGTATTCCATGTTCATATACAATAAACAAAGCACCTCTTACAATAATTCCCAACAGTATAAAACAAAATTATGGGGAGGAAATCCCAGAGTTTTCTTGTACTTACATTGGCTTCAAGAACAAAGAAACATCTGAAGTATTGACAAAAAAGCCAAATGTATATACAATAGCTACAAGTACAAGTGATGCTGGTAGCTATCCCATATATTGTTCTGATGCGGAAGCAAAAAATTACACTTTAGACTATAAACAAGGAATACTAACAATAAGCAAAGCAAAACAGGAGATTACATGGGAACAGGAATTTGAAAATGCTAAAATAGGTGATGCTATAGAACTGACAGCTACATCAAGTTCTGGACTTCCCGTAAAATACCGCTCAACAGACCTGTCAACCGTTATGATATCCTCAAAAAAAGGAAAACAATATGCTTATGTTCTCAAAACAGGAACGGCTGTTCTAACAGCATACCAAAACGGAGATATCAATCATGAGGAGGCAGATGAGGTGAATAAGATTATAAACATACAAAATACAGGTATTGACGACGTTAACAATGGAGAAGAGAAGATAGCCGTAGAAAATGGTTCTATTACTATCAGTCAAATTAAGGATAACAAAAAAGTTTCCGTCACAAATATGTCAGGAAAAACAATGCTTGTTATTCATGCCAAAGCAGGGCAAACCTTGAAAACACCAACTTTGCCAAAAGGAATATACATTTTGAGCGTAGGAAGCCAAAACTACAAGTTGGCAATTCCATAAGAAAAGAAACAGAACAAAGAAGCCATTGTATATGAGCATAAAGTACATTCTTTTCACACTTGCATCAATAATAATAGCAATATGGTGTTGGTGTAGCTATAATAGTGGAACAGGAGGTCCATTAGGTTCGTTTAAGAAGAGAATGATTTTGGGCATATGCGTTGTCATGTCAGTATTAGCAATGACCTTCATTAATGTCGCCCTTGGAAAGATATGGAAAGAAGCTTTTTTGGAAATAATAAACAATATAGGTTTTGCTTTCATTGTTGCCTTCTTCCTGTTCATATTCAAGAATAATTTGTTTGGAAATCATAATAAAGATAACATTGACCAATAAAATTTAAAGAGCTTTTGATGTGCATTAAGCTGCATCAAAAGCTCTTTATTTCATAAGATATAATACATCAAAGAAACTATTCCCTCCACACCCTTCGCTTCAGCCACAAGGCAAGGATGGGATCGCTTAGCTCAAGATGTTTGGGAGCAGAAAGGCAGACGAGGTCTTTTTCTATCAGGGCTTTCTTCAACCTTGTAATATTGGCAGCTGTACCTAAGCGGTAAGTTTTTAGGATCTCTGATTGCGTGAAGCCAGTGTGTATGCCGTTAACCAAGGCGTGCAGGAAGTTCATCTGATAGGCAGACAGGTCTTCGGTTTGCTGGATAAACAACGGCTCACAGGCATCGAGCAAGCGGTCAATGCCATATTGCACGTCGCTCATCGTTGCCTCATGTTGCGTTTTCAGCCATACCAGCCAAGCCAACTGCTGCACATAAGACGAATAGCGGTCGGTCACGGTGCATATTTCGCGGGACAGTTCTTCAGAGATATGTTTATCCGTCACCTCGAAACGCTCGCAGATGTAAGCCACCCAGTCGGCCTCACTGATTTTGTTAAGATAAAACAAATCGCCAAAACGATAGAAGGGATAGCTCTGGTCTTGAAACATTTGTTCCATCATGTGTTTCTTGCTGCCATAAAGACAATAAGAGACATGCGTCTGCAACTGCCATATACCACGCAGCTTCTTTTGAAAGGTTAGCGAATCGGCAAAGTCGCCTATCTGCTGAAACTCATCAATGCAGACCACTATCCGGAATCCTTTCTCTTTGGCTATCAGTTCTGGCAGTTGCAACACGTCTTCAGTTGTGCTGTTGCTTGCATTATATTCTAACGAGATGGAAAAATCGTTCAACGGGTCTTTTCCAAAGCTTATCTTTGGCACAAACCTACTTAGAAACACTTTTGCGTTCTCCATCCACTCCTCCCAACGGCTCGAGGTGGCGCGCACCACAGCCGTGGCAAAGGCATTTACGAAATCGTTTTCAGAACGACAGCCGAAAGCATCGATACGCGCTATCCTGATGTTCTCGCTCTCCACAAGCGAGCACACCTTGTCAACGAGCGATGTTTTACCCATACGGCGCGGAGATATAAGTATCGTGTTCACGCCATACATGAAATTAGCCTTTAAACGTTCTGTTTCTTCCTTACGGTCAGTAAAGGTGTCGCCTTCAACACGAACGCCAAACACAAAAGGTGCTTCAAAATTGTTTGCCATAACCTTGAAATTTTATGGATGAAGATTAATTTAAACCGAGGGCAGAGATGCAAGCTTGCTTGCAATCTTTGCAGAGGTGCAGCCTATCTTTTGCAAAGATAGTGCAAACCGAGAGCAGAGATGCAAGCTTGCTTGCAATCTTTGCAGAGGTGCAGCCTATCTTCTGCAAAGTTAAGAAAAAATATCCTTTTAAACAAAGTTGTTTTAAACAAGGTTGTTAAAAATGTGACATTGCAAAGGTATTGGTTTATGATTATAAGAGCAAGGAATATCTTGAAAGCGCTTTTTGTCTCATAAGATTCTCTGTTTTATCAATAAAAACGCATCAAAATCATTGTCTTTTCGTTAATTTATTCTATCTTTGCAACAGAAAGTCGCTTGAAAAAGTGGCAGAGCCATACAAAAAGTCGCTTGAAAAACGTGCACAAATTAAACAAAAGTCGCTTGAAAAACGTGCACAGATTTCTTTACAATTATCACAAACCATTAAATATCAAATGTTTAAACGAAAAATCGAAAAACATCTTAAAGAATGGAAGAATGAGAAGAACAAAATGCCTCTCATCATAAAAGGATGTCGCCAATGCGGAAAGACATTCTCAGTACTCGATTTTGCTCACAAAAATTATGAGAATATCGTTTACCTCGACTTCTTCCAACATCCTGAATACAAGTCAGTGTTTGACGGTGGCTTGGATATTGACACCATCTGCATGACTCTTTCCACCTTGATACCTGATGCCAATTTTGTATCAGGTAAGACATGTTTAATCTTTGATGAGATACAAGAATGCCCACATGCTCGTACGGCCTTAAAATTCTTCAAGACAGACGGCAGATATGATGTCATCGGTACAGGTTCTCTTTTAGGAGTAAGCGGTTATCATACCAACACCTCATCAGAAGCTCCACTCCCTGTAGGTTACGAAACCATCATTGACATGTATCCAATGGATTTTGAAGAATGGCTTTGGGCTAATGGCATAAAAGAAACAACGATTGACTATCTGCAACGTTGCTTAGAAGAAAAGGCTCCCGTTCAAATAGCCATTCATGAAAGAATGCGCCAATTGTTATTGCAATATTGTATTGTCGGTGGAATGCCTAGAGCCGTGAGCATATTTATGGAAAGCCATAACATGCAAAACGTTCTTCGCTTACAACAGACCATCATCGAGGAATATAAAGCAGACATGTTAAAATATGCCCCACAAGCAGACAAACCGCGCATTAGAGAATGCTTCGAATCCATACCACGTCAATTGAGTAAAGAAAACAAGAAATTTGCTTACGCTTCAGTACGTCCTAACGGAAGAGGCCGTGACTATCAAGGCAGTATACAATGGATAGAAGATGCAGGCATTATACGCCGTTGCCACAACTTATCGACACCAGAGCTTCCTCTTGACGGCAATGCTATCAGCGACCAATTTAAAGTTTACATGGCAGATACAGGACTTTTCATTAGTATGCTAGAACAAGGCACAGCAGCAGATATTCTACAAGGCAATCTCTATGGATATAAAGGAGCCATTTTTGAGAATCTTGTGGCAGACATCTTTGGCAAAAAGAATCGCAAGCTCTATTATTTTCGCAAAAATTCTGGTCTGGAAATCGACTTTGTTACAAGATATAAAGGTGAATGCACTCTAATAGAAGTTAAGGCAAACAACGGAAATTTCAAAAGCGTTAAAACCATCCTTGCGAATCATGAAAAATATCATGTAGAAAAAGCCATCAAATTAGGAGATGTGAATGTAGGAACAGCTCCTCAAACACTTGTTCTCCCTCTTTACATGGCTTTTTTATTATAAGTAGGTGTTCAAAATTAATCGCATATATGAATCTTATAAAAAAGGTTATGCTTTCAAATGCCTCTACACCATCTTTTGGCCCGTATGCCTAGCTTTCATCGGTCGTGTAGCCCGATGTTGTTATTTCTTCCCACCCGTTTTCACTATCGGCACGATGACCTCCTCACGTTTCACCTCCACACGGTCAAAGCCATCGGCAGACGGAACAAAATGGAGAGGAACGATGCGGGTGAGACGCGGCGAGACGGCATGGTCAGAATGATGAACATGATAAACATAAAAGATGTTGCCCTTGCTGTCGTCAAACACATCGCCATGTCCTGATCCGTTCTCGCCTACAGTGGAACGATGAATTATGCGATTGTCGTTGGGCTTCTTCCACGGACCGAGGGGCGAGTCGGCAACGGCATAGCCCACGGCGTAGTCGCGGCTCATAAAATGGTTGGCCGAATAGAAAAGATAATACTTGCCCTTGTGCTTGATGACCGTTGGACCTTCCATGATCGGTGCCGACGGATAATCGGTCGTGTTCTCCCATGCCTGCGTGTTGTCAAGACAGCGCTGGAGAGTGTTACGGTCTATGGTCTGGGTGTTCTTATCGTATGCGGCAACCCAGATGAAGTTGCCATTATTGAACCTCACATGGAAGAGATACGACTTGCCGTCGTCATCGGTAAAGACAAAGGGGTCTATGTTCTTGGCAGACTCATCGACCGGCTTGACCAGCTTCTGGGTGTATGGTCCCGTGAGCTTTGGCGCCTCAGCCACCGCCACCTGCTCGTTGGCAGTATAGGCCAGCTGCCATGTCTTGCCGTTTTTGTAAAACTGTGGAGCCCAGAACCCCTTGTCGCCATACACCTGCTTGCCCTCTGTGAGGAGCCGTCCCACGGGAGTCCATGTCTTCAGGTCCTTCGATTTGAGCACCGAAAAGCCTTGAGGTCTTTCGCTGGCCGTACCTGTGAGATAGAAGGTTGAGCCTACTCGCACAATGGTCGGGTCGGCATAGGCTATCTGCTTCTCATGGGCTATGGGGGCAAGAGAAGAGCCATTACGGGCTGTCATAGAAGCACCGAGGAATGGTGCCAAAGGTTGCGCGACAGCTGTTGACGAAAAGACGAGAGATAGAAAGAATGCAGTAATGAGTTTCATAATTGTATGTTTTTTAAGTTTTTAATTGTCGGCAAAATTAAGCATAAAAGCCAGTAACGGCTAACACAAACAAGCCAAAAGATGTAAGAAACAGGTCAAAAGTATAAAACCCGATGATTTTTGTAAGATAAAGAAAAAAGATTTTCTCATTGTTTATTAACTTTGCATAGCTAAACACAACCACAAAAAATCATTTTCACAATCATGAGAACAATAAAATTAATTTTCTTAATGCTTCTCTTGTTTGGCTTGCACACATCAGCTGCCGACAAGACGCACTATAAGACCGTAGAAAACATTGCCTACAAGACATCGACAGACCAATATGTCGCTGAGCGTTGCCGTCTGGATGTCTACTATAACGACACGGCACGCACAGCGCCCGTGGTGGTATGGTTTCATGGAGGCGGACTGACAGGCGGCTCAAAATATGTTCCCGATGAGCTGAAGGAGAAGGGGCTGACCGTTGTGGCAGTAAACTATCGTCTGCTGCCACGGGTAAAGATTGACGAGTGTCTGGACGATTGTGCGGCCGCCGTGGCATGGGTGTTCAAGAACGTGGCACACTATGGTGGCGACACCCGGCGCATCTATGTGTCGGGCCATTCGGCCGGTGGCTACATCACAACGATGCTTGGCCTCGACAAACAATGGCTCACACGCTATGGGGTCGATGCAGACAGCATAAAAGCCCTTGTGCCCTTCAGCGGACAGATGATCAGTCATTTCGCCTATCGCGACATGAACGGCATCGGCAATCTGCAACCACTCGTCGACCGCTTCGCACCTCTCTACCATGTGCGCCCCAACTGTCCTCCCCTCGTGCTTATAACGGGCGATGCCGAAACCGAGCTGTTCGGACGCTATGAAGAGAACGCTTATATGTGGCGCATGATGAAGCTCTGTGGGCACAAAGCCACAAGCCTGTACAAGATTGACGGCCACAACCATGGCGACATGTGCCATCCTGCTTTCCACATCCTGCTGCAAACAATAAAGAACAAGTAAGGATTCTGCAGTTCTAAACCTTTCAAAACAGCCAAAAGAGCTTTTGATGTCGTAAGCCAACGCATCAAAAGCTCTTTTTTCTTTCACTAATCTGTTAAGTGACGCAAAATTTACCGTCACTAAACCAGATTACCCAAAACCCTCTATTACCTACTTTCAGCCATGAAAAGCCCACTTGTTTCTGCTTAGGAAATACCCAAATATGGGTAAGCGAAGAGCCTTTTGACACTCAATTAACAAAAATAGCTTTAAAATTTCATAAAAAGTGCGTATTGCATTACTTTTTGAAACTTCATTGCCGATGACTTCGGCAAGATATGCGTGCTTTACAACAGCCGCATCACCCCCATAAACACCGTTGCCACAAGCTTCGTAACAAAGCTCTGCGGCAAGCCTACATGGGATGGTCTCTCCTCAAACCAGGTGTTTGCAGGATGGATCTTCGACGTGCCCTACTGGGAAACGGTGAAGATGATAGAGATAAAAGAAAAGAAAGCACAAGAGCTTCTCGGAATCAACGGCAAATGGGCTTCGTTTGACGATTTCTGGGACAACTACAACAATTATAAACTTGATGCCCCGCTGAAGAAAGCCTATAAAGACGGCGACACAAAGCTACAGAAGCAGCTGCGCGATGCCGACGAGAAGTTTAACATCATACGCATGCTTTATGGCACGCAACTCATGCCTGTGTTGCAGTCGCCGCTTCTCTCGGTCCACGTCATGGTCATCATGTTCTCCTACGCCCTGTTCGGACTGACGGCACTCATCGGTCTGCAAGGTCTCATTGCCCACCACCGCAAGCAGGAGGAGAAGGAGCAACAGCTTGCCGCCCTCTCACAGTTTCTGCTCTACCCTGCCGTGGCGCTCATTGCCATCGGCATCTTCATCGGTGCCCTCTGGGCAAACGTAAGTTGGGGACGTTACTGGAGCTGGGACTCGAAAGAAACCTGGGCTCTTATAACGATGCTTATCTATTCTGCCCCTCTTCATGCCGACATAAAATGGCTGAGGAAGGCGCAGCACATGCACATCTACATGTTACTGGCCTTCCTCAGCGTGTTGATGACCTATTTCGGTGTAAACTATTTTCTCAGCGGCATGCACTCGTATGCTTAACGAAGCGCCGCCTTGCGCTTCACGCCAATGGCCTCAACAAAACAGAGGCCTTGGTGTGGAGAGCGGTGACATTACAGCGCCTCAAGCATGCGCTTGATTACCACCTCGGCAGAGATCTCGCGGTTGGCGGCTTCGGGTATGACGAGCGAGTTGGGGCTTTCTATCACGTCGTCGGTAACGATGAGACCGCGGCGCACAGGCAGACAGTGCATGAACTTGCCGTTGTTGGTCACAGCCATGTGAGCAGCATCGATGGTCCACGACATGTCTTTGCTCAAGATCTTTCCATAGTCGGCAGCGTTGGTCACGCCTGGGCAACTCCAGTTCTTGGCATACACAAAGTCGGCACCCTCAAGCGCCTTCATCTGGTCATACTCAACGCGAGCATTGCCCACAAACTTGGGGTCAAGCTCATAGCCGTGGGGATGTGTCACCACAAAGTCGACATCGGCAGCATTCATCCATTCGGCAAACGAGTTAGGCACAGCCTGAGGCAACGCGCGGCAATGGGGAGCCCATGACAGCACCACCTTAGGACGCGCAACGGTCTTGTGCTCCTCAATGGTTATGAGGTCAGCGAAAGCCTGAAGCGGATGCACGGTAGCCGTCTCCATGGCAAAGACTGGGCGGCCGCTGTATTTTACAAACTGGTTGACGATGGTCTCGGCATAGTCGAACTCGCGGTCTGTAAGCCCGGCAAATGAGCGTATGCCGATAAGGTCGCAATAGCTGCCCATCACGGGAATGGCCTCAAGCAGATGCTCGCTCTTGTCGCCATCCATGATGACGCCGCGTTCTGTCTCCAGTTTCCACGCACCGGCGTTCACGTCGAGCACGATAACATTCATGCCGAGGTTCATGGCCGCCTTCTGTGTTGAGAGGCGTGTGCGCAACGAGTTGTTAAAGAAAATCATGAGCAAGGTTTTGTTCTTGCCCAGATGCTGGAAGCCGAAACGGTTGTTCTTCACTTCCTGTGCCTCAGCCAATGCCTGCTGCAGGTTGCCGAGGTCGTTGACGTTGAAAAATGTTTTCATTCGTTTTATAGTTAAAGCCCCTCTCCATCTCTCCCCGACGGGGAGAGGGGAGTGAATAGATAGGGTTATAGGAGTTTTGATTTTTTAATTTTGATTTTTGAATTGTCGGCTTTCAGCCGATGTTGAATTTTCGAATTTTAAAGCCCCACCCC
>ERZ827498.1398-NODE-1398-length-27092-cov-5.980952_pt1 | contig 27092 bp, 17 predicted proteins | sample MGYA00519865_ERZ827498 | MGnify/ENA primary metagenome ERZ827498 (study PRJEB31778, sample SAMEA3449328) | human gut metagenome | biome: human gut; feature: human-associated habitat; material: faeces | place: United Kingdom | collected 2010/2012 ...
TCATAAAGAGGTCCATCTCGCGGCCGATCTTGCGGTGGTCGCGCTTCTTGGCCTCCTCCAGCATGTGCATGTGCTCGTCGAGCTCTTCCTTGGTGGCAAAGGCGACGCCGTTGATGCGGGTGAGCATCTTGTTGTCCTTGTCGCCCTTCCAGTAAGCGCCCGAGACGCCGGTGAGCTTAAAGGCCTTGAGGGCCTTGGTGTAGCAGATGTGGGGGCCGACGCACATGTCGATGTAGTCGCCCTGCTGGTAGAAGGTGATGCGGGCGTCGTCGTCCAGGTCGCCGATGTGCTCGACCTTGTACTTCTCGCCGCGCTCCTCCATAAGGGCGATGGCCTCGGCGCGGGGCTTCTCGTACACGGTGAACTTGAGGTTCTCCTTGACGATCTTCTTCATCTCGGCCTCGATCGCGGGGAAGTCGTCCTCGCTGATCTTGACGCCCTCGGGCAGGTCGACGTCGTAGTAAAAACCGTTGTCGGTCGCGGGACCGTAGGCAAAGTCGGCCTCGGGATAGATGCGCTTGATGGCCTGCGCCATGATGTGCGCGGCAGAGTGGCGGATGACGTGCGTGACCTCGTCCTGCGGGAGCTCGGCCACCGAACCGTCATTGTAGAGTGCCTTCATGGGTATGTTTTCTCCTCTCGGATGCCTGATGCAAGTGCGTGCGATGCGCTCGGCGTTTTTGACTTGCATCATTATAGGCAGGTTGCCTTGGTATACAAGCGCCCGCCGCACCTTAATGGCACGGCGGGCGATTTTCTACGCATGCTTCATCGTGTGGGGCGGGGTGTGGGGCGCGCGTGGCTTGCGCGGGACGCGCGGTGCCCGTGGCTTGTGGCCGGCCCGGCGATGGATGCGTTACTGGATGCGAGTTCGGCAGTAGGGGCAGACCTTCCAGTGCGCATCGAGTGGGCGATGGCAGCTGGGGCAGACGTTGCGAACCTGGGTGTCGCACACCGGGCAAACGACGAAGTCCTTCTCGATGGGCGCGCCGCACTGCGGGCAGGTACCGTACTGGGCAAGCTGGCGCTCGCGCAGGGCCATGTCCAGCTCCTGCTCCTCGCGGTCGGACGCGTAGGAGTGCGGGCGCAGGACCAGGTAGGCGATGAGGCCTACAAACGGGATGAGGGCGATGATGCCCCATGCCACGTAGGCGCTGGCGCCACGGCGGCGAGCGTCGATGAACACATAGGCGACCGACAGCACATACAGGGCGATGATAAAGCCAACGAAAGCATAGACGACGCCCATAAGCTGCGGCGACATGAGCTCGGAGATGTACTTGGACATTACGGGTACCTTTCGGAATATTAACAGTCCGGTCAAGTTTACCACGGGGTTTGTTTATATGGGACCACGGCTAAGCGCGGGGCTGACGCGGACACAAACATCTCAATCTGTAACAGGTGGGAGCGGAATCCGGGTCTAGATGTTACAGATCGAGACAAACGGAGGACCCGCCAGACTAACGTCTCAATCTGTAACATCTGGAACCCAAATCCTCGTCTAACTGTTACAGGTCGAGACGAACGGTTGCCGTAGTTGTCGGTAGACGAGGTTGTCGACGTTGCCGGGTCTCCCCTCGTCTGCCGTTGGCGGGTGCTGCGGGGCTGTTCGCCGCATTGCCGCCGCTCTGGGGGTGTGTAGACCGTAGGATAGTCTTATTGACAGCCTGTCAACTCGTCTGGGAGGCACTGTGACAGAAACGTTTGATATCGCGATTGTCGGCTCGGGCATTACCGGGTGCGCCATCGCGCGGCAGCTCGCGCGGTTTGACCTGTCCATTTGCGTGATCGAGGCAGCAAACGATATCGCGCTGGGGGCTTCGAAGGCCAACGGCGGTCTGGTGCACGCCGGCTACGATCCGGCGCCGGGCACGGTTAAGGCGCAGGTCAACGCCCGTGGCTGCGAGTTGTACGGTACGTGGGCGCAGGAGCTGGGCTTTCTGTTCTGCCGCACTGGGTCGATGGTGTTGGGCTTTAACGACGAGGACCGCGCACATCTGGAGCGGCTGCGATGCAATGGCCTTGCCAACGGTGTGCCCGAGCTGTCGATCGTCGGACCCGACCGCATCCACGAATTAGAGCCGCGCGCCAGTGCCGATGCAACGTGTGCGCTGTGGTGCCCCTCGACTGGGTTTGTCGACCCGTTTGACGTTGCCATCGCCGCGCTGGAGAACGCCGTGGCCAACGGGGTGACGTTTATGCGGTCCGCGCCGGTGGAGGCGATTGAAGTCGCGGGCTCGGGCGACGACGCGCGCTTTACGCTGGCGACCCCCGCTGGCAACGTGCGCTGCCGCTACCTGATCAACGCCGCGGGCAACGGCGCCGCCGAAATCTCGCATATGGCGGGCGCCGAGGAGTTCCAGATGGTCTGGCGTCAGGGCAACATCGTGGTGCTGGACAAGGAGCCGCGTGCGCTCATGCCGCTCTACCCCGTGCCGACGCCGATATCGAAGGGCGTTATCGTCACGGGCACCGTGCACGGCAACACCGTGATCACCGCCACGGCTGCCGTGCGCGAGCAGGGCGACACGCAGACCTATGCGAGCGATGTGAACGCGCTGCTGACCGGCGCGCGCAAGCTGGTGCCCGATCTGGATACGCGCCGCGTGGTGCGCGCATTTGCCGGCGGGCGTCCGGTCATTCAGGGAACGAACGACTTCTTTATTGGACAGTCGGCCGTGGTGCCGGGGCTGTTCCAGGCGGCGGGTATTCAGTCGCCGGGCGTGGCAAGCGCGCCGGCCATTGCCGAGCGCATGGAGCTTGTGATGCGTGAAGCGGGCGTGGAGCTGCACGAGCGGGCGGACTGGAACCCAATTCGCCACGCACCGGACGACTTTGACCGCGCACCGCTGGCGCGCAAGGAAGAGCTGATCGAGTCCGATCCCGCGTGGGGACAGATTGTCTGCCGCTGCGAGACGGTGCCCGAGGCCGAGATTGTGGCCGCGATCCGACGCCAGCCGGGCGCGCTTTCGGTCGAGGGTGTTAAGCGCCGCTGCCGCGCCGGCATGGGTCGGTGTCAGAGTGGTTTTTGCCAGAGCCGCGTGGTTGCGATCCTGGCGCGCGAGCTGGGCTGCGACCCCAGCGAGGTGTTGTTGGAGGACGCAGGTTCTTGGCTGGTTGAGGGACCGCTGAAGGGGGTGCGCTAGGATGGCGAAGCTAGATGTGGAAACGACGCACAAGGTCGGTGGCTCGGTGACGACACAGGCCTTCGACGTGGTCGTTATCGGCGGCGGCCCCGCCGGCATGGCGGCTGCACTTGCCGCACATAAAGCCGGCGCACACGTGGCTATCGTGGAGCGCGAGCAGCATCTGGGCGGCATCCTGCGCCAGTGCATCCACCCCGGTTTTGGCCTATCGCACTTTAAGCAGGGACTCACCGGCCCCGAGTACGCGCAGCGCTTTATCGACCAGGTGCGCGCGACCGACATTGCGCTGTTCTTGGGCAGCATGGTGCTTAGGATTGATTCGGGCGAGGGCGCGAGCGTAGGCGACCCGGACACGGGCGAGGCCGCGGGAACCACCGCAGTCCATACCGTCACGCTCATGAGCCGTACCGGCATGCTTCAGCTCACCGGGCGTGCGGTCGTCCTTGCCATGGGATGCCGCGAGCGTACACGCAGCGAGATCAAGATTCCCGGCAGCCGTCCCGCCGGCGTTTTTACGGCCGGCTTGGCGCAGCGATATATCAATATCGAAAACCTCAAGCCTGGCTCGCGCGCCGTCATTTTGGGCTCGGGCGACATCGGGCTTATCATGGCGCGCCGCTGCACGCTCGAGGGGATTTCCGTCGAGGGCGTGTACGAGCTCATGCCGTACGCCAACGGTCTGCGCCGCAACGTCAAGAACTGCCTGGACGACTTTGGAATTCCGCTGCACTTGTCCACCACCGTCACACGCGTGATCGGGCACGACCGCGTGGAGGCCGTCGAGGTAAGCCAGGTCGACGAGCACCTGGCGCCCATTGCCGGGACGGAGCGCATCGTTCCGTGCGACACGCTGCTGCTTTCGGTGGGTCTGATTCCCGAAAACGAGCTTTCGGTGGGCGCGGGCGTTGAGCTTGATCCACGCACGCGCGGAGCCGTGGTGGACCAGAGCCTGCAAACGGGCGTGCCGGGCATCTTTGCCTGTGGCAACGTGCTGCACGTGCACGACCTGGCCGACAACGTGACGACCGAGTCCGAGAGGGCTGGCGCAGCTGCAGCGGCGTACGCGCTGGGGACCGGCGCGGGCGCCGTTCCGGACTGCGAGCTCACTGTCTCCCCTGCCGGCATTGCGGGATACGCGCTGCCGGGACGCATTACGGCTGTGGCACTCACCAAACTCAACTTCCGCGTCCGCCGACCGGTCGACGCCGCCCGCGTGCGCATTCTGGCAGGCGACGAGGAACTGTTTGCGGGCAAGGTCCGCGCGTTTAAGCCGAGCATTATGGAAAGCTTCCCACTGCCGGCAAAGGTCATCCAACAAGCGCTCGACCTAGGTGCCAGCGAGATTGTCCTATCCGTCGATCCCGTCGCGGAGGCATAAACTATGAGCAATAACGCAATCGATACGCTGCAGTTCAACTGCACCACCTGCCCATCCGAGTGCCTCCTGACCGTAGAGGTGGAGCGCGACGCCAATGGCGCCGTGGTGGAAGTGCGCTCCGTAACCGGCAACAACTGCCCGCGCGGCGATAAGTTCGCACATCAGGAGCTCACCTGCCCCATGCGCGTGCTCACCACCACCGTGGCCGTCTCCGGAGGCGACGAAGCCCTGCTCCCCGTGCGCACGGCCGAAGCCATCCCGCTGACGCTCCACGCCCAGACCATGGACCTCATCCGCGACCTAGTCGTCAACGCCCCCATCCGCATGGGCGACGTAGTCCTAGAGAACCTCCTAAACACCAACATCAACCTAATCGCCAGCATGGACATCGACCGAGTCTAAGTAGCTAATTGGGGACGGGGCTCTTTTAGCTACCCCGCCATCCACCCTGCCCTCCTCAGTTGCGGTGAAATACGGACTGTTTAATGGCTTCAGGCCGCTAAACAGTCCGTATTTCACCGCAACTTATGAGGGCCGCATGGGATGCAAAGGAGTGTCCCAAGGTGCCGGCATAAAAGGAACGTCCCTATCTGCCGGGCTTGGGATACCATGGTGGCACCCTAGCGAAAGGACGATGTATGGCACATGTCGATGACCAGCGTGCGGCGCGCGTGCTCGATGCGCTCGAGGCTCAGCACCCCGGCGCACAGCTGCTCGTAAACGACCCGTGGTCAATCTATTACCTGACCGGCTTTTATGCCGATATGTTCGAGCGTTTTTGCGGTGTGCTGCTCGCGCGCGGCGCCGAGCCGGTGATCCTAGTCAACGCGCTGCATCAGCTGCCCGAGTATGACAATGCGCGCGTTGCCTACCACACCGATACCGACGTCGTGACCGACGCCATCGCTCGCGAGGTCGATCCGACCAAACCACTCGGCATCGACACCGTCATGCGCTCCGGCTTTTTGATGCCGCTCATGGAGCGCCACGCCGCAAGCGAGTTCTTCCTGGGCGACTTTGCCGTCACCGCCGCACGCACCCACAAGGACGAAGCCGAGCAGGAGCTCATGCGCGCGTCCTCGGCCGCTAACGACGCCGTGATGGCCGACGCCATCAAGCTCGTCCACGAGGGCGTAACGGAGCGCGAAATTGCTGACCAGATGCTCAGTCTGTACCGCAATCACGGCTGCGAGGGCTTTAGCTTTCCGCCCATCGTGAGCTTTGGCGCCAACGCCGGCGACCCGCACCACGAGCCCGACGATACGGTACTCAAGCGCGGCGACGTGGTGCTGTTCGACATTGGCGGGCGTCATAACAAATACTGCTCGGACATGACACGCACGTTCTTTTGGGGCGAGCCGGACGAGGAGACGGCACACATCTACGACATCGTGCGCCGCGCCAACGAGGCCGCCGAGGCGCTCATCGCACCGGGTGTGCGCATGTGCGACCTGGACCGCGCCGCGCGCGATGTGATTGAGGATGCGGGCTATGGGCAGTACTTTACACATCGCCTGGGGCACTCAATCGGCCTGCAGGACCACGAGCCGGGCGACGTTTCACTCGTCAACGAGCAGGTCGTAGAGCCGGGCATGACGTTCTCCATCGAGCCGGGCATCTACCTCCCCGGCCGTACCGGCGTCCGCATCGAGGACTTGGCCCTCGTCACCGAGACCGGCGTCGAGATTCTCAACGCCTACCCCCACGATCCAGTCCGCCTAGACTAGCCTTTACCCAATAGCCCCTCAATAAGTTGCGGTGGAATAGTTCCCAGATTGGCCCACAGAGGCATAATCCAGGGACTATTTCACCGCAACTACCATGGGGCCAAGTCGACCAATTTGACAGTCTAGAGATGCGCCACGAAAAAGGGTTATCTACTACGTTTGACCCACACGGGTCGACCACACCCGCGTTTTCGAAAACTGGCAAGCCTTCTACCTGTGGTTTTAATTTCGCGATTCTCGCTATGGTCAAGGGTTACCGGTCAAACGTAGTAAATAGGCCCATTTCGTGACAAGCGAGTCAACTCGGGGTACAGGGCAGCTAAAAAAGCCCCGTCCCAAATTGACTGCTTTTGAGTTGCGGTGATATGCGGACTGTTTGGGGCTCCTGGCTTGTAAAACAGTCCCTATTTCACCGCAACTGATGAGGGGATGGGTTAGCGCAGCAGGCCGGCTACTTCGCCGGCTAGGGTGATGGTGCCGGCTGCTACGAAGGACTCGCCCGCGGCATCGAAGGCAGCGAGGGCCTGGGGCACGCTGGGGTATACGCCCGCGAGTTTGTTGGCGTCTACAAGGGCAGCGAGCTCCTCTGCCGGCAGGGCGCGGTCGGAATCGGTCTGGGTCACGACCACGCGGGGGAACGCCGGAACGAGCACGTCAACGATACCCGCCACGTCCTTGTCGGCCAGCGCGGCGCACAGCAGCGTGGGGCGGTTCTCCACGCACGGGTCGATCTCGTCCAGTGCGCTCACAAAGTTCTCGCAGCTCTGAGGGTTATGGCAGGCGTCGATCAGCTTGAGCGGATCGGTTCCCAGTACATCAAAGCGACCCGGCGTGGGGCAGCCCATAAGCGACTCATCCAGAGCATCGTGGTCGAGCTCGCGCCCCAAATATCCCTCGCACAGCATAATCGCGCACGCGGCATTCTGCGGCTGATAGGCCGGCTTGACCATGCTCGACGTATAGATCGCGCGCGGCGTGGTGCAGCTAAACTCCACCGTATCGCCCACGTGTGCCGGAAGTTTGGTCGTAGTATGGCTCACCACGAGCGGCACGATACCGCACTCGCAGCAACGGGCATCCATCACGCACTGAACGCTCGCCTCGTGCGTGCCCTCGCCCAAAACAACCAAGCGTCCGGGTTTGATAACCGCAGCCTTCTCACCCGCAATGGCCTTGAGCGTGTCGCCCAAAATACGTGTGTGATCGAGCCCAATGCCCGTAATGGCCACGGCAACGGGATCGGTCGCACTCGTGGCGTCCCAACGCCCGCCCATGCCAACCTCGAGCACGGCGACATCCACGCGAGCCTCGGCAAATACCACAAGCGCAGCGGCCGTCAACAGGTCAAACGGTGTGATGGAATAGGCACGCTCCCCCGCCACCACACGGTGCGCATTCACGCGATGCCCTGCCTCAACAGCGGCCGAAACGCCACGGGCGAAGGCCTCATCGTTCACGACGCACCCATCGACCTCCATACGCTCGGGATAACGCACCAGCTGCGGCGAGGTATACAGTGCGGTCTTGAGCCCCTCGCCGCGAAGGATAGCGGCCGAAAAACGCGTGGTCGAAGTCTTGCCATTGGTACCGGCAACCTGAATGCAATCGAAATACTCGTCCGGACGCCCCAGCTCATCGAGCATATCGACAACCGTCTCGAGCAGAGGCCCAGCATCCCCAGAAATCCGCCCCGTATCAGCAGCAATCCCCACAGCCTCATCAAACGAAAGCAGCTCAAACGAGAACGGCACAGAATACGACCCCGAACGCTTAGGCATAACCCAAAGTCCCCTCAACATAAAAAGAGGCCCGAATCAACAACGAGCCCCTCCCATACAAAATATCAGCCAAACACCGCTTTGCAGCAAGATCAAGGCCACAACCCAGTGGTTCTAACCTACCAGATGCAAACAACCACGTAAACGAACTAGGAGCGGCCCGACGCTTTGCTCGATACAAGTTCCGCACGCAAAGGACAGCACTAAATGTGCTGTCCGTCTTGCGCAGGACTGTTCGCAGTAGCGAGCAAAGCGTCGGGACGCGCCCCCCAGTAAGATCTACGAGAAGTCAGCAACCTGAGCAGTCAGTGCCGCCAGGATCTCCTTGAGCTCAGCTGCACGGTCCCTCTTCTTCTGGACCACCGCAGGCGCGGCCTTGGCCACAAAGCCCTCGTTGGCGAGCGTCTTCTCGCAGCCGGCGAGCTCCTTCTGGGCCGCAGCGATCTCCTTCTCCAGGCGTGCCTTCTCGGCCGAAAGATCGACCTTGCCCTCGAGCACCACAAAGGCCTCGACGCCGCTGTCGACCACGGCGATGCTCGCGGCAGGCTTCTCAACGTCGGTGCCCATAACCAGCGAGGCGGTGTTCGCCAGCGGCTCAATCGTGGAGCGCAGGCTCTCGAGTTTCTCGATGTCATCGGCACCGGCGCGCACGACCACGTCGAGCTCGGCCTTGGGGCTCAAGCGATAACGCGAACGCGTGGCGCGAGCGGCGGAAACGACGGTGCGGCACAGCTCAAACGCGCGCTCGGCGGGCTCGTCGACGTACTTAGCGTAGTCGGCGGGCTCCGGCCACTTGGCGATCATGAGCGCCTCGGCACGGTCAACGTTACCCTCGGCGTCCAGATCGAGCACGCTCGCCGGCATGTTGTCCCAAATCTCCTCGGTAACGAACGGCATGAGCGGGTGCATCAGGCGAATGGAGGTGTCGAGCACAAAGATCAGGTTGCGCTGAGCCTGCAGACGGCCCTCGCCCTTCAGGCGAGCCTTGGTGACCTCGACGTACCAGTCGCAGACCTCGTTCCAGAAGAACTGCTGCACGCCGCGGGCCATGTCGCCAAAGGTGTAGTTCTCAATACCCTCGGTGACCATCTTGACGGCCTTGGCCAGGCGGCTGAACATCCAGGCGTCGGCCGGCGTCTCCACGACGGGCTCGCCGGGCGTGTAGCCCTCCATGTTCATGAGCAGGAAGCGGCTGGCGTTCCAGATCTTGGTCACAAACGACTTGGCCTGCTCGGTACGCGGGCTGTCGATGAGCTTCTTGGTCTTCTTATCGATGTTCGCGTCGAACTTGACGTCCTGGTTGTTGGTGCACAGCGTCAGCAGGTTGTAGCGCATGGCGTCGGCGCCGTACATACCGATGAGGTCCATGGGGTCAACGCCGTTGCCCTTGGACTTGGACATGCGGCTGCCGTCCTTGGCAAGGATCGTCGGGTAGATGACGACGTCCTTAAACGGCACCTCGTCCAGGAAGTACAGCGAGCTCATGACCATGCGGGCGACCCACAGCGCAATGATGTCGCGCGCGGTGACGAGCGCCGTCGTGGGGTGATGGCCCTCGAGCAGCTCCGGCTTTTGCGGCCAGCCCTGCGTGGCGAAGGTCCACAACTGCGAGCTGAACCAGGTGTCCAGCACATTCTCGTCCTGATGCACGTGGTGGCCGCCGCACTTGGGGCACACGTCGGTGTCCTCGGTAAGGGCGTCCTCCCAGCCGCAGTCCTCGCAGTAGAACACGGGGATGCGGTGGCCCCACCAAAGTTGGCGGCTGATGCACCAGTCCTTAAGGTTCTCCATCCAGGTGGTGTAGGTCTGCGTCCAGCGCGCGGGGTGGAAGGTGACCTTGCCGGAGTTGACGGCGTCGAGCGCCGGCCCCTTGAGCTTATCGACGGCGACGAACCACTGCTCGGACAGCCACGGCTCAAGCGCGGCGTCGCAGCGGTAGCAGTGCATGACGGAGTGGTCGTGGTCCTCGACGTGATCGAGCAGGTCGTGCTCCTCAAACCACTTAATGACGGCCTCGCGGCACTCCTCGCGGGTCATACCGGTGAACTCGCCGTAGCCCTCAACGACCACCGCGTGCTCGTCGAAGATGTTGATCTGCGGCAGGTCGTGAGCCTGACCCATGGCGTAGTCGTTGGGGTCGTGGGCAGGCGTGACCTTAACGAAGCCGGAGCCAAAGTTGGCGTCGACATGCCAATCCTCAAAGATGGGGATCTCGCGGTTGACGATCGGCAGCATGACGGTCTTACCCACAAAGGCGGCCTTCTCGGGGTCCTTCGGGGAGACAGCGACGCCCGTGTCGCCGAGCATGGTCTCGGGGCGCGTGGTGGCGACGACGATGTAGTCCTGACCGTTAACCGGCTCGGTCAGCGGGTAGCGCAGGTGCCACAGGTGGCCCTTCTCGTCCTTATACTCGGCCTCGTCGTCCGAGATGGCGGTGGTGCAGTTGGGGCACCAGTTGACGATGCGCTTGCCGCGGTAGATCAGGCCGTCATGATACCAGTCGCAGAAGACCTTGCGCACGGCCTGCGCGTAGTCCTCGTCCATGGTAAAGCGCTCGTTATCGAAGTCGACGGAGCAGCCCATGCGCTTGATCTGCTCGACGATGATGCCGCCGTACTCGTGGGTCCAGTCCCAGCAGGCGTCGACAAACTTGTCGCGGCCGATCTCCAGGCGGCTGATGCCCTCGCTCTTGAGCTTCTTGTCGACCTTGGTCTGCGTAGCGATACCGGCGTGGTCGGTGCCGAGCACCCAACGCGTGGACTTGCCGCGCATGCGGGCCATGCGGACGATGGCGTCCTGGATGGAGTCGTCGGTAGCGTGGCCCATGTGGAGCTTGCCGGTCACGTTGGGAGGCGGAATGGTGACGGTGCAGTCGCCCACGCCCTCGCGGCGCTTGTAGTAGCCGCCGTCGAGCCACTTCTGCAGGATCGCCGGCTCGTTGGTCGACGGATCGTAGTTCTTGGGCATTTCTTCCATATATCTCTCCCTTGCCCATCGGGGAGGAATGTAGGCCCGATTTTCGCTCGGTCAAGTCCTGGCTCGCGCGAAGACCACATTAAGTGGTCTTCGGCTCGTGCGGAATCTACGAAAATCGGGCCTACATTCCTCCCCTTAGGTATCGATTACTTCAGTCTGATATGACTTCGCTGAGGCTTAAACAAACACACAGAATAACACAGGTAGTTGGGGTTATTGCGTATATATAAAATAGCCTCCGACCGCGGGTGGTCGGAGGCTATTTGCAAGCACGTTTTTGGCTGGTTTAGCCGTAGATGCGCTGGGGTTGTTCTTCGCCCTTTACGGAGGCTTCGGTCACGATGACTTTGGTGACGCCCTCCTCGCTGGGGAGGTCGAACATCGTCTGCTGCAGCACGTCCTCGCAGATGGAGCGCAGGCCGCGGGCTCCGGTCTTGCGGGCAAGCGCCATGCGGGCGATCTCGTGCAGGGCGGCGTCCTCAAACTCAAGCTCAACGTCCTCGAGCTGGAACATCTTGCGGTACTGGCGCACCACGGCGTTCTTGGGCTCGGTCAGGATCGACACCAAGTCGTCCTCGTCAAGCGCCTGCGTCTGGGTGACGACGGGCGTACGTCCCACGAACTCGGGGATCATGCCAAAGGCGTTGAGGTCCTGCGGGAGCACCTGACGCAGCAGGTCGTTCTCGTCGACCGAGGTAGGGCCGGCGATCTCGGAGTTGAAGCCCACGCCCTTGTTGCCCACGCGGTCGGCGATGATCTTGTCCAGACCCACAAAGGCACCGCCGCAGATGAACAGGATGTTGGTCGTGTCGATCTGCAGAAGCTCCTGCTGGGGATGCTTGCGGCCGCCGGTGGGCGGAACGCTGGCCACCGTGCCCTCAAGAATCTTAAGCAGCGCCTGCTGAACCCCCTCGCCCGAGACATCGCGGGTAATGGAGAGGTTCTCGGCCTTGCGGGCGATCTTGTCGATCTCGTCCACGTAGATAATGCCGACCTGTGCGCGCTCAATATCGCCATCGGCGGCGTTGATGAGCTTGAGCAGGATGTTCTCCACGTCCTCGCCCACATAGCCGGCCTCGGTGAGCGCGGTGGCGTCGGCGATGGCAAACGGCACCTCGAGGATGCGCGCGAGCGTCTGGGCCAACAGGGTCTTGCCGGTACCGGTGGGACCGAGCAGCAGGATGTTGGACTTGGCGAGCTCTACCTCGTCCATATCGTCGTCGAACTGCGAGCCCATGCCATCGTCAAAGGCAGACACCGCGGCGCCGCCCTCGATCACGCGGCGATAGTGGTTGTACACGGCCACCGACATGGCGCGCTTGGCGTCCTCCTGACCCATGACATAGGCCGAAAGCTCGTCATAGATCTCGTGCGGCGTCGGCACGCGCGTGATGACCTGACGGTCGTCCTCAAGCTCAAAGCCCTCGGTCTCGGGGTCCACGGCGGACTGGGATGCAGCCTGGCCGTGATCGTTGAGGAAGCCCGGCAGTTTGCCGTTGCGGGCAGCGTCCATAAAGTCCGAAGCAAGCGACTCCTCAAGGATCTCGGAGCAGGCGGCGACGCACTCGTCGCAGATAAAGATATTGGTCGGACCCTTTACAAGGCGACGGACCTGTCCCTGCTCTTTTCCGCAGAAGGAGCAGCGGATAGGGTTGCCGTTCTCGTCGAAGTTGTCCTGCATGTTACCGGCCATCCTAGGCGTCCTTAGCGGCGAGGTCGCGCGAGGTGACGATGCGGTCGATCAGGCCGTAGTCGAGGGCCTCGGCAGCGGTCAGGTAATTGTCGCGCTCGGTATCGGCCTGGACCTTCTCGATGGGCTGGCCCGAGGCATCGGACAGGATCTGATTGAGCTCGCGACGGGTCTTCTTAATCTCCTCGGCCACGATCTCGATCTCGGTCTGCTGACCCTGGGCACCGCCGCTGGGCTGGTGAATCATGACCTTGGAGTGCGGCAGGCAGAAGCGCTTGCCCTTGGCGCCGGCCGAAAGCAGCACGGCGGCCATGGACGCGGCCATACCGACGCAAATGGTCGAGACCTGCGGCTTGATGAAGTTCATGGTGTCCAGAATCGCCAGGCCAGAGTAGACCTCGCCACCGGGCGAATTGATGTAGAGCGAGATATCCTTCTCGGCATCCTGGCTCTCAAGATGCAGCAGCTGGGCAACGACCAGGTTGGCGCTGACGGAGTTGATCTCCTCGCCCAAAAAGATGATGCGGTCGTTGAGCAGGCGCGAATAGATATCGTAGCTGCGCTCGCCGCGCGGCGTCTGCTCGATAACGTATGGCACGAGGGCGGAATCGAACTTAGCGATCATACGCATCTCCATTTCTCTCTTGCGGACCAAATTGGTTCTAGATAAACGTACGGTGCCCGCATGCTATGCATTGGCTGGCACCGTACGAAGCAACCGGATAACCGGTGTATAACTTTACCCCATCACGGGCGCACGCATGCGCTCGCGGGCAAGGTGGCGAGAATTACTCGGCGTCCTTGGCGGTCTCGTCGACCTCGGTCACCTTGGCGTTCTCAACCAGATGGTCGACGGCCTTGGAGCGACGGATGGACTCGCGGACGGCAGGCATGCGGCCATCGGCGATGAACTCAGCCTTGGAAGCCTCGACGTCCTTGACGCCAGCCTTCTCGAACTCGGCGTTGATGTCGTCCTCGGTGACCTCAATCTTGAGCTCGCGGGCGAGGGCGTCGAGAGCCAGGGACTCACGGGCAACGTCGTTGGCCTGCTTGTGCAGGTCGCCGATGAACTGCTCCATGGTCAGGCCGGAAGCGGGCAGCCAGGTGTCCAGCGTCATGCCGCGGGCAGCGAGGTTGGACAGGAAGTTCTGGCCAAGCTCCTCAAAGACGGACTGCTCGTAGTCGGCATCCATCTCGTCGAGCTGCAGGCGCTCGGCGAGAGCGGAGACGCAACGGTTCTCCTTCTCGGCCGGGAGGCGGGAAGCCTTGTCCTGCTCGATCTCGATCTTGATGGCGTCGCGCATGGCGTCGATGCTGTCGAAGCCAAAGTCGGACATGACAAGCTCGTCGGTGAGCTCGGGGGTGTTGCGGACCTTGATGCCCTTGACGGTGACCTCGACGGTGTGGGTCTCGGCCTCCTCGCCCTCCTCGACCTCGTCGGTCCAGGTAACGGTCTTGACGTCATCAACGTTAGCACCGATCAGGGCCTCGTTGAACTCCTTGGGGTTGCTGTCGCTACCGGCGATGAGCATGCGGCCCTCAGCGGCAAAGTTGTCGGCGTTCTCGACGGCCTTGAGGTCGACGGTGACATAGTCGTCAGCCTCGACGGCGCGACCCTCGACGTCCTCGAAGGTGGCACGGTAGTTGAGGAGCATCTCGACCTGGTTGTTGATCTCGGACTCGGTGACCTCCGCGGGAGGCATCTCGATCTCGACGGCGTCGAAGGAGGAGAGCTCGGCAGCGGGACGCAGGGAGAACTCGACGGTGTAGGTGTAGTCCTCGTGATCCTTGGCGAGGTCGAGCTCCTTGTAGTCACCATTCTTGGTGGGGACGATGTCCAGCTCGTTGAGGACGGCGGGCTCGTTGGCGGCGATCAGGTCGTTGGTGGCCTGAGCGAGGGTAGCCTCGGCGCCAAGAGCGGAGTCGATGACCGGACGGGGAGCCTTACCGGCGCGGAAGCCCGGGAAGCGGTACTTCTTGGCGGTGTCCTTGTAGGCCTTCTTGATCGCGGCGTCGACGTCGGCGGCCGGGATGGTGACCGTAGCGGTGAGCTTGGCGTCCTTGACGTCAGAAGCGGTGATGTTCAACACGTTCCTCCTCATACTGCCCAGCTTATCTGAGGTGCTGGTACCTTTATGCAACAAGCGTCGCGAGGGCATAAGCCGACGCGGGTGCGTTGGTGCGGGCGAAAGGACTCGAACCTTCACGGGAATCCCACCAGAACCTAAATCTGGCGCGTCTACCAATTCCGCCACGCCCGCATGAGCGCACAGACTAGGAATGATAGCAGATATGAACGGCAAGCGCACGCACACCTTTTACAGGCTCACGACCTCACCACGAGTGCAAAAGGCGGGACGAGTTGCCCCGCCCCGCCAATTACGACTTGTTCGCTGACCCGCTACTCCCCCAGCAGCGCTTTCTCCGGCGTGATCGGAAGCGAGCGGACCTGGTGTCCGGTGGCGTGCGCCACTGCCGAGGCAACGGCGGCGAGCGGCGTGTTGATGACAACCTCGCCGATCGACTTGGCGCCAAACGGGCCCGTCGGCTCGTAGCTCGGCTCAAAGGCCACGCGAATGCTGCCGATATCAAGGCGCGTGGGAAGCTTGTAGCTCATAAAGTTGCCGGTGCGCAGGCGGCCGCGGTCGTCGTGCTCGACAATCTCGTAGAGCGCGTGACCGATACCCTGGGCAATGCCGCCCTCGGCCTGGACGCGCGCGAGCGCCTCGTTGATCACGGTGCCGCAGTCGACGGCCGCCGCATAGTCCACCACAGTCACCTTGCCGGTGGCCTTGTCGACCTCGACCTCGGCAATGCCGGCCATAAACGGCGGAGGCGAAACGGGCAGGCAGGCAGAGGCATGCGAGGTGAGCGCGTCGCCGCCCGCGATGTTCTTGACGCACAGGTTGGCAAAGTCGCGCAGCGTGAGGTAGCGGTTCTGCTCGCGCGCGGCACGCTCGTCGGACAGGCGCACGTACTGACCATCAAAGACCACATCGGCGGCGTCCACGTCCCACATCTGGGCAGCCTTGGCGCAAATCTTCTCACGCAGCTCGGTTGCGGCGTTCTTGGCGGCAAGGCCCGTCACGTACGTGCCCGAGCTCGCGTACGAGCCGGCATCAAACGGCGACACGTCGGTGTCCACGCCGCGCACCACGATCAGCGAGCTCTCAACGCCCAGCTCCTCGGCGGCAATCTGCGCCAGGATCGTGTCGACGCCCATGCCGTTATCGGTGGCGCCGGTGCCGATGGTAATGAATCCATCCTCTTCCAGGCGCATGTCGATGCCGGCGATATCCACGTTGGAGATGCCCGAGCCCTGCATGGTGAGCGCGCAGCCCAGGGCGCGCACGCGGTCGCCCAGGTCCACGGCCAGAGGCTTGTCGCGCCAACCGATCATGTCCATCGCGCGCAGCAGGCAGCGGTCGAGCGCGCAGGCGTTGAGCTTCTCGTTGTAATACTGCGGCATGACCTCGCCCTCGCGCACGATGTTCTTAAGGCGCAGGTCGGCGGGGTCCATGTGCAGCATGTCGGCGAGCTCGTTGACGGCACTCTCCACGGCAAACTGGCCCTGGGTGGCACCGTAGCCGCGATACGCGCCACCGCGGTTGGTGTTGGTGTAGACGGCGTCCCACCTAAAGCGGCTCGCCTTCACATGGTTGTAGATCGGCAGGCTCTTATGGCCCGACAGACCAATCGTCGTGGTGGCATGCTCGCCGTACGCGCCGGCGTTGGACAGCGTATGCAGGTCGATGGCCGTGATGGTGCCGTCGTTCATGGCGCCCAGCTTAACGGTCATCTGCATCTGGTGGCGCGAGTTGCCCGCGGTGATGGTCTCCTCGCGGGTGTAGCAGCAGTAGCTCGGACGACCGGTCTGCTGGGTGACGAACGCCACGAAGATCTCGCAGCAGCCCGTCTGCTTAGAGCCAAAGCCGCCACCGATGCGCGGCTTAATGACCTGCACCTGCGACTGCGGGATATCGAGCGACTGCGCGACCATGCGGCGCACGTGGAAGGGCACCTGCGTAGAGGTGGTCACCGAGATGCGCCCAAACGCGTCGGTCGTCGCGAAGGCGCGGAAGGTCTCCATGGGCGCGGTCTGCGTGGCCTGGCTGGTGTAGGTGCGGGTAAAGACAATGTCGCTCTGGGCGAATGCCTCGTCGAGGTTGCCAAAATCGCTGGTACCGCTGCACACCAGGTTGCGGGGCACGTCGCCGCCCTGCGGGAACATAAAGGTCACGTCGCCCTCGGGGTGGACCACGATGTCGTTATCGAGTGCCTGGGTAAAGTCGAGCAGCGGCTCGAGCACCTCATAGTCGACCTTAATGAGCTTGAGCGCCTTGTCGGCAGCCTCCTCAGTCTCGGCGGCGACGATCGCCACCTCCTCGTTTTGGTAACGGACGAGGTTCTCGAGAATCAGGCGGTCGTAGGGACTCGGCTGTGGATAGCTCTGGCCGGCGATGGTAAAGCGGCGCTTGGGCACGTCCTCGTAGGTGTAGACGCCCACGACGCCGGGCACCTTCAGGGCGCGCGACGTATCGATGGAGCGGATCTTGGCGCGGGCATAGGGGCTGCGCTTGAGCTTGACGATGAGCGCACCGGCGGGCACCATATCGCCGGTGTAGACGGGACGACCCTCGAGCAGGGCCTTCGAGTCCTTCTTGGGCTGCTTCTTGGTGATCTGCTTGTAGGTGACGCCGTCGCAGCTGGTGTCATTGACCGGCAGTTCGGGCATCTCGAAGCCCACCTGCACGCCAGACTCGTTGAGAAAGCGAACGATGGCGCGCAGCTGGCTCTCGTAGCCGCTGCAACGGCAGAGGTTGCCGGCCAGCTGGCGCGACAGCTCCTCGCGCGTGGCGACGAGGCTCGGGTCCTCCTTGGCGGCGCGGGCAAGTGCCAGCACGTTCATGATAAGGCCGGGGGCGCAAAAACCGCACTGCTCGGCGCCTTCGGCAGCCATTGCGCGGGCGAGCGCCTCGGACTCGGCCTTGAGGCCCTCGAGCGTGGTGATGGTGTGGCCCTCAACACGGGCGGCGGGAACCGAACAGCTCAGCACCGGGTCGCCGTCGAGCCACACCGTGCACAGGCCGCAGTTGGTGGTCTCACAGGCGCAGCGCACCGACGCACAACCCTGCTCGCGCAACAGTGCAAAGAGCATGGTGTCAGGGGCAATCTGAACCTTGACCTTACGGCCGTTGAGCGTAAAGGAAAGATCGATGAGTTTGGCAGCCATTAGCGCACCTCGCTAGAATCGACGCCGGGCACGCGGCGGCAGGAATACTCGTCCGTGGCAAACTTAGGCACTTGTACGGTCTCGAGCTCGCGGGCAAGCGCGGCCGAAAGCTCGATGCCGGCGGCGCGGCGCACGGCCTGCACGGCAAGCGGCGCCGAGATGCGGCGGCGGTAGTCGGCCGAGCCCCACAGGTTGGTGCCGTAGCTCAGGGCACGCACGGATGCGGCCAGGGCGCGAAGCTCGTCCTCGGAAGGCTGCTCGCCGGTAAGGCCGCACGCCTCGCCCTGCAGCAGGGTCGCGCGCAGCGGGCGGGCACCCACGGTGACGTGCCAGGTGTTGTCCCACCAGGCGGCGGTGACGTTCAGCGAGGGGAAGTCGGTCGCGGCCTTGCGAACGGCCTCGTAGCTCGCACGGTAATCGTGCTTGACGACCACGACGTGCTCGATCACGTCGCGTACGTAGCCCATGTCCACGAACTCGGCGAGCGGCACGCGACCGGCGCCCGTCAGCTCAACATAGGAATCGAGTGCCAAAAAGGCCGAGAGAACGTCCGAGAAGCCAAAGCGGCCGTAGATGCTGCCGCCCACCGTGGCGGTATTGCGCAGCTGCACGCCCACGATGTCGTGGACGGCAAACTCAAAGACGTTGTTGACAAGCGCGTTGAGCCCGGCATGACGCTCGAGCTGGCGCAGGGTGCACATGGCACCGATGCGAAACTCGGTCTCGGTCTCCTCGATCTGATCGAGTCCGCAGGCCGAAAGGTCAATCGCCGTCGCCACACGACGCGAACCCAGGCGCATCCAGATGCCGCCGCCCACAATCTTGTTGTTGCGGTTCTTCTGCAAGAGCTCATAGGCTTCGGCCGCGTTTCCAACACGGACGTAGGTACCGAACTTGAGCACGTTCTCCCCCATCTCTTCACTTGTCCAGTACCTTTAAGTGTACCAAACGAGGGCGCACAGCTCGTGTCGGGACAAAATGAACCGTTTTCCTCCGCCGCATGCGGATCAAAAAGGCTCCCAGCCAAGATGACTGGGAGCCTTCTGCGATGCTATATCGAGCGAAGATTTAGCAGACGCCCTGGGCGAGCATGGCGTCGGCGACCTTCAGGAAGCCGGCGATGTTGGCACCCATGACGAAGTTGCCCTCCTCGCCGTACTCCTTGGCAGTGTCGTCCACGTTGTGGAACATGCCGCGCATGAGCTGCTCGAGCTTGCCGTCGACCTCCTCGAAGGTCCAGGACAGGTGCTCGGCGTTCTGGCTCATCTCCAGGCCGGACACGAGCACGCCGCCGGCGTTGGCAGCCTTACCGGGCATAAAGGCGACGCCGTTCTCCTGGAAGTAGGTCGTGGCCTCGATGGTCGTGGGCATGTTCGCGCCCTCGCCGACCACCTTGCAGCCGTTGGCGACGAGCGCCTGGGCGTCCTCGAGCAGCAGCGTGTTCTCGCGAGCGCAGGGCAGCGCGATGTCGCAGGGCAGCTGCCACACGCCGCGGCCGTCGCCCTCGTGCCACGTGGCATTGGGCTTCTCGTCGACGTACATAGCGAGCGTAACGCCCTTGTCGTGGCCGGAGCGCTTCTTGTTGTAGACGTGCTCGAGCACGGTGTAGTCGATGCCGTCGGGATCCTCGACCCAGCCATGGGTGTCGGAGCAGGCCAGCACCTTGCCGCCGAGCTGGGAGACCTTCTGGACCGCGTAGATGGCGACGTTGCCGGAGCCATGAACGACGACGTTCTTGCCCTCGAAGGAGTCGCCGCGGCTCTTGAGGTACTCGTCCACAAAGTAGGCCAGGCCGTAGCCGGTGGCCTCGGTACGAGCGAGCGAGCCGCCAAAGGAGAGGCCCTTGCCGGTGAGGACGCCGGTCCACTCGTTAGTCAGGCGCTTGTACTGACCGAACAGGTAGGCAACCTCGCGGCCGCCAACGCCCAGGTCGCCGGCGGGAACGTCGGTGTTGGGGCCGATGTGGCGATAGAGCTCGGTCATGAAGGACTGGCAGAAGTGCATGATCTCGTTGTTGGACTTGCCCTTGGGGTCAAAGTCGGAGCCGCCCTTGCCGCCGCCCATGGGAAGGGTGGTCAGGCTGTTCTTGAGGATCTGCTCCAGACCCAGGAACTTGAGCATACCCAGGGTGACCGTCGGGTTAAAGCGCAGGCCGCCCTTGTAGGGTCCAATGGCAGAGTTGAACTCGACGCGATAGCCGCGGTTGACCTGAACCTTGCCCTGGTCGTCGACCCAGGGAACACGGAACATGACGATGCGCTCAGGCTCGACGAGGCGCTCCAGCAGGGCGGCCTCCTCGTACTCGGGATGGGCGTCGAGCGCCGGCTGGATGGTGCCGAGGATCTCGGTCGCGGCCTGGATGAACTCAGGCTGCTCGGGATAGCGGGCCTTGAGCTCGTCGAGAACTTTCTGCGTGTAGCTCATGCTTCCTCCAATTGATGGAAAAGAAAAGTGTCGTTCGAGGCGCCCCATGCGCCGCGAGCTTTATCGAGTATGGATAATATCGCACTGTTGCAGCAAAGTTTCGCATAAGCCGACGAGCAGATGTTTCGTTTTGATTACGATGCAGGTAGAAGCGTTTTTGAGCACCCAACGTGCAAATCGCGTGTTTCAAAGCTGTTTCGTCCATATGGTCCATACCACCACATTGGGGACAGGCACCTTTGTGGTGGTTTGACTCGTAATGCCACAAGAAGGCCATTCAAGCAGCGAAACCACCACAAAGGTGCCTGTCCCCAATGTGGTGGTTTTGGTGGCTAGAGGACGAGTTGATGGTAGTCGGCGGGGGTTATGCGGCCTTCGGTGGCAGCGCGGAAGGCGGCGAGCGCATCGCCCGAGAACGGCATGGCCCAGCACAGACCGCAACCTGCGGTAATGGAGCCGGGCAAAGGCATAATGCGCCCGGGCACGCCGGCATCCAGGCACAGCTGCTCGCATTCCATCACATCGAAGGTGCTGTCAAACGACACGATAATCTTGCGCTCGTGGTCGAGGGCCTCACCGGACGGGTCTTCGCGGTGCGACTCGCGATACGCAGCCGCCGCTGCCTCTTCCTCGGCCGTATGTCCACAGCCGCCACAGCCGCAGGTGCAAGGCTCGGACCCATCGCAGGTGCAAGGTTCCCCGGTATCGGGGCAAATATCGTGAGACATGGCAACTCCAATCGTCTAGGCGAGTAACTCGGCCGCCGCAAACTCCTCGGGCGTATTGACGTTTTCGAAGCAGAGCGTCGAGCCCGCGGCCTTAACGATCTGCGGCTCATCCATATAACCAGCCTGAACGCGATTGATCAGGCAGCGAATGCGCTGGCGGTCCTGGTCGAGCAACTCTTGGGCAACCGGCGCACACGCGTCACGGCGCCAGACGGCGCAAAGCGGCTCAATCCCTTGCTCCTCGCGTGGCACGCACACGTCGATCGCCTCGGCCTCAAAACGATCGGCAAGCGCGCCGATGAGTTCCGGCGAGACAAACGGCATATCGCAGGCGACGATCGCCACGAGCGGCAATCGGGCCGCGGCCAACGAGCTCGCGATGCCGCGCATGGCACCAGCGGGACCGTCGACGTCCATCACCACGCGGGGGCGCAGGCCATCAAACGTAAGCTCCTCAAGATAGGCAAGCTCGCTGGGACGCGAAGTCGTCACGACCAACTCGCCGGCAACTGGCGCCAGCCGACCCAGCACGCGCTCGATGAGCGGCTCACCGCAAAACGCCATGCGCGCCTTATCGCAGCCCATGCGCGACGACAACCCGCCCGCCTGGACGACGCAAGAAAGATCGGCCCGTCTTACGGTAGTCATACGGGAAACCACCCCCATCGGTATGCTCAAAACCCGGCACACGAAGCCAAATACCGTCGCCGATAAAGCAGGCGGCACGGCAAACCCATGCAAAAACAAAACAGCGCCTTTGCGGCACGCAGTAAGACCGCGAGCACAAAAGCGCTGGTAGCGTATGGCGGGAACGTATGTGAATCGAACACATCCAAGACGTTTTGCACGCCTCGCAACGGTTTTGAGGACCGCGGAGCCCACCGGAGCCCATCCGTTCCCAAGTGCGGCGGTATTTTACCAAACCGAGCAGCCAATCTAGCGCAGGGAGCGCAGGCCGCCGGCATCCTTGTCGAGCACCGTAAAGCGCACGGCATCCAGGTGCTCCAAGATGCTGATGGCGCGTTTGCGCGACACGCCCAGGGCCTCGCGCAGCACGCTCGTGGTGGCAGCGCCGCCGGCCGCCTCAATGGCGGCGGCGACGAGCTCACGCGCATGGGCCTCGGCAGCAGCGGACAGGGCAACGTCGCGCTCGACCTTAACGATTGCGCGGTTGAGGGAAAGCTCGCGCAGGGCACGCGTCATGGTGTCGCGGCCGAGCTGCAGCTGTTCGCCCACCTCGGGAAGTGCCGGTGCATCCAAGCCGGCCTCGTCAAGCAGCGCGACGATGCGCTCGCAAGCCTCTCGCACCACGCGTGCCGCCGCGGCGGCCGAATGCGGATCGAATACCTCGGCGCCCTCGGCGGCGCACACGCCACGCGAGCAGCCCTCGGCAATCAGAGCCGCGGCAACGGCTTCATCAGCGGCAGGCCACGCAGCATGGGCAACGGCACCGGGCGTAAAGCCCGTCTCCTTGGGAGCCGCCGCATGCATGGCTGACAGGGTCGCCGCCAGTGCATCCATCGCGGCGTCGAGCGCGGAAGCATCTGCATACAGCGAGCCATCCGAGCCAGCAAGCGCGCAAGCAGCGCCCTTCGCCACCAACTCGCGCAACGCCGCCTCAGCCTCACCGGCAACAAGATCGAGCGCCGCGGTAACATCGGCAGCCGCAACCGGCAGCGCTTGCAGCGCCAGCCACGCATCCACACCGCCCTCAATATCTCCGGCCTCGAGCGCCGCATACAGCGCACGCTCCCCTTCGGCAAGCTCGCGAGAGCGACGGCAGCGAGAAAGCAGCACACGCCCGCCGCCAATAAGCATCACGGGCGAATAGGACAGCACCACGGCATGATCCCCGGCACGTAGCGGCAGCGAGTTATCCAAGCGCACCTGTACGGTACGGGTCTCGCCCACCGCCATGGGGGCCTCGCCTTCCACGAACATGATGCGGCCGACAACCTCGGCCGTACCCGCCATCACGTGCACACGCGCACCCGACTCGAGCACACGCGGCTTGGCGCCCTCGCGGCCCAGGTAGGTGAACGTCATCATAAAACGCAACGTCTGACCAAAGCGGCCCGCCACGCCCAGCATCTCGCCACGGTCAAGCGCCGCGACACCGTCACCAACCAGGTTGAGCGCCACGCGTTGCCCAGGCAGCGCGCACGGCGTATCGCCATGAACCTGAATCCCGCGCACACGACAGACCGTACGCGACGGCAAAGCCATCAGCTCGTCGCCCACCGCAACTGGCGCATCGTGCAGCGTTCCCGTAACGACGGTGCCAACACCCTTGATCGTAAAGCAGCGGTCAATCGGCAGGCGAGGTGCGGCATCGCTCCGCTCGGAACGGTCACGACAGGCATCCCAGCAGGCACTTACCTGCTCGTCGAGCACCGCAAGCAGCCCGTCGATCCCATCGCCCGTCTTAGACGACACGGGCACAATGGGCGCGCCCGCAAACACGGTACCCGACAAAAAGTCATCGACATCGAGCTCGGCAAGCTCGGTCATCTCGGCATCGGCCAGGTCGCACATCGTCAGCGCGACCACCATATGCGTGACACCCAGCAGCTCCAGCACGTGCACGTGCTCGCGGGTCTGCGGCATCACGCCCTCGACGGCCGAAACCACCAGCACGGCAACGTCGATGCCCGTGGCGCCCTGCACCATGGCGCGCAGGTAGTGGGCATGCCCCGGCACATCGACCAGGCCGACGATCTTGCCACTCGGCAGCGCCAGCTCGCCAAAGCCCAGCTCCACCGTCATGCCGCGGCGACGCTCGACCTCCAGGCGATCGGGATTCTTGCCGGTCAGCGCCTCAATCAGTGCCGACTTACCGTGGTCGACGTGGCCCGCCGTGCCAACGATAACGGGACACTCCACCAACGCCTGAACCTCACTCATCGAGTAATCGCCTTCTTAACGCACGCGACGAGCGTCGTTGCCGCCGTCTCGATATCGCGGTCACCCACGAGCGTGCGCACGTCAAACAAAATGCGATCGTGCGAGGTTCGCGTGACGACCGGCGTGTCGAAGTCTTGGACGAGCGAGCGCTTGAGCGCGTCGACGGACAGGCGCTCGTCAACAAGACGCACGGCCACGCACATCGTGGGCAGCTCAACGGTAGGCAGCGAACCGCCACCGGGCGTCGAGGACTCCTCGACAATCTCCAACTCAACGGCGCACGGGCAACCCGCCTTATCGAGCCCGGCGGCCATGCGATCGCGGAGCTTGCGGGCACGACGCTCCAGATGAGCCTGCGGAAGCGTGAGCATGTTGAGCACCGGCACCTCACGATGGGCCACATCGGCGCCGTCCATATAAATGCGCAGTGTAGCCTCGAGCGCCGCCAGCGCGAGCTTGCCCGGGCGCAGGGCACGCATAAGCGGATGCGACCCACAGGCCTGGACCAGATTGCGACGGCCCATGATAATGCCCGCCTGTGCTGCACCGAGCAGTTTATCGCCCGAGCACGACACCAAATCGAGCCCTGCCGAAACCGAAGCCGGCGTGGTTTCTTCGCCGCCGCGCACCAAGATGTCGTCGGGCAACAGCGCGCCCGACCCCTGGTCCTCGTAGAACAGCAGGCCATGCTTGTGGGCCAGAGCAGCAAGCTCCCGAGAGCCTACCTCCTCGTGAAAGCCCTCGATGCGATAGTTGGAAGGATGGACCTTGAGGATCATGGCCGTATCGGGCGTAATAGCTTGCTCATAATCTGCCAGGTGCGTGCGGTTGGTGGCGCCGACCTCGACGAGCTTGGCGCCCGAGGCCGCCATGACATCGGGGATGCGGAAACTGCCGCCAATCTCGACAAGCTCGCCGCGGCTGACGATAACCTCTTTGCCCGCAGCGTGAGTCGCCAGCACCAGCAGCACCGCGGCGGCATTGTTGTTGACCACGAGCGCGTCCTCGGCACCGGTGAGTGAGCGGATCAGCTGCGCGGCGTGCTCCTTGCGAGACCCGCGCGAGCAGGTGTCGACGCTGTACTCGAGCGTGCTGTAGCCGCGCGCGACCTCGGCCACGGCCTTGGCGGCCGACTCCGCGAGCGGGGCGCGGCCCAAGTTGGTATGGATGACCACACCTGTGGCGTTGACTGCGGGACGCAGGCTCGGCAGCGCGGAGCGGTGCGCACGCCACTCGATGGCCGAAGCCAGGTCGCGCCTAGAGCGCGGGGCGGCGCCGGCGCGAATGGCGGCGCGCTCCTCGTCGAGCTCGGCCGTGACGGCGGCATGTACCACCGCGTCGCAGGTCTCCCCCGCCGCCTTCACTACCGGCCACTCGGCAAGCAGCTCGTTGACGGAGGGAATGGCGCGCAGGCGGGCGCGCACCTCATCGGACATGTTCTGGCTATCGCTCATGTGCGGCCTTTCAAAACCAAAGGTGAATCAATCGTTCGAACGTCAAACTAACAGCCAATTCGATCGGCTGAGTCAATCAATAGCTATTATCCTCGCGCGCCGCGATCTTTTCCACGCGAACGGCGTTTTCCTGGGTGAGCGCGGCACCCGTCAACGGGTCCCAGCGCAGCGGCGTATGGTCGAGCGGGCCCACGCCCAAGGCTTGAGCGCCACCGGCATCGGCGCCAAACGAACGCCCGCCGGGGGCGGCCGACGTAAAGATGCACGCCGGATGCAGATACGGCGTCGTCTCCACGCGCACGCGGTCACGGCCCATATCGCTCACGAGCTCAACGACCTCGCCATCGGCGATACCCATGCGAGCGGCGACATCGGCATTCATCTGCACGGCATCCAGGTCCGATCCAGCCTCGGCGGCACCGGCCGCCGCAAGCCTTCGCGAGGTATGCGACTCAAAGGGTCGGTTGCCGCTAATGAGGCGAAACATCCCCGGGCCGGGCTCCACCATGGGCGCGATCCAGTTGGGCACACGACCCATGCCAACTCGCTCCCATACGTCGCTTGCCAGCGCAATCTTACCGCCATCCAGGGGAATCGCCGGCTCGCCCGTACGCGAGGGCAGCGCAACGCCCGTATCGGCCCAACCGCGCTCCTTAAGCGCAGCGAGGTCAATTCCAAACGACGCCACCTGGGCAGCCGCCAGATCGTCAGACGTAAACTGGAAGTACTCGCCCACGCCACACGTCTGCGCCAGACCGGCAAAAATCTCCCGACCGGGACGCGTGTCGTCATGCTGCACAGGCAGCACGGCGTTGCGGTAGAACACGCGCGCATCGTTGGCGCCTGTCACCGTTCCCACGCCGCGGTCAGCCTCCAGATACGTCACATCGGGCAGCACGAAGTCGGAAGCGCGCGCCGTCTCGGACCAGCGAATATCAATCGTCACGAGCAAGTCGAGCTGCTGCAAAATACTCAACCAAGCCTGTGCATTGCCATAGCCCGCACCGGGGTTACTGGCATAGACGATGAGCCCACGCAAATCGCCGGCAAGAATCGACTGACCGATGGTCGTGCACAGGCCGCGCACCGGATCGACCAGTGGATAGCGCTCGGACCCTAGCTTGGGCCCACGCGGCACCGGCGGCGTCGCAAAGCGCGTGGGATCGAGGTCGCCCAGTGAAAGCGGTGTGGGCGGATTGAGCGCGCCACCCGCATGTCCAATACAGCCCAGCAGCACATCGACCAAGCAGATAGCGCGTGCGGTCTGGGTGCTATTGGCATACGCGATGCCGATGCCACCATGAAAGCCTGCATCCACCACAGCGACAGGCGCGGCGGCAGCGAGATCGCGCGCCGTGGCGACAATCTCTGCGGCCGGCACGTCGCACATCGATTCGGCCCACTCGGGTGTCCAAGCACCGGCCGCCTGCGCAAAGCCTGTGGCGTAGCGGTCCACGAACTCGTGATCGTACAGGTCCTCGGCTACCAGCACATGTGCGATACCCAGCAGCAACGCCAGATCGCATCCAGGACGTACGCGCAGCCAGCGGTCGGCAAGCGCGGCCGAGCCGCTGCGCCGTGGGTCAACCACGATGATCTTCGCCCCGCGCCGGCGCGCATCGTTGAGCGCATCAACGGCCCCCATCGTCGA
>ERZ827498.1406-NODE-1406-length-26968-cov-5.565229_pt1 | contig 26968 bp, 20 predicted proteins | sample MGYA00519865_ERZ827498 | MGnify/ENA primary metagenome ERZ827498 (study PRJEB31778, sample SAMEA3449328) | human gut metagenome | biome: human gut; feature: human-associated habitat; material: faeces | place: United Kingdom | collected 2010/2012 ...
TATTTCCGTACCCTGCGGCTTCGCGGACGGTATGCCTGTGGGCATGCAGCTGATCGGCAAACCGCTGGACGAAGAAACCGTGCTGCGTGCAGCCTATACCTTTGAACAAGCCAACGAATACCACAAGGTACTGGCACCGTTAGGAGGTAACAAATAATGAAAAAATATACTACTGTTATCGGCCTGGAAGTCCATGCCGAGCTCAAAACAAATTCTAAAGCGTTCTGCTCCTGCTCGACTGAGTTCGGCGGCGAGCCTAACACCCATGTCTGCCCGGTCTGCCTGGGGATGCCCGGCGCTTTGCCTGTGCTCAACAAACAGGTGGTGGAATTTGCGATTCGTGCGGGGCTGGCTCTGAACTGCGATATCCAGAAATTCAATAAATTCGACCGTAAAAACTATTTTTATCCCGATCTGTCAAAAAACTATCAGATCTCTCAATTCGATCAGCCTATTTGCCTGGGCGGGCATATCGACATTGAAGTGGAAGGCGAGAAAAAACGTATCGGCGTGACCCGTATCCATATGGAAGAAGATGCCGGGAAGCTGAACCACAGCGGCGCTACGATCAGTACCTCCGACTCGTCGGCAGTAGACTACAACCGTGCCGGCGTACCTCTGATCGAGATTGTCTCCGAGCCTGATATGCGCAGCTCCGAAGAAGCCCGCGCCTACCTGGAACAATTAAAAGCTATTTTGGAATATACTGATGTCTGCGACTGCAAAATGCAGGAAGGCAGTCTGCGCTGTGATGCCAATATCTCTGTCATGCCGGAAGGCGCTGCCGAGTTCGGTACCCGCGCCGAGATCAAAAACCTTAACTCCTTCCGCGCTCTGGTGCGCGCGATCGAGTACGAAGTCGAGCGGCAGATCGACCTTGTTGAAAGCGGCGGCCATGTTGTGCAGGAGACCCGTACTTGGGATGACGCGCAGGGCATGACCTTGTCCATGCGCAGCAAAGAAGAAGCGCATGACTACCGTTATTTCCCGGAACCTGATCTGGTGCCGGTAGAATTAGACGACGCCTGGATCGAACGCGTTAAAAATGAACTGCCAGAGCTTCCTGCTCAGCGTCAGCAGCGGTTGATGACAGAAAATGGCCTGCCTGCTTATGATGCAGGATTGATCGTTGCCACCAAAGCTATGGCCGACTACTTTGATGCTGCCTGCAAAAATGCCGGTGATGACAAAGCTGTAGCCAACTGGCTTTTGGGCGACGTTTCCGCCTATCTCAACAACGAAGGCATCGAAATCGATGCTTTCCCGATCAAACCGGAAAACCTGGGCGAAATGGTTGCCCTGATCAAAGGCGGCGTGTTGTCCAGCAAGCTTGCTAAAAAAGTATTTGCCGAAATGCTAAAAGCCGACAAATCTCCGAAAGTCCTCGTTAAAGAGCTGGGCTTGGAGCAGGTCAGCGACGAAGGCGCTATTGCCGCTATCGTTGATGAAGTACTGGCCGAAAATCCGCAGTCTATTGCCGACTTTAAAGCCGGAAAAGACCGTGCTATCGGCTTCCTGGTCGGTCAGGTCATGAAAAAATCCCGCGGCAAAGCTAACCCGGGTATGGTCAATAAATTATTAGTAGAAAAAATGCAGTAAACGACTGCTGATTTTAAATCCTGTAAATGGGGGTGTCGCAATGAATAAACCGTTTGTTTTTGTTGGTTCAGGTTTGGGCTATTTGTGGTTGCTCATTTGGACGACTGTCGTTTCTATTATTACTGTGGGCTTGTTTTTCCCATGGGCTTATTCAGCGCAGCAGCGCTGGATCTGTGCTAATACCTACGTTGAAGGCAGGCGGCTGCGTTTCGACGGCACCGGGCTGGGGTTCTTTTTTCAATGGCTGGTCATTATGCTTCTGACTGCTGTTACTTTTGGCATTTATGCTCCCTGGGGCTATTGCCAGTTTAAACGCTGGGAGACCCGTAATACAGTTTTTGATGATTGAAAGCAACTGCCTGCTGTAATAAAACAATAAACAAAAGCTCCGTCTTTTTGACGGAGCTTTTTTGTCGTTCTGATTTATTTATATTTGCCAGAAAAATATTTAAAAATACAAATAAATATGCTTGTAGATATATAGAAAGTATGATATTCTTTTAATAAGTAAAAGAATATTAAATAATATAAAACGGCAAAACTGTCGAAAGGCAGTGACGCAAAGCTATAGGGTCTACTTCGTATAACGAAATGACAGCCAGTTGCTCACAAGCAGAGATATTCTCGACTTGGACAATTTTGATGCCTGCCCGTTATACGGTCGGGTATTTTTTATTTGTCAGACAGATTTCAGGGAGAGGCTAAAGAAAGAGGAAGGTGCGGGTTCATGTTGAGGAATGGTGCAAGGGAAAAAGCTTTAAGCAGAAAAGTAATGCTTTCATTGCTAATGGCAGGTACAATGTCCGTTTGTATATCTGGGGGGGACGTATGGGCTGAGAATACAGTAAAGCTGACTAGTGATACTGTTTATAATGTTATTGGTGAAATACCAGCGTCGATAAAGATGAACGGGCATAATATTATAAGCAATGTTATGTTAAATGCTGATAATGCCGGGCTGAGTATTATTGGTACAGACATGGAAAATTTAACTATAAATGGCGAAGGACTTCAATTTGCTGTCGCTGCACAAAGTAGTAGCAATGCCAAGGTATTGATTTCAAATGTGAAAAAAGTTGATATTACAGGCAATGTAACAAATGACAGTTTACTTCATAGTAATATTAATGGTGCCATTATATTTGATAAAGTGGGGCTTTTTAATATTACAACAGAAAAAAGTAGTGGTTTACATGCTCAAGGAGGACTTATTTATATTGATGCTGATGCAGTTTCAATAAAGTCAAAAGATGAAAATGCTATTTGGGCACAGTTAAGTAATTGTAGTGGAGATTATCCCAGTGATGTCAAAATTAAATCTTCTGGTGATATAACATTGCAGTCGACATCTTCTACGGCAGTAGGCGCTGCTAATATGGATAGTAATGTTACTGATAACAAAGTGACAGTGGATTTGCAGGGGAAAAATATTTATGTGATTTCTGAAAAATCTACAGGATTACTGTCTAACGATTTTCAAACAGGAAAAACAAGCATTATTCTCAACGCTGACGATGTAGTTAATATTAAAGCTGGAAAAAATGGAATTTATGCTGCTAATGGCAGAGATAAAGGCGATGCTTTTGTCAGCGTTGATGCAGGCAAAGAAATTAATATTACAGGGGTCCAAAATGCTATCTATGCTGGTTCTAACGCTTTGGTGAAGATAAACGATAAGGGGACGGCGAAAGTCAGCCTTACTGGTAATGTCGTTGCTGAAAATAGCGGGCAGATAATTGTCAAAAATGCTGATCAGACAGGAGCGATTTATGCCGCTGCTGGCGGAGACGTAAGTATTACATCTTCGGGAAATGTAAATACTGTTGCCGATCGCAGTCATACAATAGAAAGCAGCGCCAGGTCTGCTGCTATAGTGGCTGATAGTGCTGATATAATAATAGAAGCAGAAAATATAAAGGCTTCTAATAGGGTTGTTTATGGTGACGACCGTGTTTATGGAATTGCATTGGAAAATGGCGGTAATATTACATTACGTGGAAACATTGATATTGAAGCTTATGGCGGAGAGGGTGTCCAGTCCCGTGCTGTCAGGAATAATGGCGGCGGCAATTTTACTGCTGTTGGGACTGTAAATGTTCTGGCTGATGTTCAGGATACTGATACAGCAGCAGTAGGTATCGATATTTGGAATAGCGGTAAAGCTGAATTTTCCGGTAAGGAGACTAATGTTACTGCTTTGGGTGGTACGGATGCTTATGGTGTACAGGTACAAAGTAATGCTGTTGCTGTTTTTGATGCCGATAATACTGTAATTGATTCCAGAATAACTACTTCGTATAAACCAGATGAGATTGCAGGTCCAAAACCAGACGGATATGGGCAATGGGCTAACGGAGTTTATGTCAGTGGTATAACAGGCAGTGACGGAATAATATTTGGCAGTAAAAACATTACTGTAAATGCTAATACAAATCCTTTAGATAATGAGCTTTCTTGTGCAACTGCATTACGTAGTGAAGGTTATGGTAAGATAACTATCGGCGATAATGTTACGACGGTATTGAATGCTGAGTCGGATAACGGTACTGCCATAGGTGTTTGGACAAGTTATTATACAAAAGCAACTTTTGGCGGTGAAAAACTTACTATAAACAGTACATCCAAGGCTGGTGATGCTGTTGGTACGATTGCCGTCTGGTCACCTAAGGTCGTTTACAGTGCGAAAGATACAATTATCAATGCTGCAAGCAGTTCAGGCAACGTTTATGGTGTAGATATAGACAATCATACACAAAGCTTGCCTAATGATTTGTATCCGTCCGCTGTAGTTAACCATACTGGAAATGTAAAGATCAATGCACAGAGCCGGGATCAAGAGGCTTTCGGCGTATATGTACATTCGGCAAAGCCCAATAAGGAATCCGGTACGGACCAGGGAGGTGCTGCTAATTTCAGCAAGGAGCTTAATATTAAGGCCGTATCTGCAAACAGTAATGCTACAGGAATTTTTGTCAGTGGAGCACCTATAACAGATGAAAATGGTGAGGTTTTGTTTACATCAGGGCAAGCATCCGTTAATACATCAGGTGATACGACTATCGTTGCTGCTGGTAAAACTGCTTCTTACGCACTGAATGCCGAAGCTGATGGACAAATCACCGTTGGCAGTACCGGTAAAACCGTTCACTTGACGGGGGACATTGTTGCTAAAAATGATGGTGTGATTAATATTGCTGGTAAAACTAATACAATTAACGGTATAGTCAAAGCGGTTGACGGTGGCACTGTTAATCTGAGTGGCGCTAGTGACGCTGTTTATAATAATATCAACATCAACAGCTTCGTTACCCAAGGGACTGGCAGTAATGGTAGCGTCAAATTGAATGGTGGTACGATGGATTTCGGTACGCTAAATAATCAAAATTTAGCCAGTAATTCTTTTGTGGTGAATGGTGGCTCCTTAAAAGCGGCATCCAAAGACATTTTTACCAGTGGCTTAACAGCGGCAGGTACTGCTATTGATAGTGGTGATGTATTGTCTGTAGTGAATAATGCCGTTAAATTTGAAAGTGGTAAACTGATCCTGAGCGATGAGAAATATAATTTGTCTTGGTTAAAGACAGCTAAAGCGGCACTCAATAACGCTGATAGCGGCACAATGGGACTAGTTGTTACCGGGACTTTAGTCACTACTGACGGAAAAATTCAAACAGAAGCAAGTGCCAGTGATTTGGCTGATACCGGTGCGGTACATGCAGGTGTGACAGGTAAAGTAGATACTAATGATGTAACAATCGGCAGTAGCGGTCTTGAAAATCTGGGCGTTAAAGATTTGGCTCTTGGCGGTTCAGCTGCAGATGCAAGCAAAGTAACTGTAGGTGATGGTAAAGAATTGACTTTGGTTGGCAGCGGCAGCGAAAATGATGCCTTGGTAAAAACATCTGGTGGTACGGCGAAAACTAATGTTGCCGTTGCAGTTGGCGACGGCACTAATGCAGGTACTTTAAATCTTGGAGTCGCGGGAACGGCCAGCGGCGGCAATCTTAATGCGGCAGTTGCCATTGCCAATGATGACAGTAAAGTAAATGTCGATGCCGGAACTTTTAAGGTTAATGAAATCAGCGCTGATAAAGGCACGATCAATGTAAACGAAGGTGCTGCACTCAAAACCGATAGTTTGACTGTTGGCTCATCAGGAAGTACGGTTAAGCTAAGCGGTACAGGCGCTTTAGAAGCCCAGAGTATGACTGTTAGTACAGGAACGATAGAAGTTACAGGTACGGCTAAAGCAGGGAATCTTACGGTAAATGACAGCAATGCAATAATTAGTGTCGGTACTGGTAACAGCGCGGGCAGTTTAGTTGCCGGTAATGCTGATCTCAACGGCGCGGCTGTAGTTTTAGACCCTGTATGGCAGGGTAATGATACGATTGGGAATGCTTCTAAGGCGGCATTAGCTTTTACAAATAATAATGTCAATGGATTGATGACAGTAGGGCGCAATTCGGTTTTGAGCCTGGGAACGGACGATACAGGTAAAGCCGAGCAGGCTTTTGCAGAATCTGAATTGACCTGGGGGAAAACTGGTGTGAGTGCGGCGTTATACATTGACCAGGCCCAGAAACTGCAAGTTCAGGGCGGCATATTGCTTGACGGCACTAAGACCGCCGCATCAGCGGAAGCTAATAAAGCAAGTTTTGCCGACGGCTCGCTGCTGATCGTTAACGGTTCTGGTATAGGAATAAGTGGAACTGCAGCGTTGACAGGTGGATCAGGTTCCACGCTTACAGTCAATCAGGGAGCCAAGCTGTACCTGACCAGTACTAATGCCGGAACTTATACGATCGCCAAAGGTTTTGCCAATACTACGATTGATGGCTGGTCCTGGTCAGCAGATGCTGCAGCTGTTGATGTCAGTGTAAATAAGCTTTCTGAAATCGAGAAAATCGAGAAAAATACTGCTGACGGTGATTTTACAGTAACTGTCAGACAGACGGACGTCCAAAAGAAATATGATGGCATCGCATTGCCGAACATTTTGCAGGCTATGGATCAAAGCAGGACAGAATATGCCGGGATCAAATATCTAACTGATTTGGCTAATGACAATAAGCTTGATAAAGAGGGTTTTATCGCTGCAGTCAACTCCTTCGCCCAGGGAGCGGAAAACAGCGGCGCTACCCGCACGGGTGCTTTAGCAGCCCTGGATCTGGGGACGGCGGTGCAGGAACATCTGTCCCTGGCCAAGGCGGCTGCAGAACAGAGCGGCGGTTTCGGCAAAGCTGCTGTTGATACTGCTGACAACGGCGGCATCTGGGCACAATATATCCACAACAAGGATAAAGTCGATAACATGGGCGGCGTCAGCTATGACGGGCAATACAACGGTGTTATCATAGGCGGCGACTTTGCAGACCGTGGCAAATACAGCAGCGGCATAGCTTTCAGTTACGGCAGCGGTGACAGCACCGGCAGCGCCTCTAAAAATGAATTTGACTTCTGGGGCCTCAGTTACTATGGCGGTATCCAAAACGGCGATACCAATCTGATTTTCGATGTCGGTTACAGCAAAACCAGTAGCGACGTCAAAGGCGTAATCAAGGCCGAACCTGACACGCAGGTCATCAGTATGGGCATCAAAGGTGAAAAAGTTATCAGCAATGGACATGGAACGAGCTATGTACCGTATGCGGGCCTGCGTTATATGAATATTGATACAGACAGCTATAACGGCAGTATCGACGGGAAGACGGCCGCTCATTACAGTACCGATAAAGCTGATTTGTGGTTGTTGCCGGTAGGCATCAGCATCAGCCATGAAAGCGTTACTGCCGGAGGCTGGAAAGTGCGTCCGACAGCCGATATCGCTTATGTTTGGACTTTAGGTGATAAAAATACTGCGATGGAGATTACCGTTCCGGGTGTAAATGCGACCGATAGACTTGGCTATGATATCATGGACAGCGGTTTCTTTGTCGGCAAACTGGGCCTGGAGGCTGAAAAAGGTGATTGGACTTATGGCTTAGGCTATGCCTGCCAGAAAGGCAGTCATGCTCAAAACAGCAAATTTATGCTCAATGTAACTTACAGCTTCTAAAAAACAACTTTTTCAAAATCTCTTTTTCCTGTTCACCCTTTTGTGTACCTGTGTGGAAAGCCTGCCTTTTATCGGCAGGCTTTCTGCTTTTGATGCGGACGTTTATTTGTAGATGTCGGGTCATATTTTATATTCGCATGATTTATGGTAAAATAAAGATATAATCCAATGGCTTGAGCGTACGGTTTCTTGCATGCTGAGAACCGTTTTTTTATTTGGAGCTTGCCTGTTATGTTTTGAAAGAAGGAAAAGTAAATTGGGATCAGTCCATAATCAACATTTTAAGCCGCGGCTGGCGATGTTTGCCGTGGGGATATTTTTAATGACTTTTGGTATCGCTCTGTCCTGTAAGGCCGACTTAGGCACATCGCCGATTTCCAGTGTACCGTGGGTTATGAGTATGTTTTTACCTTTTAGTTTGGGTGATATTACGATCATGATGAACATTGTTATGATCCTGGCGCAGCCGCTTATTCTGAGGGCGCTTTATGTAAGGGAGCTGGTGGGCCAGCTGCTGACGACGCTGGCTTTTGGCTGCAGCATTGATTTTTCGATGGGTCTGTTGGACTGGTTTATACCTGGCAGTGCACTGGAACAATGGCTTGCTTGCCTTTTAAGTATTGTTGTCTTGGCTTTGGGTGTTTTTCTGGAGGTGCGCGCTAAAATCTTTTTAGTTGCGGGCGAAGGTGTGGTCAGTGTACTGGCGTTTGTTACTCAAAAAAAGTTCAGCCTGATCAAAAATTGTTTCGATATATCGCTGGTCACTTTAGCGATTATTATTTCCTGGGTGGAATTCGGTACATTACAAGGAGTTGGAGCCGGTACAGTAGTGGCCGCAGTTTTAGTAGGGCGGTTTGTACATTTGTATGAAAGCAGGCTGAGCTTTTTCGATCGCTGGAAAGTAGAAGCTTAAGTGGCTGCAGCTTGATTTTCCTGTAAAATATTTTAAATTTTTTGGTTTCAAAATATTTGTCTTATCTGTAAAAAATATTTTAAGTGCTTGCCAAAAAAGCAGGAACGTAGTACAATGTGGTTAGCGAAAGCTAACCTGAGCAAATTTAAATTTATGGTGCAATAAAGCGTCTGCGGCAGAAGCCGTAATGGCGCAGCGTGAACGAAAGCAGGTGTAAAAATGGCTGATTATATTATTGGCGGTATTTTAGTGGCTCTGGCAATTTTGGCACTGCGCAGCGTCTTCAAAAAAACATCTTCCGGCGGTTGTGCCGGCTGTAGCGGCTGTAATGGCTGCGGACCCAGTTGTCACGGACAGGATCAGGAAACTGCCTCCAAATAAGCGGTGGAATGGCAGACGCCTGCGGCGTCGAAGCCTTGCAGATTATTGACAAATCATTTTAAAAAGCATATAATTTGACCATAAGGTCATTGGATTTTGTATCAGCCGCAGGCGCACGCAGACGTACGTGTCCTGCGTTTTTTTGTGAAGGTGGGTTTAGTTTTATGTATCATATCGACCGGGGCGCGTGGGCAGAGATCAATCTTGATGCCGTGGCGCATAACGTGCAGATTGCCAAAAGCAATCTTGATCCCCATACTAAGCTGTGTGCCGTTGTCAAGGCTGATGCTTACGGACATGGCGCGGTAGCGGTAGCCCGCGAAGCCGAAAAGAACGGCGCTGATTTTCTGGCCGTAGCGCTGCTGCAGGAAGGTCTTGAGCTGCGTGAAGCAGGTATCAGGCTGCCTATTTTAGTGCTGGGTTCGCTGCAGCCGGGAGCTGCCAATGTTGTAGTGCAGTTTGATATCAGTCACGCCGTTTTTGACGAAGAACGTTTATATGCCCTTAACGAAGCGGCTGTTAAATTGAATAAAAAAGCCAGGATCCATATCGCTATTGATACCGGTATGCATCGGATCGGCGTACATGTTCGCGATGCGGGTGAATTTGCGGCTAAGGCCGCGGCGCTGCCTGGCATTGAGATCGAAGGAGTGTTCTCGCATTTTGCAACGGCAGATGCTGATGACAAAGCCTATGCCGCGCATCAGTTTGAACGCTTCCAGGAAGCGCTGAAGCTGATCAGGGAGAAGGGTATCAGGGTACCGCTGGCACATATCGCCAACAGTGCCGCTTTGACAGAACTGCGTGAATATCAGATGGATATGGTGCGTCAGGGTATTACTTTGTATGGTTTGCATCCTGCGCATATGAGCGATTGTTATAAAGATTTTGAGCCTGTCATGACGGTCAAATCGACGGTAAGCTTTGTCAAAAGCCTGCCTGCCGGTGCGACTATCGGTTATGGGCGTACTTATACATTGAGCCGTCCCAGTGTTATTGCCACGGTGCCGGTCGGTTATGCCGACGGCGTCAACAGACGTCTTTCCAACGTGGGCTATATGCTGGTTGGCGGCGGCAGGGCTCCTATCGTGGGCCGCGTGTGTATGGATCAGGTGATGCTTGACGTTACCGACCTGCCTCCGGTCAAAGTGGGCGACGAAGTCACCGTTTTCGGCGGCAAAGATTTGCCGATGGAACTGGTTGCGCAGTGGGCAGGTACTATCTGCTACGAGCTGGTCTGCAGCGTCAGTCCGCGGATGCCGCGCCGTTATGTGCGCAACGAAAAGTGAGTCTGCTTTAAAAACGCTTTCCCTTATTTATGGCTGCTTTTGGCTTCGGCCGAGCAGCCGCTTTTTTATTTGCAAAGGCTGCAAAAGCAGGAGGGCGTTATTTTTATTTAGGCCGCTGAGGCGGCAATATGCTACAATAATAATATAAGAATCAGTAAGGAGTGTGACTTGACTATGAACGAACAGGAATGGCAGGCGTGTGTGAACCATGTGGCCGGCGGTGAATATCCGGTCCCCCGCGGTATGATCAGCAACTATAACGACTGGCGCTGCCGCTCGACGGTGGGGCGCGCTTTATATTGGATGGATGAGGTAGAAGCCGCGATGCATGTCCTGGCAACGATACTTGATGTGGAGCCTGATATGGAGGATGCACCGGAAATGGGCCTCAGCGAAGCTGAACATAAAGTGCTGTGCCTGCGGGATATAGCTGAAATCGTTTGGAAGTTGGCCCGTAATGAGGATGCCGCTTTGAATTATCTGGATCAGGCCTATGCATTGAGCCGGGCTTATAAACATCCCTTCCGCAGCGCTTCCCGCGGCGATATGTTTTATCGCCGGCTGGCGATTCTGCGTGAGGTAGGCAAAGAAGAGCAGGCTGTACAGGAAGCGGAAAAGATGCTGGAGCTGGAAGCTGAAAACGACGGTATCAATCCTTACCGTTATTTTGCCTATAAATTTTTAGCTGAGCATGAACATAATAATGGTGATGACGAAAAAGCGGCACAGCTGTTTGCGGAGGCTTTCAGGTATTATCCGGTCAGTGAAGCCGGTGAGCGTGATCTGGCCAAAGCGGCAGCGGCTGAAACAGCTGCCGACCGTTATAAGGCTTATGTATTTTGCAGCACGATTCAATACAAGCCCTGGGAAGAATTACCGCCTGCCATCATCAGGCGCGATCTGTGACGGAGGTTGCAGTATGAAAAAAGTAGTGTTATTAAGCGGCGGTATTGACAGCACCACCTGTCTGGCGCAGGCTGTGCAGGTCTGCGGTGCGGAAAATGTCACGGCGCTGTGTGTTTTTTACGGGCAGAAGCACAGCAGGGAAATGGCAGCAGCCCGTAAGGTTGCGGCTTATTATGGTGTACGTTTACTGGAGCAGGATATTGCCGGCATCATGTCCTATAGTAATTGCTCACTGCTGGCAGCCAGCAGTGAAGCCATCGAACATAAAAGCTACGCGCAGCAGCTGGCTGAGCATGGCGAAGGTACGGTAGCGACTTATGTACCGTTTCGCAATGGCCTTTTGATCAGCGCTGCTGCCGCTATTGCCATTTCATTGGGAGCTGATGCGATCTGTTATGGCGCTCATGCTGACGATGCGGCTGGACGGGCTTATCCGGATTGTACGCCGGAGTTTTATGCGGCTATGGATACTGCCATTTATGAAGGCAGCGGTAAATTGTGTCATCTGGAAGCACCGCTGCTGAATAAAAATAAAGCGCAGATAGTGGAGCTGGGACTGAATTTGGGTGCTCCTTATCAATATACCTGGTCGTGCTATGAAGGCGGCGACAGGCCGTGCGGCGAATGCGGCACCTGCATCGACAGGGCCAATGCCTTTAAGGCCAACGGCGTGGACGACCCTGCTTTATAAGTAAAAACGTTTGACTGCAAGCATAACAGGCAGAATGCCTGTGACAGTCAAACGTTTTTTATTTTCTCAAAAGAGCCTTGGTTTAAGGTTTTACGCCCTGTACAAAATAATATGTGTCGGTATCTTCCTGGCAAGTTATTTTCAGTCTGGCGTTCTTCAAACGGGCGGACACGATCTCTGCCGGGGGCAGATTGTCGTACTTGACCTGCCGGCAGGTGCCGTGGATAGCGTTGACAGCGCTGCGGGGAATATCGTGCATGATAGTCAGCTTGCCGCCGATGACCAATAGATTCGACATTTTTTTTTTAAATACGGACGAGTCTTTGACGTGAGGATAGAAATTCAGGCAGGTTATCTGCTCAAAAGCAGACGGCGTCAAAGTAAGCTCTAAAATATCGCCGTGGATATAAGCGATATTACTGAAATGCGCATGTTTCTGCGCAGCTATCTTCAGCATGGCGTCTGCAAAATCTACGGCGGTCACCTGACGTACCTGGGGCGCCAGATAGGGCAGCAGCACGCCTGTGCCGCTGCCCAGGTCAAGGACTCTATCTTGCGGCTGCAGACTTAATTTATGCGTAAGAAAGGTCAGGAGCTGCGGCTGCCGTTCGCGGGTGCTGTCCCATGCTGGTGCCAGTTGATTAAAAAATTCTGCATCAGTTATTGTCATTTTACTGTACCTCTAAAATCTGTAGGCCAGAGCGGCGCTGAATAAACGCCCCGGCATAGGATAGCCGTATTGCGCTACATATTTTTTGTCGAAAATATTGTCGATGAACAGCGATAGATCGGTATTTTTATTTAATGTACGGGTCACAGACAGGTTGTGGACAGTGTAGCCGCCGATGCTGTAGACAGCGCCGTTTGCGCCTGCAGGAGAGTCCTTTTGGCTGCTGACATAATTGACAGTATAGCGGAACTTCCAAAGGTCATCGTCATAAAGATAGGCCAGTCCCAGTTTGTGGCGGGGGCTGTAATCCAGCTCGCCGTGCAGGCCGTTTTCAAAATCGTTGTCAGCTACTCCGTTTTTACGGGTATGCTGATTGGTATAGTTCATCAGCAGGGTATTGTGGCTGTCGAATTTGATTTCGTTGGCCAGTTCGGCACCCCACAGCTTGACGTTATCGATATTATAGGCCCAGAACGGAGCGTAATGACGGAAGTTGATGTAATCATTGATATCCTGATAATACAGGTTGATTTTGGTGCTGTAACGTTCGTCAAATTTATGTTTATGACCCAGCTCGTAGCTGAGGCCTTGTTCGGGATTTAAGGTACTGGTTGCTGAATATCGTTGGCTCCACCAGTAATATTCCGGCATGGATGGGGCGCGCCAGACCCGGTTGACAGAGAGGCTGGAGCTGTTATTGGCGTCACTGTTCAGCAACAGGCTGAATTTAGGTGACAGGTCGTTGTCCGAGAAATCTCTCATTTTATTGGCACGCTCGTCGTCCTTGCCGGCCTTGTAGCGGTTGTAGCGAAGACCCAGATAAATCTTCCAGCGGTCGTCCAGCTGCCAGTTGTCTTCTATGTAAAGGGCGGAATTGTCGATCTTCTGCGAAGGGTACAGGTCACCAGCGCCGTTGGGACGCACATTATAATAGCCATAGCCATAGCGCATCCGTTGATGCTGCAGGCCATAACCCAGTGTATGCCTGCTGCCGGCGGCGCTTTCGCCGCTGACGGCAAAATAATCGCTTTTATCACTGGGGATAACGCGGTCCAGCTGGATCTTGCCGCTGTGGTCTTTCAGTACTTCGTGCCGCTCTTCATTATTGCGGTAATAGTCGAATCGTATAAAGCCGCCGCTGAAATCATGCTTATAGCTCAGGTCGTAATGATCGGTGTCTTTAGACCAGTAGGAACCGCGCCAGTAATTTTCCGGCTGCCCGATTTTTCCTGGCTGTGGCTGGATCAAGCCGTCGCCTGGCGTTTCCGGATAGCCGGGGTCATAGTCTGCGCTGCCTTGAAGATTGCGCAGGACATAGCCACGTTGCAATTTATTTTTACTATAGCCCAGACGCAGTGAATCTTTATCGGTAAATTTATAACCAAGTTTGATATTATACTGCTCGCTGTCAAAATCGTTGTTCAGCAGATAACCGTCGATGCCGCTTTTGGCACCGCTGACAAAAGCATTCAGCTTGCCGGACTGGAAGCCGTAATTGAGTCGGTAGTCATAGCGGCCCTGTGTACCTGCCAAAATAGAAGCAGAACCGCCTTCAGGAGTTTTTTTGGTGATGATGTTGATAGTGCCGCCGATATCGCTGCTGCTGGCAAGTTTGCCTCCTCTGGTGATTTGTATCTTCTCGATATTTTCCAGAGGAATACTGTTCCAGTTAATAAAATTGCCGCCCATAACGCCGGACATTTTCAACGGCTGGTCGTCCAGCAGGATATTGTAACGGTTGGCATCCAGTCCGCGGATCTTGACAGAATCATTCTGGTTGTCGCCATAAGCGCTGCGTTGCCTGATATCGATCCCGACAGTGTATTGCAGCAGTTCCGGTACGCTGGCATAACGCCCGGGACTGACGTATTTGCTGTCGATACTGTCAGAAGTCACAGCGGCAGCAGGCGGAGCGGCTGTAACGATGATTTCTTCCATTTGATAAGATGGTATGGATGCGGCCCAGGTTGGAGCTGCTGTCAGGCAGCATGATGCAGCAAGAGCGGTAAAAGCAAAATTTTTATACATGGTGACCCTTCCTTTTCCTCATTAAACAACTATTCTTTTCATAATAGCCGGTATCAGTACCAGCTGGATAACGATGCCAGGCAGACCCGTTATAAGGCCTCCTGCCACGTAGCTCCAGACAGGGATGCGTATGCCAAGGGCTTCAGCCCCAAAAGCCAGCAGAAACAGTGATGCCAGCCTGCCTGCCAGCATGGCTGTTATCAGTGACAGCCACAGGGAACAGTGCCAGCAGCGGTACAGGTAGCCGCTGCACCAGCCGTAAACAGTCAGTTCAGCCAGCATCAGCGGCAGGATGGGCAATAATGGCGGCATGCCTGTGAGCAGGCTGCTGAGAGCCGGTGTTATAACGCCAACTGTAAGACCGCAATCCGGTCCAAGCCAGAGCCCTGCTAAAAGTATTGGTATATGCATAGGCAGAAAGATACTGCCCGCAGCGCCTAGGCTATGCAGTAGCAGAGGCAGAACCAGCCCTGCCGCAATAAATAGTGCGCTTCTCGTAAGTTTGGTGCCGTGCATAACGACCTCCTGTAGTTGGTATCGGCTGCGCCAGCTAAATAACGGCGGCAAAACGTAAAAAAACCACAAGCAGCATCTTCATGATGCTGTTGCGGTTTTGTAGGTAACAGTCAATAGTCAGGATTTCGTATCCTGCGCTTACAGTAAGTATTTCGATACTTACTTTTATAAGTTTAGCATGGATACGCTTTTTGTCAATAAAAAAAGCGGTTACAGTACTTTTTCATAACAGTAAAACTGGTGCTCCATTTTACGGAACTGGATTTCACCGCAGAAATGATAGCCGTGCTTTAGAAACAGCTGCTGAGCTTTTTCGTTCAGGGCGTAGGTATCTGTTTTTAAATAACGCAGTCCCAGACTGAGAGCGAGCGTTTCAGCCTGCTGCAGCAATTCGGAGCCGGTACCGCGGCCGCGCAGGTCCGGGTCAACTGCCATGCGATGCAGGACCAGGGCCTTTTCCGCCAAAGTCCAGCCGGCATCAGCATAAACAGCTGGTTCGGTCTGATTGATGCAGATCAGGCCGCAGATCTGTCCTTCAGCTTCTGATACAAAAAGATCGCCTTGGGTGATGTCTGAGGCAAAATCCTGTTCAGTTGGATAAACCTCGTCCCACTGGTAGTTGCCGTAAGCGTGCATTTCCATGACCGTAGCCTGCACGATAGCCATGATCCGTGTTAAATCCTGCATAGTTGCCAAACGCAGCATCATTGCACCTCGATTCTTTGTTTTTGACCCTTTGTTTTTTGCCAGTGTGTTTCCAGATTGGCACACATTTTTTTGAACAGCCTGTTCAATTCTTTGCGTTCTGACGCTGTAAAATTTTGCAGACACAACTGCAGGCTGGTGTTTTCTTCAGTGATGATTTGATCGTAGAGCAGGAGAGCTTTTTCTGTTGGGAAAAGCTGCCAGTGCCGCTGGTCTTCGCTGCTGCGCTGCCTGTTTATATAACCGGCAGCGGTCAATTTTTGGACAGCTTTGGCAGTCGTAGATTTATCGACTTTTAATAAGAGCGATAAATCGTTTTGATTGATACCCGTATTTTCGCAGATCCGGGTCAGAAAAATAAACTGTCCCCGCTGCAGCGCCAGTTCCTTAAAATGCAGATCGTGAAGATAGTGGATCGTGCGCGCCAGCGTGCCGATGTCACGCAGCAGGTCATTATGCAGTTTTGTCATAATATTCACCGCCATATTAGTTGAACTTTCAACTAATATTATGACGTAAAAGGTTGAAAAATGCAAGCTAAATATATTATAAAAAATAATTTAATTGTTGGATTAAAACTTTCTCCACAATAAAAAGCAAAAGCTGTTAAAATATTGTTATTAATATTGGAAAATTTTGTTAATTGTGAGGTGTCTGTTTTGTTTTTAAAGAAACATTTTACGATAATAGGGTTGGCCTGTGTTTTGTCTGTGCCGGCTGTCGATGCTGGGGCCGAAGGCTTTGCGATCAACGAGTGGTCAGCTGAAGGCGTGGCTATGGGCGGAGCGCGAATGTTTGCTGAGAATGACGCCGCCAATATTGCCTACAATCCGGCGTCGATCACCAAAGTGCGGGGCGAAGCTTTTAAACAGAGTGCGGTTTATATCAGCCCGCATGGCAAATATACGGCTTATGACGCTACAGGAAAGCCTATTGACGAAGGTAAAAACGTCGTACATGCTGGTTGGGCTCCCGGCAATTACTATGTCAAACAGCTCAACGACAAAGACTGGATTGGTATAGGGTTGTTCAGCCGTTTCGGCATGATCTCAGAATTTGAACGGGATTCTAAAGTTGCATCTAATGCCTTTTTCTCTCGCTTGAACGGCGCCAGCCTGACGCCGACCTATGCCCGCAAGTTTGATAACAAGTGGAGTGCGGCCGTGGGGGCGGAAGTCAATTATGTGGGTCTGGAACTGCAAAAAAATGTTTTTTATAATTCGGTCCCTACCCAAACCAAAGGAGAAAGCTGGGCCCTGGGCTGGAATGCGGCTGCCAATTATGCTTTTGATTCTAAAAATGAGATCGGCCTGGTTTACCGCAGCAAAGTGACCCATACTATGGATGCTGATTTTAAGGCTTATGGTGTCTACGGAATTGGGGATATTTTTACCAAAGCGTATGGGAAAGTTACTTTGCCGGACAGCTGGGCTATTGGTTACAACCATAAATTCGATGATCGGACCCGGGTAGAACTGAACGGTACTTATACCAAATGGAGTAACTATGATGCTTTGAATATTACTTTTGATGATAAATTTTTAGGTCAGTCTGGAAGTTATAGTCAGAAAAACTGGAGCAACGGCTGGCGTTATGCTTTGGGCGTAGAACATAAACTGAGTGACAAATATACCATCATGGGCGGTTATGCTTATGATGAATCGGTAATACCTTTTGACGGCGCCGATTTTATCGTGCCGACCGGTGCCCGCCGCACCTACAGTCTGGGCTTCCAGTACCACGATAAAAAACAGACACTTGCCATGACCTTGGGCTTTATCGATATCGATGGGTTGAGTATCAAAGGACATACGGGTGATACTTATGATACCGCCCGCAGCCATGATAACTATGCTAAAGTTGTCGGTATCAGCTATCAGCGTAATTTCTGATATAAACAGCTAAGCAAAAAACTCTGCGTTGACAGAGCTTTTTGTAACAGCAGTTCAGAAAATAAAAGAAGTTGCATTGTAAATTTGATTTAATGTAAAATTTCAGCATTGTATAATCAAGCTGAAAGGGTGAGAGAAATGACAAAACGTTTGCTGATTTTAATTATGGCATTGCTTTTGGTCTGCGCTTCTTGTTTAGCTGATGAGCAGGTTGTAGTGGATTCTTTTAAAGTGCATGTGCAGGATATTATGCAGCCTGTTCTCGCTACCTATAAAAAAGATGCTGTCCACATACGTTATTTTGATCCCTCTAAACATGGACTGCAGGGTTCAGGACATTGGTTCAAGGTGCGGAATCTGGAACCTGTTTATTCTTTGGATGTTAAAAAAAATGATTCTGTCATGTACCCTTATATAGGCATACTTGATGTTGAGCGATACACTGAAATATTTACAGGCAGTTATCCTACTAAAGAAGAAGCCTCCAAAGCAGAGAAATCATATCTTTCTAATGCTATGCAGCACTGGCGCTTTTACTATGGCTATCAGAAGGGTAAATGGGAGAAAACAAAAGTTGAATTTTATAGAGATACTGAAAAAAGATTTATGAGTGATAAAATAACGATAACAGAATATGATGTTTTTGCAAATCGTTAGAATAAAGGTGTGTATTTGCTCTTTATAGCTAATGGAGCTGGTACGGATAGTTGATGATAATAGCAGGAATGAAAAGACGCTCTTACGGGTGTCTTTTTTTATTAGCAGATAAATTTGGATCATATGTCGTTTTTGACTATCCAACTTCATTTGGTATATAATGGAAGCGGTTATTTATCTGCCGTTTGACGGATTATCAAAGAAGCGAGGCGAACCTCATGGCAGTGATTTTTTATTTGAGTGGCACAGGTAACAGCCTGTATGCCGCTAAAAGTATCGCGCAGGAACTGGAGCAGTGCCGGCTGGAAGGCATTACCGGTTATTTAAAAGCGCCTTATGAGGTGCAGGACGAAGTTGTCGGTATCGTCTGCCCTGTTTATTGTATGGCGCTGCCGCCTGTAGTGGAGGCTTTTCTGCAGCAGGTGAAAATGGTGCCTCAGTATATCTTTTTAGTAGTGACTATGGGCGCGATGTCCGGACAGGCGCTGGGTCAGGGGAAAGAGCTTTTAAAGCAGCGTGAGCTGCGGTTATCATATGGCGCTCAGGTGGCGCTGCCTGATAACAGTATCGTCTTTCCTTCGCCGCAGGCACGTCAGGAGAAGCTGCTGCGCAACGCTCCGGCTGAATTGGGACTGATCGCCCGTAATATCAAAAATAAGTATGATAATTATCAGCATCTGGATCGTGGTTTTTTGTGGAAGTATGGCGGTACAGCTGCCGGTATGTGGGTGCTGGATAAGATCAAGCAGTTCGGTAAGCTGAGCTGCGCTGATGATAAATGTGTCGGCTGCGGCATTTGTGCCGAGGTCTGCCCCGCGGGCAATATAACTATGGCAGCTGGTAAGCCTGCTTTTGGCAGCGAGTGTGTGCATTGCTTCGGCTGTGCGCACTGGTGTCCGCAGAATGCTATCAGCCTGGGACGTTTAAAACCCGATCAGAAAACTCGGTATAAGCACCCGGAGATTACGCCTGCCGAGCTGGCAGTACAGAAGGAAAGGAAAGATGAAATATGAAAACTTACGCTCCCGTAACGGAAGCAGTGCTGGACGCTTTAAAGACTATAGTCGGCGCTGAATGCGTTTTGACCGAGCCTGAAAAATTAGAGCAGTATCAGACTGACGAAGAAACTGATCCGCGCAAGTTCCATCTGCCAGAGGCGGTTGTTCTGCCGAAGGACGCGCAGGAGATCGCGGCTGTTATCAAGCTGGCCAATACATATGATGTGCCGGTCACTGTCCGCAGCGGCGGCACCAGTCTGGCTGGCGGCGCTATTCCTGTATGCGGCGGTATTGTCCTTTTAATGGAACGGTTGAACAAGATCATCGAGCTGAATGCCGAAGGCATGTATATGGAGGTTGAAGCCGGTGTGCGTACTGTCGATATTCAAAAATATGCCAATGAGGCTGGTTTTCTGTATGCAGGCGACCCCTGCAGCGCTGAAAGCTGTCTGATCGGCGGCAACATCGCCACTAATGCCGGCGGCAATAAAGCGGTGCGTTACGGTGTGACCCGTGACCAGGTCTACGCTGTCGAGGTCGTAACACCGACTGGTGAGATCGTAGAACTGGGAGCACGTTTAAAGAAAAAATCGACCGGGTACTGCCTGGAACAGCTGATCATGGGCAGTGAGGGCACGCTGGGCATTATCACTAAGGCGACGCTTAAGCTGCAGCCGATCCCGCCTTACAGATTTGATCTGCTGGCTGTGTTCAGCGATCCGGAGCAGGCCTTGGACGTAGTGCCGAAAATCATGCAGGCCGGCATTAATCCGACCAGTGTGGAGTATATGGATAATTCCTATGTGCGCGGTACGGCCGACTATCTGGAGTTTAAGGGAGCCCCTCATTATGAGAACGGCATTTATGTTATCATCACAGTGGAGACTTTCAGCGAGGACGAGCTGGATCTGAAAATGGAGCAGCTGGATGAGTTGTGCAGTGCTGCCGGCGCTGTCGATGTGCTGGAAGCCGATGAACGTATTTGGGATATGCGCCGCAACTGTCAGGAGTCTGTACGTCTGATCAGTCTGGTTTCCCTGACGGACGACGTGGTAGTTCCTGTTAATGAGATCGCCGGTACGATCAAGTTTATTATGAAAATAGGCGAAAAATATCCTTTCCCGGTCAAAATCAACGCGCATATCGGCGACGGGAATCTGCATATCGTTTTATGCAAATGCGAATTGAGCGACGAAGAATGGGAAAACAAAGTGGAAGCTTTCCATAAAGAGGTTTATACTTATGCTTACAGCATCGGCGGGCGTCTGGCCGGCGAGCATGGTATCGGCGCAAAAAAACTCAGAGAAATGGAAACATATACCCCGGCCGGTGAGCTGGCGATCATGCGCACGATCAAGGCGGCGATGGACCCGCAGCTGATTTTGAACCCGGGCAAGATCTTTGATCTGTAAGTTATTGAACTGCAGCGGCAGTATGCTGCGGAAAAGATAAAATCTTATTTTGTAGGACAGTAGAAAGGAATGGAAGTTATGAGTAAATACGAACCGGTCAGCGCAGAAGTGGTAGCAGCTCTGCAAACGGCTTTGGGCGCGGAGTATGTAAGGACCGATGCCGAAACCCTTGAAAAGTACAAAACTGACGAGGAAACTGATCCCCGTTATCATCATCTGCCGGAGGTCGTAGTTTGGCCTGGCAGCACAGAAGAAGTTGCGGCGGTCATGAAAATCGCCAATCAATATAATGTGCCGGTAACACCCCGCAGTGCAGGGACCAGTGTTTCCTGCGGGGCGATCCCTGTTTATGGCGGTATCGTTCTGCTGTTGGAACGGATGGACAAAATCGAAGAGCTGAATACTGAAGGTATGTATATGGTTGTCGAGGCTGGTGCGCGTACAGTAGAAATTCAGGAAAAAGCCAATGCGGCCGGCTTCCTCTATGCAGGCGACCCCTGCAGCGCCGACAGCTGTCTGATCGGCGGTAATATTGCCACTAATGCAGGCGGTAATAAGGCTGTACGTTACGGCACTACCCGCGATCAGGTCTATGCGATTGAAGCAGTTACGCCTACCGGCGATATCGTTAATGTGGGAGCACGGCTGAAGAAAAAATCGACGGGCTATTGCCTGGAACAGCTGATCATGGGCAGTGAAGGTACTTTAGGCATTATTACTAAAGCCACTTTAAAGCTGCTGCCGCTGTGTCCGTATAAACTGGATCTGCTGGCGATCTTTACCGATTTGGATAAAGCTGTCGGTTTGGTGCCGAACCTGATCAAAGCGGGGTTGAATCCGACGAGCGTGGAGTTTATGGATAATGCGTTTGTACGCAGCTCCAGCGATTACTGCGAATTGAAGCTGCCTCATTATGAAGACGGTTTTTATGTTATTGTGACGGTAGAGACCTTTAATGAAGATGAGCTGGAAAGCAAAATGGAACAGCTGGACGAGATCTGCAGTGCCAGCGGCGCTACTGATGTTTTAGAGGCTGATGACCGTGTGTGGAAGCTCCGTCGCAACTGTCTGGAATCTACGCGCGTTTTGAGTCTGGTCAGCACTTCTGATGATCTTGTCGTACCAGTCGATCAAATCGCTAACTGTATCCGCCATCTGACCAGGGTTGCGGAAAATTACAACTTTAAACTCTTTACGCTGGCTCATGCCGGCGACGGCAATCTGCATTTCCAGATTTTGAAAGGCGAGATGAGCGACGAGCAGTGGGAAGATGAAGTAAGCCGTTTCCATGCTGAAGCTTATCCTTATGTTTACAGTCTGGGCGGTCGTCTTTCCGGCGAGCATGGCATCGGAGCTAAGAAGGTCGAAGCCATGGAAAAATATACGGAGCCGGTAGAAATGAAAATGATGAAAGAAATCAAGCGTGCGCTTGATCCTAAAAATATTCTTAACCCGGGTAAGGTATTCAACGCCTGAAAACTGATAAAAACCATCTGTACTTTAAGTACAGATGGTTTTTGCGTATTTGAGGTTCAATATAATTTTAAAATATTAATACCATTTTTTACGTTGTAATTTTTTAAGCGTAAAGATAGCAATCAATGCCATAACGCCAAGGCAGAGCGGATAGCCCCATTGGGATTTCAGTTCCGGCATATACTGGAAATTCATGGCAAAAATACTGCTGATACAAATCAGCGGCAGGAAAATGACTGCCACTGTAGTCAGCGTAGCCTGAATATCAGCGCTGCGTTCAGCAGCGGCATTGACGCAAAGCCGCTCCAGAGAAGTCAGTAATTCTTCGGCGACCGATAAGGTAAGTACGGCGCCTTCCAGTTTGATCGTCAAAAGTTCGGGGGCATTATCGCTGCCGATAACTAAAGGCGGGTCCTGACGCAAGGCGCGGCTGACGATGCGGCGCATCGGATAGACCGCCTGTTTGGCAGTGACCAGGCTGCGGCGCAGACGCAGCAGTTCTTTGGGATCCGGATGTTCATCCTGTTCGCTGTAAGCTGCAGACAGAAGCTGCAGCCGTTCTTCCAGATAATTGATGACCTCGCAGTTGTCGTCAAGGATCTTGCCTAAAATCAGGGTCAAAGCCTGCGGGATCGTATTATTCGGCTTCTGCAGGGTTGTTACCAGCGTACGCGCATTTTTTAAACGGTCACAGCGGCCATGCTGCAGAGAAAGCAGTCTGTTGGCGCTGGCGGCGAAACAAATATTATTATAAACGGCATTGCCGCTTTCGTTTAGCTGCAGGTGGCGGCAGACGAGGATTCTGTTGTTGCCGTCGCGGAATAAACGCGGCTGCTGTTTTTTATTTTCTAAAATGTTTTGAGTAGCGGGACTCAGTTTGAAGGAGCGGGCGACGGTCATTACCTGATCGTGCGAGCCGAATAATGACATATCAAGCCAGATAGCACCTTCTTCCGGAATTGCTAAAAGCTCTTCTGTAAGTTCATCGGCAGAAATATAGGCGTTTTCCTGGCCGTCAAGTATCAGCAAAGTGCGCGCGCTGCTTTGAACTTCTGTTTTTTTCTGAGCAAAGAGTGCGGCTGTGTCGATTTTTTGCTTTAACATCGCATTAGCTCCTTTTGTATAAATTCAAATTTCTGTATATATTTTAACCTGTTCAAAGTCAACTTACAATAATAAGGCAGGATTTTTTTTATAAATGGCGAAATATAACTATTTAAATAGGATGAAAAAAGATTGTCGGCAGGAACTGCCGGCGTTGTCGACGCAAGCTATTTTTAGATAAAGAGGAGCAATGAACGACATGTTTACAAGAGTTTTGTTAGCAATGGATCTTACGCCTAAGTCAGAAATACTGCTGCCGTGCCTGTACAGTCTGTGCCCCGATACAAATACAGAAATTATTCTAGCTTATGTATTCGATGAAGAAGAGGACGCAGATCCTTACAGTAGCAGTTATAAAAAGGTTTACAGCAAGCTGCAGGGGTATGCCAACGAGCTGATGCGCAACGGTTATGAAGCAGTAAGTATCGAAATGCCCTGGGGCGAGGTATTTGAAGAAATAACCCGCGTCGGCGACGATAAAGAAGTAGATCTGACTTTAGTGGCTTCGCATGGAAAGGGCTTTTTTAGAAGTGCCTTGCTGGGCAGTACGACCTTTGATCTTGCCAGATCTTCGAAGCGGCCATTGTTTGTTGCCAAAACCGACGGTGACAGCGACAATATTGCCGATGATGATATGTTGCGTAAATTGATGATACCGACCGATTTTTCTAAGAAATCTTTAGTGGCGCTCAATTTGATCCGCAGCCTGCGTGAGCATGTAGCGGAAGTGGTGTTCGTACATGTAGTGGAACGCAGCCGCAATCAGAGCGATCTTGAGAGCAAGCTGCTGAATGCCGAATCGCGGATGGAAGAACTGGTGGCCGAGATGAAACTTTTTGGGATCAAGGCTTCTTATCTGGTCGATAAAGGGGCGGCGTCTAAAAAAATCTGCCGCTGGGCGGAAGAAGAAAATGTGTCGATGATCGCGATGACTAAAACCGGTGCCGGCCTGGTCAAAGGTCTGGTAATGGGGGCAACAGCTCAGAACGTTACGCTTAATTCCGAGCGCTCACTGCTGCTGCTGCCTGCTGATGAAGTAAGTAATGATTAATAGAGAAGTGAAAAAAATTTTACATAATCTTGATGGAAACTCTTGACATATCTTCCGGAAATCAGTATACTGTTACTTGCGGCTGGATTAAGCCAGCCGCAAGTTTATTTTTAAGCGGTAAACAATAGCATAATCCCTGATTTTTTCAACCTGGAGAGATGACCGAGCGGTTGAAGGTGCACGCCTGGAAAGCGTGTGTACGGGAAACCGTACCGAGGGTTCGAATCCCTCTCTCTCCGCCACTTAAAAAAAGTTTGCCGCGGTCAGCGGCTTTTTGTTTTTCTGTAGGACCGCAGGCGGCGGGTCCTGCGCAATAGGAGTCTGTGAACCGTGTCAGGTCCGGAAGGAAGCAGCACTAAGCGGATCCTCTTATGTGCCGCAGGGGTGCCTGCGTCTGTGGCCCTACAGGGAAACAACTGAGAAAAAACCGGCTGTTTATGACAGCCGGTTTTTTATATTTTTATATTATTGATGCAAAAGTGTCCCTTAATTTTTTCACAAAATTGGATATAAGTGAAGCCATTGCCCGAAGAAGCAAAGCGACGCATGGGCAATAAAGGGCGAACTTACCCAGAAGCAGCGACGGAAAAAGGAGCTGCGCGGGTTGCCGCTACCGGCGAAGCCGGCAGGCAGTAACTGCAAAAGTGTCCCTTAATTTTTTCACAAAATTGGATATGTACTTATATCAGTAAATTTTATATAATAAGTAGATAAGAAACTCAGAGGCTTAATGACGGGAAAGGAGGCAGAAAATGGCTTATGTAGCACTATACCGGCGCTGGCGGCCGCAGGGCTTCGATGCCCTTGTAGGTCAGGACGCAGTGAGGATCGCATTGAGCAATGCTTTGACGACAGGACGGATTGCGCATGCGTATTTATTTGCCGGTCCAAGAGGTACAGGCAAGACCAGTACGGCGAAGATTCTGGCGAAAGCTCTGAATTGTGAGCAGGGGCCTACTGCTAATCCCTGTAACGAGTGCGCCAACTGCCAGCGGATCAATGACGGCAGCAGTATGGATGTGTTTGAGATCGACGCTGCCTCTAACCGCGGTATCGATGAGATCCGTGACCTGCGTGAAAAAGTCATGTTTGCGCCTGTCAACGGGCGTTATAAAGTATATATTATCGATGAAGTGCATATGCTGACGACAGAAGCTTTTAACGCGCTGCTGAAAACGTTGGAAGAGCCGCCGGCGCATATCGTGTTTATTTTGGCGACGACAGAGCCGCATAAGATACCGGCAACGATCCATTCCCGCTGTCAGCGTTTTGATTTTAAACGTGTGACTAATGAGGATATTGCCAAACGTCTGCGCGAGGTTGCTGACGGCAGCGAAATCAGAGCGGATGACGAAGCCTTGAAACTGATTGCGATTCAGTCGGACGGAGGTATGCGTGATGCGCTGAGCCTGTTGGATCAGTGCGGCGTGATGGCCGATACTGTAACTGCCGAAACGGTACGGAACGTTTTAGGTATCGTGGGGCGTGAAGCGCTGCGTGAGCTGGTGCGTGCGATCGGCAGGCAGGACTTGTCAGCTGCTTTGCAGCTGCTGAACCGTTTGGCTGAGCAGGGCAAGGATGTGCGTCAGATCCTGACAGAGCTGGCCGAGTATCTGCGGGCGGTGCTGCTCTATAAAGCAGCGCCCGGATACCACGAAATTTATTTGACGGATACGGAAGAAGCTATTTCCGAGCTGGCTCCGTTATTTGGCAGTGATCGCCTGATGGCGGCTGAAGAACGTCTGCATCAGGCCATGGGTGAATTGCGGTTCAGTGCGCGGGGCAGGATTACTGCGGAATTATGTCTGTTTGATCTGTGCCGTATTGAGGGCAGTACTATTGCCGCACTGATGGCCCGCGTAGAGCAGCTGGAGCATCAGGTGCGCAGCGGTGTGCCTTTGGGTGCTGCAAACAGCAGGACTCAGATTAAGCCTGAACCCGAAGAAAAACAGGCAGCGGCGGTTGCTGCTCCTGCAGCGTCCCGGGTAAAAAAAGCGCCGGCAGTAAGTGCCGTTCAGGCATCAGCGGCTGAACCCGAGCCTGCTGCTGCGGCAAAAGCTGAAACAGAGCCGGAACCTGTTTCTGAGGAAGCAGCTGCTGCGACGACACTGGAATACAGCGGTGACTGGACCGAAGGCGAAGATCTGTGGAACCAGGCTTTGGAGATCCTTAAGAATGAGAAAAAACAGTCTATGGTGGCCTGTGCCGCCGGCGGTTATGTTACAGGGTATGAAAACGGCGTTTTGACCGTTGGTTTCAAAAATAAATTCATGTGCGTCAGGATGAACGATCCTGATTATAAGAAAGCTTTTGAAGAAGTGCTGCTGAGGCTGGCACGGCAAAGTGTACGGTTGGAATGCATCACTGCCGCCAAGCCTGCCGCTGCCAAACCTAAAGCTGCTCCAAAACAGCCGCCGGCGGAAGATGTTGAACCGGCTGTGAAGGCTGCGCTGGACGCTTTTGGCGGCACACTACAAAAATTATAAATCAAATTTCTGCCGCAAGGCATCATTACGAGGAGGAACAATAATGTTTAACGGTGGTATGGGAAATATGCAGGGCATGATGAAAAAAGTACAGAAATTACAGGCTGATATGGCAAAAATGCAGGAAGAATTAAAG
>ERZ827498.1413-NODE-1413-length-26887-cov-22.715936_pt1 | contig 26887 bp, 32 predicted proteins | sample MGYA00519865_ERZ827498 | MGnify/ENA primary metagenome ERZ827498 (study PRJEB31778, sample SAMEA3449328) | human gut metagenome | biome: human gut; feature: human-associated habitat; material: faeces | place: United Kingdom | collected 2010/2012 ...
TCTCACTAAATGCAATCGTAAATTCTACTGTTGCATTTACTTTGAGAATTTACTGTATGTAATTTTACATATATTTCTTAAAAAGCTTGACTTTTATTTCACTCGGTGTTAAGATATAGACGATACAATCAGACGAATTTTCCGCTATGGAAAGTATTGTGCCCTGATTGTATTGTCTATTTAAATGCGATGATAAAGGAAAGTAGAGGAATCTCCGCCTTAAGAGAGTCTCCGCCGCGGCTGTAAGCGGGGGCAGGTATGAATTTTTTGAAGTTCCCTTTTGAGCAGCGCGGCTGAAAAAAAACAGTAGGCCGCGACGGAGGAGCACCGTTACAGGCTCTAAAGAGTGTTTGCTCTCGGAGCGAAAATTACGGGTGGTACCGCGGAGACTTTTTGTACTTCGTCCTGTTTATACAGGGCGGAGTTTATTTTTTTGTGTGGAGGAAAGGCAATGAAAGAGAGAATTGACGCCATAAGAGCGGCGGCAAAAGCTGCCATTGAAAAAACGGCAAGCGAAAACGAAATTGAAGAATTAAGGGTAAAATACTTAGGTAAAAAGGGCGAGCTTACGGCAATGCTCAAACAAATGGGCTCGCTTTCCCCCGAGGAGCGCCCCGCTATGGGTCAGCTGGTAAACGAGGCTAAGCAAAAACTTGAAACGCTTATATCCGAGAAAAAGGCGGAAATGAAGCAAAAAGCCACCGAGGCAAAGCTTAAAGCCGAAACGATTGATATCACCATGCCCGCAAAAGAGGTTAAAACGGGCGGCATACACCCGCTTAATCACGTTGTGAACGATATGATTGATATTTTCCAATCTATGGGCTTTGACGTGGTAGACGGCCCCGAGGTTGAAACCGACCACTATAATTTTGAGTGCCTGAACGTTCCGGCGGATCACCCAGCGCGCGATATGCAGGACACCTTCTATTTAGGCGAAAACCTGCTTTTGCGCACGCAGACCTCCGCCGCGCAGATAAGAACAATGGAAACAAGAAAACCGCCGATACGCGTTATATGCCCCGGCAGAGTGTATAGGGCCGACGAGGTGGACGCGACCCATTCGCCCGTTTTCCACCAGCTTGAGGGTCTTGTGGTTGATAAGGGCATTACAATGTGCGACCTTAAAGGCGTGCTTGAGCAGTTTGCAAGGGAAATTTACGGCAAGGATACAAAGGTGCGTTTCCGCCCCTCGTTCTTCCCGTTTACAGAGCCGAGCGTTGAAGTGGACGTTTCGTGCAGCGAGTGCGGGGGCAAGGGCTGCCGCGTTTGCAAGGGCGCGGGCTGGATAGAAATTTTGGGCGCGGGTATGGTGCACCCGAACGTTCTGCGCTCCTGCGGAATAGACCCCGATATTTACACGGGCTTTGCTTTCGGCATAGGTATTGACCGAATTACCACAACACGCTATAAAATAAGCGATATCCGCCTGCTTTTTGAGAACGATAAGCGTTTCTTAGAGCAGTTTTAAAGGGGGTAAAAACAAATGAAAATTTCACTTGAAGCTTTAAAAAGATATGTTGAAATAAACGTTCCCGTTGAGGAGCTTTGCGACCGTATGGTAATGGCGGGCTTTGAAATTGAGGAAATGGAAAAGCAGGGCGAAAACATTAAAAACGTTGTTGCCGCTAAAATTTTAAAAATAACTCCGCACGAAAACAGCGACCATTTACAGATATGCCAAATGGACGTGGGTAAAGATGAGCCTGTTCAAATTGTTACGGGCGCGCAGAATATACACGAGGGCGATTACGTTCCCGCCGCGCTTGATAACAGCTACCTGCCGAACGGCGCGCACATTGTAGCGGGCAAGCTGCGCGGCACCGAGTCAAACGGAATGCTCTGCTCGGGCGGCGAATTGTGCCTTACCGAGGCGGATTACGAGGGCGCCGCGGTTAACGGCATACTTATTTTAAAGGGCGAGCCGAAGCCGGGCACCGACATGCGCGAGGTTTTGGGGCTTAACGATTATATAATAGACTTTAAAATTACCGCCAACCGCCCCGATTGCAACTGCTTTTTAGGTGTTGCAAAGGAAATTTCGGTAGTGCTGGGCACCGAATTTAAAGCGCCCAAGCCGGAATATAAAACGGTAGGACAGAATATATCTGATTATATAGACATCGAGGTGCGCAATTTTGACCTGTGCCCCCGCTATATAGGCAGGGTGGTTAAAAACCTGCGCATAAAGGAGTCGCCCGAGTGGATGAAAAAAGCCATAACCGCCTCGGGTATGCGCCCCATTAACAATATTGTTGATATTACAAACTTTGTAATGCTTGAAACGGGTCAGCCTATGCACGCCTTTAACTATAACGATATAGGCGGGCATAAAATAATCGTTCGCAACGCCGAAGAGGGTGAGACCATAACCACGCTTGACGGCACCGACCACAACTTGACCCCCGATATGCTGGTTATTGCAGACGGCGAAAAACCCTCATGCCTTGCGGGTATAATGGGCGGCAAGGAAAGCGAAATTGAAAACGATACCACCGACCTGTTCTTAGAGTCGGCAAAGTTCCGCCGCGATAATATACGTCACACGGGCAGAGCGCTCGGTATTCGCACCGAAGCCAGCGGCAGATACGAGCGCGGCGTTGATATTATGAACGTTTCCTACGCTATGGAGCGCGCCTTGCAGCTCATTTCAGAGCTTGACGCGGGCGATATTATAGACGGCGAAATTGACCTCAACAACGGTCTGCCCGAGGAGAGAATTATAAACGTTACAACCGATAAAATTATGGAGCTTATCGGCGTGGACGTGCCCGATGAAAAAATAGTTTCCATTTTAAACAGTCTGCATTTGCCCACCACCGCAAACGGCAAGGAGCTTACCGTGCGCGTGCCCTCTATACGCGATGACATTGAGGGTAGAGCCGATTTAGCCGAAGAGGTTATGCGGATTTACGGCTACGACCACATTATAGGCAAACCCATGCGCGGCGACGTGGTGCGCGGCAAAAAGCTGCCCGAGCGTATAAAGTGCGATAAAATAAAGGACTTTATGACCGCCGCGGGTGCCCGTGAAATTGCAACCTATTCGTTTATAAGCTCCGCCGCTATTGATACCCTGCTGTTGGACGAAAACGACGAGCGCCGCAAACAAATCAAGATTATAAACCCGCTCGGCGACGAATATTCAACAATGCGCACCCAGCTTACAACAAGTATGCTGTCGGTTCTGGCAACCAACATCAATCGCAAGATAACGGACGGCAGATTTTACGAAATTTCAAAGCGGTTTGTTGCAAAGCAGCTGCCCATAACCGAGCAGCCCGATGAGATACCCACAATGTCGGTGGGAATTTACGGCAAGGATGAGGATTTCTTCACCTTAAAGGGTATAATAGAGGGTGTAATGCGGCTTTGCGGCGCTCACACGCAGTATGAAGTGAGTACGGAACCGTATCTCCACCCGGGCAGACAGGCGCTTGTAAAGGCAAACAACACTGTTGCAGCCGTTTTCGGCGAGGTTCACCCGACAGTTGCCGCAGAATACGGTATTGACTGCCGCGTATATGTTGCGGAAATTAAGCTTGATGTATTGCTTAACATAAACAAGCGCAAAACCGTTTACAAGCCGTTGCCGAAATTCCCTGCGGTTGAGCGCGATTTTGCAATGCTCTGCGATAAGGACTTACCTGTGGGCGCACTTGAAAAGGCTATAACCAAGGGTGCGGGCAGATTGCTTGAAAGGCTGGAGCTTTTCGATGTATACTCAGGCTCGCAAATACCCGAGGGCAAAAAGAGCGTGGCTTACAGCGTGTGGCTGAGATCTGCCGATGCAACGCTTTCCGATAAAGAGATTGATACGGTAAACGCCGCAATAATTAAAAATCTTGAAAACGCGGGCGCAGAGCTCAGAAAATAGTGCTTGAACTTTTTTGAAAAAAGGTATAAAATAATTATAAACAGTTGTGAGAGGTGTAATTTATGAATGACAGAACAATGACCTTTTCAATAGGCGACCAAACAGAGCAGGAAATAAGGAATATTTTGACCCTGGTTTACGATGCGCTGAAAGAAAAAGGCTATAACCCGATAAATCAGATAGTCGGATATATTTTATCCGAGGACCCCACTTATATTACAACCCACAACAATGCACGCAACCTTATAAGAAAGATTGACCGCGATACGCTCTTGCAGTCGCTTGTAAAATATTATTTAAGCGCGTAAGGGGGATATTTGTATGAAAAAGCTGCTTTACATTCTCCTTTTTCTGCAAATCATCAGCGGTGTATTCATCTTTTTTATGCTTATCGGCAGCGATGCCTTTACGGCTGTTCTTGCTGGGTTTATCTGTATTCTTCAAATAGCCCTTACATTTTCCGTAATATGCAATACCGAGGGCGTAGAGCAGCTAAGTGAGGAAACCGCTTGGCTCAGGCAAAAGCTCAAAAGGCTTGAGAATATAGTAAATCCCTATAATTCGCCGGAGTCTGCCGTACCTGCGGCATACCATGGCGAAGCCGCCCGCGGCACTTGGGAATGTGTAAAATGCGGCACGGTAAACAAGGCGGGAACAGACGTCTGCCAAAACTGCGGCGCCGCTTATTCGGCTGAAATCAACCCCACAAGCAACCCATTTGCCAAAAAGAAACCGCGTATCAGCCGATTCGTGAAATAATTATTTATCCGAAACCGCCGGGCATTTTGCTTCGGCGGTTTCGGTTTGCCGAAAAAGCGAATGAAACACCGCCGAAGCGGGAAAAATAACAGCGGTGATTCTATGAATTTTTTTAAAAAAGAAAGTCTTTTAACCGCGGGAGCGGGTCTTGCGGTGGGACTTGTGAACGGACTTTTGGGAGCGGGCGGCGGAATGATTGCCGTTCCGCTTCTGCAAAGGCTGGGACTTGAGCGCAAGCAGGCACATGCAAATGCCGTTGCGGTCATTTTGCCGATAACGGTTTTATCCGCCGCACTTTATCTCATGAAGGGATATGTTTCGCTTTCCGATTCGTTCATATTTATTCCGGGCGGAATTGCAGGGTCTTTGCTCGGAACGCTTATAATGAAAAAAATATCTCCGAAATGGCTTAAGCGCATCTTCGGCGGATTTATGATCTATGCGGGCGCGCGCCTGCTTTGCAGATGAGCTGGACAGCCCTTACGGCAGGGCTTTTATCGGGCATTATAGGCGCAATGGGTCTCGGCGGCGGTGCGGTGCTTATAATTTATCTGTCGGTCTTTACCGATATGCCGCAGCTTAAAAGCCAGGGGATAAACCTACTTTTTTTTATCCCGATAGCTGCGGCGGCCATTGCGGTTTACGGGTTTAAAAAGCAGATAAAATGGAAGCTTGCGGCAAAAATCGCTGTTTGGGGGCTTATCGGCACGGCAGGCGGACTTTTGCTCACGGATTTCCTCGGAGGCGATATAACCGCGAAAATTTTCGGTGGAATGCTTATTGTAATAGGCATAGGCGAGCTTGGCATTTTCGGCAAAGGAAAAAAGGATAAGGATACTCCGCGCGGCAAAGAAAAATAAAGCACTCAGCACAAAACAACACCGTGCGGCTTTTAAAGCTGCACGGTGTCGGTCTATCGATAAACTTTAAAATTAGTGTTTGCGGCGGTAACGCCGCATTTTCCGTTTTTCCGGTGACATGTGCGGCGGAAAAACACCTTGTAAGCGAAAAACCGCTTATTCAGCGGTTTTTCAAGGGCACTGGGGTGGTATTGGCGGGGATAGAGTGCAGTCCGAAAATCTGTGATTTTCGAGCGAGCGGCATTCCCGTCCAAGAGCGTGTCGACTTTTTCGACACGCTCACCGTGCGGCTTTTAAAGCTGCACGGTGTTTTGTAAATCAATCCATCAATATTTTACTCTATAAGCCCGCTTTCCTTTAAAAGCAGCTCAATATCCGTTCCCTTAACCTTTTTAACGGCAATTTTCAGTATTTCCTTTTCTGCAAAGGAGAGGGGAGCCTCGCTTAAGGGCTTTTTGTCTATCGCATAGTAGCAGGCGCGTAAAAGCTCACGTACATCGTACTTACTGCCCCACACCTCCGGTACTGCGCGGTCAATGTCAAGCAGGGTGTAGACCGACTCCATACCGGTGCGCATGGAATATTCCGTGGTGAATATGGTGTCGCGCGGCGTCTCGGCAAACTGACCTATGAAGGCAAAGTTTACGGCGCCGTCCGGTACTACCTTCGGACGGTCGGATTCCTTACGCGGCTGGAAAAAGGCGTTGATATACGGCATGAAGCAGGTTGTGGTGTTGCAGGCGTTGTGCGCCAAATCATTAATCCTGTCGGTCGGCACACCGATGTGATACAGCCATTCGCGGCAGATCTCTTCACCGGTGCAGTCGCGCATAGCCTTTTTCACATAGTTGCCGTCCTTATTGGTGTTCAGAGAATACAACCATACAAGCACCATGTTCTTATCCTGGGACTTGAACTGCGGCTGGCGGTTGATAGTCCAGGAAAGATACCAGTTGTCGGTACTGTCCTTAACGGTGACGATGCCTCCGGTCGTTACCTTGCCCGAACGCGGATCGCGCTTGCAGATATTCATAATGTGCCGAATTACCTCTTCGTCTGAGGTCGCAACGGTGGCGCTCATCCAGTTGGTGGCGTCAACATCCGAACAGAAGTTATCGGGATTGCCGTATTCGCCGTGCTCCGCTTGAGCGGCGATTGCTTTCCACATATCCCACGATTCGCCCGCGCCGTTCTTAATACCGGACAAATCGGGCGCATGGGTCTGATCGCCGTAGCAGGAGGTATCTGTGCAGCAGCCGTTGGTGATGAACACAAGGTCGTCCTCAATCAGGTCGATAGTCTGCTCCTCGCCGTCCTTGACATAAACGATCTGCTTGGCGACCTTTTTGTCGCCTACGGTGTCAATAATTACATTCCTTACATCCATGCCGTACTCAATGCGCACGCCGTGCGATTCGAGATACTTGACGAGCGGCAGAATCATGCTCTCATACTGGTTGTATTTGGTGAAGCGCAGCGCACTGAAATCGGGCAGACCGTCAATGTGATGAACATAACGGCAGAGGTAGCGCTTCATTTCAAGGGCGCTTGACCAGCGCTGGAATGCGAACATGGTCTGCCAATATAGCCAGAAGTTTGTGCTCCAGAAGGAATCGGGCAGGACATCGGATATCTTCTTGTCCTCAAGATCCTTTTCGGGGGTTAAAAACAGCTTCGAAAGCGCTAAAGCCGAGTCCTTGTCAAGCTCGAATTTTTTGTCTGTATGGGCATCCTCGCCGCGGTTAACAGTGGCGCGGCAGAGCGAATAGTTCGGGTCGTGCTTGTTGAGCCAATAATATTCATCAAGCACTGAAACCCCCGGAGTCTCGATGGACGGAACATCGCGGAAGGTGTCCCACATTACCTCGAAGTGGTTGTCCATCTCGCGGCCGCCGCGCATAAAGAAGCCCTTGGTAACATCCTTTCTTCCGTCGCAGCTGCCGCCTGCCAAATCAAGCTTTTCAAGCAGATGAATGTGCTCGCCCTTCATCTGGCCGTCACGGACAAGATAAAAGGCGGCAGTCAGTCCCGCAAGTCCCGTGCCTATAATGTAAGCCGATTTTTTATCAACATCCTTCGGCTTTTCGGGATGAGCGAACGCTTCATAAGTTCCTGCAGAGTAATACATAATGAAAACCTCCTGTGTTTTTTCTTTATGCTTACATTATATCCATTTCGATGCGGTTTACAATGGGCAGAAAAAGCTCCGTGATGAAATTTTCATCACGGAGCATAAGAGTGTAAAAATTTTTATCAAATCCGCCGAAATGATAAAATTAAAGCGCAAAACGGGAAAGAGCCGCAGACATCGAGCCTTTAATCAGCTTTGCGAGCCTCTCCGCAATAAGCTGCGGATCCTCGCGCATATCATCTCTGATCCAGTCGAGCATAAGCCCTATGAACATATACGAATACACCCGTGCGATGAAATGTTTATCCTCGTCGCGAACGGTCATACCGGTTGATTCTTCATCTATAACACCCAATATCAGATCGTCAACCAAGGGTGTAAGATATTTTTCAACCTGCTCTCTGTGCACACAGCGGTAAACATTTGTAATAAACGGCTTGTTCTCCTGTACGGCTTCAAAAATCTGCAGCAGTCCCTGCTGCCATGTATCATAGGTTTTCTTTTCGTCAAGCGCGCGTTTTGCATCCTCAAGGCACGACCATTCAACCAAATCGTATATATCCTTAAAATGATAATAAAAGGTCATGCGGTTAATGCCGCAATCATCTGCAATATCGCCCACCGTGATTTTGGTGAGCGGCTTTTTCAGCAGCATATTCTTGAGCGACTGTTCCAAAGCTCGTTTTGTTATCTGTGACATTTTAATGTGTACCTCCTTTACAGGTCTGCAATTTCGGCAGTGTTGTTTCATATTTATAATACCATAATAGCAGGAGAAAATTGTAAACACGGTCAAAACTTTTTTATCGAATTTCAGGTAAAATAATTGTTGACTTTCGCGAAGTTTATGATATAATTATTACCACAGGTGTTTTATCGGTGTAAAGATTCCGAAGCCTGTCGCGAAATTTTCGTGAATGCGGATTAAGCGAAACGCTCCGCCTCGGAAAGTCCTCGCCGTGTAAAATTCAGAGGACAAAAACTTAATTTGCGGATATGGCGGAATAGGCAGACGCGCTAGATTCAGGTAACGCCATCTCGGTGTAAATTCGGTAAAACCGCAGAAATGCGTTTTTATATTTGCGGATTAAGCGAAACGCTCCGCCTCGGATGTCCTCACCGTGTAAAAATCAGAGGACAAAAACTTAATATGCGGGTATGGCGGAATAGGCAGACGCGTTAGATTCAGGTTCTAATGATCGCAAGGTCGTGGAGGTTCAAGTCCTCTTACCCGCACCACCGCTCAAAGCCTTTGTTTATGCGGCTTTGAGCGGTTTTCTTTGCCCAGAATTTTAACTGAAATTACTTGGCACAAACCAAAAAACGGGCGCACAACATAAAGCTGCACGCCTGCCGAGGCTGTAATATTTACAGCACAGAAGAATATTGATATATGATATGGCGGAGGTTTAACCCTCCGCCATACTTTCCCAATTCGGGAAATACCATATTTCGGCGTGCCTGTCGGTTATATCTCCGCTTTCATCGTAATAATCGATATGCGTGCGGAATTCTCCGTTAAGCGTTATTTGAATATCAAGCTTTCCGTTCTTTTCGTATATAATGATCTCATCCACCAACATTCTGAGATGTGTATCGCTTATCGCACCGTCGGCTATAATACCGTCAAGCAGTTCTACGCTTTTCTTCATTTGCTTTTTGCGTTCCTTTACGCTATTTTCAATATCCTTCATTTCCCGAATTCTGTTTTCGATTGTTTTAATATCCGCTTCGCAGGAAACAAGCATTTGAGTATAAACTTCGGCGTGCTCTCTGTCGCGTATTCTTTCAAGCAGTATTTGCTGTTGGTCGGTTTTTCGCTGCGCAAGCTTTTCCTTAAGCGCTGTTATCTGCTTTTCGGCGGAGGGTCTGTCGGCAAGCCACTTCTTCAGTTCTCTGTCAACCCTTTTAAAGTTTTCATGAGCCATTATTTTAAGCTCCTCAAGCTCTTTAAGTATCAGCCTGTCGAGAACTTCCTCGCCGATCTTATGCGGCGAACAATTTTCCTTTCCGTAACGGTGATAGCCGTTGCAGACATATTCCATTCTCGGCGGATTATTACGCCAATATCTTGTTTTACAGCTGAATGAGGAACCGCAATCGCCGCATTTTATAAGTCCTGTGTATCGGTGATGCGTATTTCCGCTCGAAGCCCTTACATTTCTTTTCGGCTTTTGCTCAAGTAAAAACTGTGCCTGCTCCCATATCTCTTTCGGTATGATTGCAGGCACGGCGTTTTCATGTTTAAAATGTTCTTCGGGCGGAAGTTCCTTTCGTATATGATTTATTTTGCTTGTATAGGACTTGTGGCAGATAAGATTTCCGATATAAAACTCATTTTGCAATATTCTTTTTACGCCTGTATTTTCCCATAAAAATCTGTGAGCGATTTCGGGTTTGTTATATCCGAGATTTTTACCGAGCAGTTTTTTCTGATAATATCCCGGAGATTTAATACCTTCCTCATTCAAAATTTTAGATATGGCTTTAAGCCCGTATCCCGATACATACAGATTGAATATCTTACGGACTATTTCGGCGTGTTCCTCAACAACCGTAACTTTGCCCGTGTTTTTATCCTTGAAGTATCCGAGCGGCGGTATCATCACGATACCGCTTTTTTGTTTCTGCTTATATCCCGCACGGATTTTCTTGGATATATCTCTGGCGTACATATCGTTGAATATTCCTTTAAAGCCAACCATCAGATCGTCATCCTCGTTGCTTGTGTCTATGTTTTCGGTTACCGAAAGCACACGCACATCATTTTCACGAAGATAGTCTATAAACATTGCGGTCTGCGTTCTGTGCCGTCCGAGTCGGGACAGGTCTTTAACGATTACCGCGTCAATGCTTTTATCCTCAACGGCGGCGTATATTTTATTTATCCCCTCACGGTTAAAATGCATTCCGCTGATGTTGTCATCGGCTGACTCACCGATAACGGTGCAGTTATTGTTTGCCGCATATTCCCGCAATATATTTTGCTGATTGGTAAGTGAATTTAACTCGCTGTCCTCGTCACGGGAGAGCCTTGAATACAGCCATACTCTCATAGCAATCACCTTTCTTTTTTTCTCGGCAGGCGCGTGATATCCTGTCCACGCAACAACATACCACAACACCTGCCGTAAGTCCAGATAAATTACGCTGATTTACTGTTTTCGCAATCGACCGCCATTTTATCCGTACTGATGTATTCTTTTATCGCCGAACTTAAAAAACGGTCAAACTTTTCTTCATCGCCGTTATAGTAAAACTCAACCCGTTCAATGTTGTAATCGTTTTTCTCCATAGATTCCTTTCCGCCGTAAGGCTGTTTGGTATTTTTACATTCCACCCATAACGGGACCGGAATGTTTCTTTTTATGCTCTGAGGGGAAATGCCTTGTGGTGCAATCCTCAACGGGAGCGTCATCATCAATGATGCCTGTTATATCAGCCGCAAGATAAGCAGCGTCAGATAATACAGTGCCGTTATCGCCGAAGGAATAACCGTGATCCAAAATATCCGGCTCAAATACTTCTCCGCCGTATCCGTCAGCATGGAGAGATTGTTCGAATAATAATCGCTGATCCTCCCAACCCGTTTCTCGGTATCCGACACGACCGTTTTCATCGAGTCGGTAAATTCCGTTGCCGATTTCCTCATTTTGTTCTGAAATTCCGTCACCGCCGCTTGGCACTGTGCGTTGTTCTCGGTCAGAATATTCAGCTGCTCGTTCATATACTCCGTCAGTTCCTCTTTGGTTGTCAGCGTTTCGGTTGCGCTCATCAGCCGTGAGAGCAGTTCTATCTGCGCTTTCTGCGTATCGAGCATTCCTTTCCAGTTCGGCTCGGTCACCGTTACGCAGGGCTTCGCTTCGGCAGCTCTCTGCATACTCTGCCGTGCTCTCGTTTTCAGTTCCTCCGAGGATAATCTTCCGTATTCCGAATTCATATTCCATATTCTCCTTAAGATATTTTTCTTCGTGCAGGCTGCGGTCGCGGCACCGCTTTCCGTCCTGAGTGATATAGGTGATATATTTTCTTTCGTCCGTCCATACCACACCGTAGCCCTCGGCTTCCATCAGCCGAATAAAATCCTGCTTTGACCGAGCTGCCGCCATTGCGTCGTCTATTGCCGCCGCAAGCTGCATTTTATAACTCTCGCCCCGCACCGCCGAACGGTATTCTTTTGAGGACATTTGCTGTACCTTTTCCTGTTTTCTGTTCGGTATTAAAACCGACAGCCCGTACTCCATACACAGCTTATCCGAGGCGTTCCGCAGCCCCGCTATAAAATCTTTAGGCGGACGGAGCTTATATCCGTTCTCGCAGCTTACGCTGTTGATAATAAAATGCGAATGGATATGTGCCTTGTCGGTATGGGTAGCAACCAAGATTTCATATTCGGGGAATTCCCGTTCCGCAAACTTCAAAGCAATTTCGTGCGCTGTTTCGGGTGTAATGTTTTCCTCCGGCGAGAAGGACTGCACCAGATGATAGAACATTCTGCCGTCGATTTTTCCGTATCGCATTTTTGTAGAGAGCATTTCGCAGTATGCGCTTTCGGCAACACAGTTCACGCCGCCGATCAGTTTCTTATCGCCGTACACGGTTTTGCTCTCGCGCTTACAGTAGGAGAGAATAAAGGCAAGTCCTGCCTTTGACTGTGAGCGTTTACTCTGTATTAAATTGACCGTTGCCATTACCGTCACCGCTTTCTTTCAAGCAGAGAGCAAAGCAATTCGTTCAACCTTGCGTACTGTTCCTTGACTTCTACAAGGCTTGCTACCGACACCTTTCCCATATTGCAAAGCAGGGTCAGCCGATTGAGATTTCTTCCGATTGCTTTCTGCTCTCGGATAATATTTTCAAGCCCGTCCACCACAACGATTTGTTTGTTAAGGCAGGAGCGTGTAACATAGTCCGTTACGGAAAGGTTTGCCGTGTCGGCTTTTCGGTGTATGGCGGCGAGGTCTTGTTCGCTTATGCGGATGCTTAGTTTTTTGTTTTTCATATCGTACTCCGTTTCTGAAAGTGGGTGCAGGGCTTCTGCCCGCCGAGCAGCAGAACGGCGACCAGCCGTCTGCGATGCTCGCACTCTCCCCACAGGGAGAGTACAAAGGTGCCACTCTCCCCACAGGGAGAGTACAAAGGTGCCACTCTCCCCACAGGGAGAGTACAAAGGTGCAACCCTGCGTTATTCAGCCTGTTATTACGGCAGAGAGAAAAAAGGCGCATATGCCGCCTATAACGCCGTATTTCGCCTGTATGCGTAACAAGGCGAGGGTTTATCTGTTCCTGCGTTTTAATTGGCACACAGGGCGTTTTTCGGGGCTTTATCGGCAGAGAAAAGCATTTCCGCTGTCTTTTTTATTTCTGCTGTATTATATACTTAGTGGGTTTACTTCTTTGGGTATAGTTCTGCAATACCGTTTCTTACACCACCCCGTACAAAAAATTGTGCTATTGAAAGAGCGTTACCTTATACAGGCTGCTTGTGTTCGATCCGTCCTGCCGTTTGCGCTTTTGCTTTGTTACAAGCCCCGCTTTTTCAAGATTTTTAATTGCCGTGTCTGCCGTCTTTTTGTCTATACAGCATTCTTCGGCAATCAGCCGCCGTGACGGAAAGCAGACGCCGTTTTTATCGCTGTGTTTTACAAGGCAACAGTAGACAATAAATTCCCTCGGTTTAAGACCTTGCTTAAATATGCTGTTTGACAGCATAAAAAAATTGCCGTTTTTATTTTGCGGCACAATCATTCGGCATCAGCTCCCTTTATATAAAAAATAAGAGAGATAAATCTCGGTACGCATCGGACACATTCAACGGGTGCTATCTATGCTCCGAAATTTATCCCTCTACTTATTAGGACAGTTAAAAGCAGTTTGTAAACCAAAATTTTAAAAAATTGCAAAAAAAATACGGAAACCTATGTTTCCATAAGTTCCCGTATCCGGCTAAGGAGTTTTTTTAGTTGCTTTGATATTGCCATCTTACTTACTCCGAGCTTATCCGCTATTTGTTGCATAGTGCATTCCTCAAAAAAGTAGCACCGAATCAAAAAGCGTTCGTTGGGTTCAAGATCGGCAATAATTTTTTGCAGTTTTTCAAAGCAGAGGTTTTTAAACGCCGATTCAAAAGTCGGGTCGCTGAAAGCCGTAATCTGAGCAGTTGGCAGCACTGTTTCGGAATCACTCTTACTCGTGTGCCGTCGGTCGCTCCGACCTTCCGCCGCCTGCCTTTTTCTATCAGCCTCTAAAAAATCCGCAACCTCTTTTGAAACTGAAACCGCACCTTCGCCGTACTTAACAATGGTATTCCCCAAATGAATTCCTTTCCGCCGTGGGAAAGGTCACAGGGCTGCCGAAACAGCACCATTAAACTGTTGACTTCAAGGTTTATCCTATCTACAGCTGATTGCCTTAGGAGCTTCGGTGAAATCTGAGGTCACACAGTTGTGACCTCATCGGCACATAAATTTTATTTATCACACGGCCAAAGCCGCTGTGATCGAAAAGGATATTTTTATTATTTAAATCCAAATATTATTTATTTATAAGTATTAAGACAAGTTACCATTGCTGTCACACGCTAAAACAATATTAGCATCAAATGTATCTACTGTTACAAATACTAATTTTTTAATAAACTCTGCATTGGCAATAGCTTTATTTCCGGAACGTGTTGCCGATGCAGATTTTAATTCCCATGCTTTATTGGTTATTGAATATGAATATGAAGACTTTGTGCATGATGCAGAAACACCGGAATTCACAGAAAATGTTCCGTGAACGGTAAACGAAAACAGAGTTTCTTTATCAGCATTTTTTGCAGTATATGTTTTTTTACCGGTCTTTTCATAAACGGTTGTGTAAGGAATTGCCTTAGTTGCAGTATTTTTAGTTTCAAAAACCGAAACTGTAATATACAATCCGTCATTTTCTATCGTTTCTTCGCTTATAAGTTCTTGATATGATGACAGATTATCAAGTTCTTTTGCTTGAACCGTGGGAATTGCACATAAAACAATCGCAGTAATTAGAGCCATTGATTTTTTAATTAAGTTTTTCATTTCCATTCTCCTCGTCAATAACGTCCGTATAAACATAGGTCGGGTGATTTTTCTTGTTCCATTGAACAACAAATACTACTGTCAATATCGTAGCAATAATAAGAACCAGCGTGGCAATAAGTAGTGTTAATTTAATTTTTTTGGAATGGTTAATCCTTTTATCGATATCATTTGCTTCACATAACGAAATGTACTCTGCCGCATATTGCTTTGGATTTCCGAAACGCTTTTCTATAGTTCCCATTGTAGGATCATCTTGTGATTCGCAAAAGTCAATCAAACTTGTCTTTAATTCGGCATCGAGATGTTTTCTTAATGCATATGGGCAATTTTTCTTTGTTTCTTTCAAATATTTTTTTATGAGTTTATCAGTTGATGTCATTAATAGTCCCCTCGATATCCTTTACGCCTAAAATTCTCAAAACTCCTGCCGTATGGGAGATATATTCACGCTTAAGCTCCTTGAGATATTTTTCTCCGGCAGTTTCCAAATGATAATAAACCCTAACGCGCCTTTTGCCGACTTTTTCCGATCGGTCAGTTATCAACCCCTTTTCAACCAGACGATAAAGAGTCGGATACAATGAACTTTCCTGAATTTGATATAACTCCCCGCTTTGTTCAAAAAGCTGTTGCGAAATCTCGTATCCGTACATATCGCCTTTTTGCAGTAATGTGAGGACGGATAATTCCACCGTTCCTCTTTTTAAATTGTCTGAAATAGCCATACTTTTCACCACTGTATAAAATATACCGCAAATATTTTTTAATGTCAATACTATACACTAAACAATAATCTTGACAAATTTCACTTTGATTGTTATAATGTAGTCAGAAAGTTAATTAACAATAGCGAAAACGGAGGATGATATTATGAAAATCAGAAAAATGTCTGACCCAAAGTTTATATTTATGCCGATTTTCTTTATTAATTTGAAGGTGTAATAGCACCTTCAATAAAACACTTTAAGTTCAAGTATTTAAAACAGAATCGGTGATGTATATGAAAAAAACTTACTTAGCTATTGTGCTGATTGCATTTATACTTCAAATTATTTGCGGATGCCAAAAAAACGACACCCCCAACTCCTCATATTTACAGTCTAATTTAAATGCAAAAAAAATGACAATTGAAATATTACCATCTCCGCCTACAAGCAAATCTACAAGTGATGAAAAGGTAATTGAAAAGTTCATTAAAACCATTGACGAATGCGAAAAGAAAGAAATTACATCAGATGGCAACAACGGCTGGCAAATTCTTGTTTCTGTTCAATCTGGGGACGGCTTAACACAATATTCAGTAACAAGCAACATCTTGCGTATTGATAATAAAGTCTACGAGGTTAACGGACAATCTTTATCGAACGAAATAACAGATATTTATAACAATATTCAGGAGTGAGGATTATGAAAATTAAAAATTCGATTTTTTCAATATTATTATCAATTTCTTTATTATTAGTATCAGCTTTTCCTTGTTTTGCATCTGCAAAACAGAATAATTTTGAGGTTTATCCATCCGATGATGCATTAGCATTCTTAGCAGAAAACGGTAGTACATTATCCGAAAAAGGTATACCGTTATACGATATTGAAAACAAAGTTATAGCATACTATTATGAAATAACTCCGACAGGTTATTGTATTATTGACGGTTTCGGAAATATAATCGAATGTGCCTTTAACAAAAGAAAAGAACTTCCTAACGGAAAGATTTTTTATTTAAGCCCAACATTATTGTGTAGCAAAGAAAATAATGAATATATAAATACTGAAAATAAAGCTATTGAAAAAGTAAGTGAAAAATCAGATTTTGGTAACAAGATTAATACAATTGCCCAAAAATACAAATCAAAATCTACAGACGAAATCTCGAACAAGGACATAAAAAGATTATCTGCCCGTGCAAATTATAACACAATCAGCGGTTCTTGTTGAACCTATAGCTTTAATCCGGACGGAAGGTGCGGATCAACTGCTTCTGCCATTTTACTAATGTATTATAATGACTATATTGATGATTACATGGTTTTAAGCAGTTATGAAACAAACGATGGTGTATCGTTAATAAATTTACTTGTTCCGCATATAGAAGGAGATGATCCTGCAAACGGAAGTAACACCGCGGAAGTGGTTAGCGGATTAAATTGGTATCTAAGGTGGAAAGGAAGAGCCGGTAATTATGTGGCAACAAGCTCTGCCTCTATCTATTATTCAACATATATGAGCATTATAGATAGCGGGAGACCGGCAATAATTGATTTGAATGCTGCACCAACTTACGGAGAACATTGGGTTGTTGGTTATGGCTATCAAAAATATCCGAGATCAGATAGAACATACGCTTATTATATTGTTAATGACGGTTGGGGTAAAAATGGCGTTTATATTTTATCTGACTATGTAGGAGATGCAGTATATCTCAATTATTTATAATCAATACATAGCATTTTAGCGTTTGCAATTATTCTATAACCTGATTTTTCATAATAAAGTCGGTGTTTGAACAATTATTACAAAATCATAATATGATATTATGAAAATCAGAAAAATGTCTGACTCAAAGTTTATATTTATGCTGATTCTCTTTATTTTTTATCGTGTGTGTATTTGAATAATATACACAATCGCAACAATTGAAAATGGCTGGTTTTGCTTGTGAGGAAATTCGCCTGTGTTGTCTCTGCTGTGTTGCTGTGATGTTATGTAGTATATAATATTAATTGATTAAAGTGCTATTTATTTCACTTGAAAAGATGAGTCTAATACCGATTGGTATACTGTTTTCAGCAAGAGGTACATCTATGACTACTCCTACCGTGTGTTGTAATGTGCCTTCACCTTGTAAACAGTATATATCACAAATTAAAAGTAGCCGCTGTCAGCCCACTAAATTCCTACTGGTGTTGACGAGTTAGCGGCAGAATGGAGATTAGTATGAAAAAAATAAATTATTTTTTTCGCGCGTTGTAAAATGAAGTTGAAATAAAATAAAAAAATAGGTCCATAGTGACGAACCTGTGGTAAAATTAATTTGCTACAAAAATTCCGAAAGGATCATCACTATGGACAATTCGAATTATACCACAAAACACAGAAAAGGGCAACATCTTTTAAACGAAGAACGATACGACATTCAAGTGCGTTTAAAAGACGGATGGTCGATATACAAAATAGCGAAACATCTCGGACGAGCGTATAACACTATTAAAGACGAGGTCGAACGCGGAACAGTCACATTGTATAACGGTAAAGTAAAACGATATAAAGCAGATCAAGGAAAATCGGTTTATCTTGAAAACCGAGAGCATTCAACCCGTAGGTACCGCGTTTTTGAAACGGCTCCGTTTTTAGAATATGTTGTGAAGCAATTTAAAAATGAACACTGGTCATTGGACACAATATTCGGATATGCCTTACATAAAAGAGAAAAATATCTATGGATAATTAAAATAGGTGTGATTTTAGTCAATTTGGACTAATTTAATCTGTAATATCATAGATACAACTCCATATAGTGTTAATTTTTATTATAGTGAAAGGAGAAAAATTAAAACTAACTTTTTTCTATGTTAGTTTTAATTTTATATGAAATTTAATGAGAAAAATAAAAAAAATAACTGTTTGTTTAATGTTAATTATGTGTATATTAATTGGGAATGTTTTATTATCTACAACAGCATCAGCTCATAATGGATATTTAACTTGGGCAAATGATGCTAAATTGATTGGTGGTGTAGGAAGTTATGGGAATCATGTTCGATATTTTTGGATTCACTCTTCAGCGGCTGAAGAGGAAAGCATAATAGATCAGGTAAGATATGAATGGGTTAATACTTCTTCAATTTTAACTACTTCTATTCTGATACGCAAGATAAGTACTCAGAAAAGCTCTGTTTTTGATATTTACAAAAATCAAATATATCCTTCTTTGCAAGGAATATTGGGAGAAAGTTTCTTCTTCGATACTTCAAATAATGATATGGGTGTTCCAAACGCTGATTATAAATGGACTCAGATTATATTGAACACATCGAATTTTAATAATTCATCAAATTTCACTAAGAGAGGGACTATATCGCACGAATTTGGACATTGCATGGGATTAGCCCATTCCACTAATCCAAATCGTGTAATGTGTACAGCAGAAACAAGAGAGGTAGCAAGCCCGTCATATGTTGATCTTGATACAATAAATCATTTATATGATTAAAAGTGGGGGATATTATGATTAAAAAAAATATTACTGTTTTTATATTAGGTATAATTTTATCATTGATGTTAACAGGATGCGGTGTTGAAGAAGGAACAAGTGTCAAAAAAGAGTTAATTGTTGATAAATCTGTACCTATAGAATCTTTTGATATTGAGGATTATTCAAAGGTTTTAGAAGCACCATCAGAAACCGATTTTGAAAAAGTCTATAATAACATTGATGACTTATATAATGAAGCTGATAATGTAGTTTATGGTACTGTGAAAAGTGTAGAATATTTTGATGAAACTGGGGTTGCATTAACGTATTTTAATTTTATTATTGAAAAAGTATATAAGGGAGAATTGAATGAAAACGATATGATTTCAATAATGACAAATGGAGGCTTTTGTCGTTTGAAAAATTATATAAAAGTTTTCGGAAACGGCAAATTTTCAGACTACTCTCAAAAGGAAATCGACGATACTATAATAAAGTTTACGGGGGCCGGTCAACCGTTGACAAAAGTCGGAGATAAGTATGTGTTATTTTTGTCTCCTCCTATTAAAGATGAAAAACCGTTTCCTACAGGTGCATATGTACAAATAGGTTCTTTTATGGGCCGGTATTATTATCAGAATAATAAGTTGATGAGATTTAAACCTGCCAATGAACCGGATTTATATAAAAATTCAAACGATGTATTTTCATTTAATACAATAGATGAAGAGTTGGGAAAAAGAAAGGTAGCATTTCAAAAACGTGGAGAGTAGTACAAATCGATATATTCTAATTGTCCACATTATCTGTAGTTGATATATGTATGTTGAAATTCAAACTGTTGATGGGCTCCATATGGAGAAGGAAAACGCATGGCAATATAGTGTGCGCAGTCATCCGGGGCTTGTTGACCTCTTTGTTTCCGAAGCAAGGCGGCAGTGGGATGCGCTCGGATTATATGACAGCAGTCATTGCGACAGTGAGCGCGGCGGACAGATCGACTATACCGGCCGCATATTGTTCCGAATAAACGATGTACTATATGAATACAACAAATCTTTCAATGTCTTAATAAACTAAGAAGCATTGGTGCAATTAATTAAAGGAGCATATTTAATATGGAGAAAACCAAAATATCTAAAATTGTAATAATTTGCATTGTTATATCATTAATTTCAACATCTTTTATATTTTCCGCAGATGCAACCGTTCAATACACGGGGGTGAATGTTGTTAGCGTCAAACAAGCAAGAACAAATTGGTGTTGGGCTGCTTGTGCCGAAGTAAGCGGTAAAAATGTTTATCCCGGATCGACGCGAACACAATACAATGTTGTGACTTATATAAAAGGCAGGAGTTCAATCAACGAAGGAGGAACAATTTCTGAAGGTGCAAAAGGATCTCGATATGTTGCATATGATAAAAAAAGCTATGGATATACTTCTTCAAAATGGAGTTTTTCACAGATAACTGCAAGTCTTAATAAAGGCTATGCCGTTCAAGCAGGAGCCGGATATTATACTGACAATAATAGGAACGGAGGACATAGAGTAGTAATATACGGAACACAGTTTATTGATAACAGTTCTGGAAACTTCTACTATATTGATTATTTTGATCCTTGGGACGCAACAACACATCATTGTACATATTCAGATTTTTGTGATGGAAGCTATAACGACAGAAGATATGACCAAACAGTATATGTGAAATAGGTGATATGTATATGAATAAAAAAACAATTTCTATTCTAATTTTTCTTTCCACTCTAACACTTGTTGTTAATTGCTCGATTATAACAATTTTTGCCGATAATTATGATGACACATCTGAAATTAAAAATATATATGATTCTACTGAAATCGGTGAAGTCTTTCAAACAATAGAAAACGATGCTCTTATAAATAATTCCACGGCAACCTATGAGAATTCAGAACAAAAGATAAATAATGAGGAACTTAGTCCTTATAAGATTTATTCAATTTCACCTCAAGAGTTTTCTGATATTAATATAGATTATGTTGTCAAAAATAAAATTAAATCAGACGATTACAAATGGATTGTTCCGGATAATAACAAACGAGTAATAAAAGTTGGAAAAAAACAAGGTAAATGGGAAGTGCTGGGCTATAGTACATTTGAAAACAATACTGAAGGAGCTGAAATTTTGCTCAGCAAATCCGTAAATAATATTTTGACAACAACTCATGAATCGGTTCTAACCAATAGTGTTGATGGAATAAAAAATAATAATTTGAGTGAAACCTATATTTGTTTTGAAATTCCTCAATATCACACATATTTCGTAGGATTATTTTCAGATAATGAAAGCTATGTAATTCCCTATGGAAGCCGTCCGGATCTGACAGGCCTTGAAAACGGTAAAAAGTATTCAATTGAAAATGCCAATAAAATTTTAACTGTTAATTTTGGAATCACAGAATCTAATTATGATAATGGCGGTGGTATAAGCAATAAAACAAATAATAATACTTTATTGATATTATTAGTACCTGTAGTGCTTTTGATTTTATTATTATTAATATTATTTTTTAAGCCAAAGAAATCCCGTAAATAATATATAATTCTGATGCAACAAACACTATTGCCACACATATCAGTTCAGAACAGTTAAAAAACTCAGTGATTAGTCAAAAAGACATAAAGAAAAGATAATTGAATTTAAAATTCAAAAAACTGCAATAGTGGAGATCTTGTAGGTGAGCAACAAATAAGACAGGCTTTCAAATTATATGAAATTACTTTTGCAGGGTCAGAAAACTCCAATGAATGCGGCTAATGTTCAAGATGGCGATTTGAAAAAAGGCGATTATTCCTATGGAACAGTACAAGTTAAACCGATAAAGTCAGGATGGCTGGAATTTGGTTCGAAGTATGTTCATACCTATACTGGTTTTGCGGTGACAGGCACGGCTTCGTATTCATTTTCCCCCTCTGCATCGCTCAGTGCAAGTGGTGATATTAGCTTGGGGTTGACTTCGACATATGGATTTACCGTTAGTGTAACGGGACACGCTCAAAAATGGCAAATATGGTCAGATATGCCGTGCTTCTTTAAATACTACGAACTGTTACACAGCGCATAAAAACATAGGACTGGAAAACACAGGTTCCTATCTATAGACGAACTACGGACATAATTAATGACTCGCAAATGTTTTTTCAGGGGGTGCACTGCAAAATCTTGTATTTTGCAGTGCGCCTTTTTGCTTACGCAACTTAAAGTCGCGTTAATGTTACAATAAGATAGTAGAATGCAACTTTCTTATATGATATAATATACGCAAAAAGGAGGCTATATTAATGGTTTTTCAAGAGAATCTTATTCAACTACGAAAAAAAGCAAATCTTTCACAGGAACAATTAGCAGATAAGCTTAGTGTAACAAGACAAGCTATCTCCAAATGGGAGTCCGGTCAGGCTATTCCTGAGGCGGATAAGATTATATTGTTGAGTGCTATTTTTCATGTCACAACAGATCAACTGCTGAAAGGATCGAAAGATTACCAAAAGCACAAGAAGGATGCAGTGGATTATTTCCCTCTAATAAGCTGTATTTCTTCTTCGGGAATAGAAATGTTAGGAAGAAAATAATCTCCAACTTGGTGGTATGTTCCACTCATCTGTTCAAATAGGTTCTATTTCACCTTTTGTGTAAACGCGAAAAATGGCATAAAATACAGAATGGTAATCGGGCGGGAAAGTCGAGGATCGGCTTACCGCCCATAATTACATATTAGCAGAAATAGCGGGGTATGTCAAGGGCGGCTGCTTACGGCGGCCGTTCATTTCACCCTTTACATGGCTGTGAATTTCTGCTACTGCGGCAGTCTGTCCGCAAAGAAAATTTCCAGCTGCGAATGAATTTCGCCCCAATCACGGCGTCTGCCGGTCCATTTTCGGGTATTTGGCATCCCATTTTGCAGCAAAACTCTCAAGCTCATAAAGCGCCGTTTCTTCATCCACGGCTCCGTAAGCCTTTTTTAAATCCGCCATAAGTGCCTTAATATCCTTGTACGAAACATACTTAGTGCTATTTCGTATTTGATGAATAATGCACTGCTTAACCTCGGTTTTCGGGTATACCGCAGATATAGCTTCGGGGAATCCGGTAAGACCGTCAATGCAGGTGATTAAAATATCTTCTACTCCGCGATTTTTTAGTCCGTTCAGGATAGAAAGCCAGTATTTTGCGCTTTCATTTTCTCCCACATACATTCCGAGAACTTCTTTGATTCCGTCCATATTGATTCCTATCGCTATGTATACCGCCTTTTTTACGATTCTGCCCTCACACCGAACATTGTAATGTATCGCATCCATAAAGACTACGGCATAAACGCTCTCAAGCGGTCGCTGTTGCCATTCTTTTACCACCGGCAGAATTTTATCCGTAATTCGGCTCACAAGGCTGTCCGACACTTCCAATCCGTATATATCCTCAATGTGTGCAGATATATCGTTCGTTGTCATGCCCTTAGCGTACATAGATATTATTTTTTCTTCTATATCCCCGCTGAGTGTTGTTTCATTCTTTTTTACAAGCCGCGGTTCAAACTCACCGTTTCGGTCGCGCGGTACCGCAATTTCGACCTCTCCGGCGCTGGTTTTCATTGTTTTTCGGCTGTGTCCGTTTCTGCTGTTTTCGGTATCCTTGTTGCGGTAGTCGTACCTGCTGTACCCAAGCTCGTCGTCGAGCTCCGCTTCAAGTCCGTTTTCCAGCACTTCTCCCACCATTTCCTTGAATACCGACCGCAAGTCGCTCATGTCCTCCACTTCAAGCAGTGACAGAAATTCTCGAAGTTTTTCTTTTCTCTCTTTTTTCGCTACCCGTACCTCCGGGCTGTCTTTGTACCTTGGCATATTTTTAACCTCCAATTTGATATTTCTATTCTATACCATTTCGGAGGTTTACACAAGATAGGAAGAAGTCTCCAAAAAATACCCACCGGATGTTGTGGCAAAGTTCAGTGCTTAACCGCCGCATCCGGTGGGTATTTCTATGCTTATTTTAAGTCTGTATTTTCAGAGTCCATGCATACGCAGACATACCAGTAATATCCGTCATACATTACTACGACTGCCATATAGGTGTACTTAGAGCTTCCGACATACGACCAGTGACCCTTGCTGTTTCGGAAACCGTTTGCTATGGAGTACTCGGTTTGCGTATTACTCCATTAAGGACAACACGCTTTTGGTATTACTGTTTTGCAAAAAAGTTTAATTTAGTCGAATGTGCGGACTTCTTTATGGATTATAAATATATTGAGTCTTGTGGTGGGTTTAAGTATAATGATTCATACAACTATATATCTGGAATCTTCATAGTAATTTATGCTCTGTTTTAGTGAGTCCCATTCTTTGGTAAGAGCCAAATTATATTTATTAAAAATTTTACTATCAAGTCGAACCTTAAAATATGCTTTTACGCACTCGTATTCAACTATATAATACATTAGCCATATTAATTGTTGTTTATTCTTGATGCCTATTGTTATAAGTTGTTCATATGCCTTATCGTACCAATACTTTAGCCTTATAGCGTATGATAAAAGCACAATAGTGTCCAATATAAAATATGAAGAAAAAACTACTTGTGAGATTGTTAATAATAAGTCTCCATCTGCAATATAGCGAGATGATATAAAAAAAGATATTCCGGCAGCAAAAGAAACTGCAGTTTTTCGAGGTAGCATTTTTAAAGCAATCTCTTTGCTAAAGAAATTACTTTCAAATGTATTCACAGCGTACTTTAACAACGATGGAGAAAACTGATTATTATAATATCCGTCTGTTTTTAGCTGTTGCAGTTTAATGCCAAATGCATCCTGAATATTACCTTTTCTGCGAGCGCACTCCGCATCATACCATAACCAACATTCGTTAATCAATGTCAATATTACAAACAAAGCTGATAAACAAATTTGTATTGTAGTAAATACTTCTTCCGCTTTTGTTTCACAAACTAACGAAAGGAAAGATAATATCATATTTACAAAGAATAATATATTATTGACTTTACCAAGTACTGCAGACACATCATATAATCGATTTATATCATCTTTTTTACTCATATATCATACCTCGGGAAAAGCCTTTTTAATTTCTGATAGCGCAGAATAGGGCATTTTATCCTCCTCGTATTCTATAGCCTTTTCAATATGCGATATAGCCGTATTAACCTTATTATAATCTGTCAAATATTTGATTTCCGTTAATCCTCGTTCGAGATATTCAGTATAACTTGTACAATTGACATAAGCATACATCATATTATTTGCAATACGCTCTTCTATGGAAAAAGAGGCTATATCTCTACCATTTTTAGATATATTCCAATGCTTAATTAATCGAATAATTGGCTTTATCTTATAGCAATTATTTCTATTACAATCTATTAATTTCGTATTAAACTCTATGGGATTTGTATACATCCACTCGGACGGATTGTTAGGGATATAATAACTCCCGTAAGATATATATGTGGGAACTAATTCAAATTTTATATGGTTTAATTCTAAAACAACTGTTGGATAAGATTGATGTATTTCCGAAGTTTTATAATAATAATCAGCAAACGCCTTAAGTTTATTAATAAAACTTTGTGGCTTATAAAAATTAGGATTGTCAAAAATCACCATGATATCAACATCGGATTTTTCATCTGCTTTTCTAGGTAAAATAGTATCGCGACTATAAGAGCCAAATATAATCGCATCTTTTATTTCGGAAAAATAATTATTTAACCGAGTTTTAATTGTAGAAATTGAAGTAGTTATATGATTTTTCTCAGTACTATTAAGCACTAATGAACTGGCCAATGTTTCTAAATACGAATTAACGGACATTTTTTCACCTTCATTATTTTTTTACATTATACCACAGATTTTGATATTATGCAATTTTAACTGACTATTATATGCTGTTTTCCTGTATAATTCTTGCAGGTATTATACATATTTCTGGGTAAAGTCCATGATGAATAAGCGTGTTGGTTTTTCACCTTTACAATTTGATAGCAAGCGGAATCTTTTTTGTTGTATTCTACGATAAATTATGGTATAATATTTTCAGCAGAAAGGACGGTGGCTGTAATGCCGAATATTAAACCTGTATCTGATTTGAGAAATTATACCGAGGTTTTGCGCGATATTTCCGTGGGTGAGCCTGTTTTTCTTACCAAGAACGGCAGAGGTAAATATGCCATTGTTGATATTGAAGAATACGAAAAAACTCAGGCTGTAATAAAACTTATGGGAGAGCTTACAAAGGGCGAGCGTTCAGGAAAAGAAAACGGTTGGACTGATATTGCCGAAGTCGAAAGGCTCTTGGGTGCAGACAATGGCTGAGATAAAATTTTCGCCCGAGGCAATAAAGGATTTACAGCAAATTAAATCATATATTACCGACGAGCTTTTAAGTGAGCAGGCAGCAAATAATACAATAAATAAAATTATGAAAAATATCCGTATGCTTGAGAGCTTTCCGAATTCTGCTCCTGCGCTTTCGGGAATAGTAGGCTTTGAAACGGATTATCGCTATCTTGTTTGCGGTAATTATACGGCCTTTTACCGCGTCCAAAGTGAAACGGTATATATTGTACGAGTGCTGTACGGCAGGCGCGATTTTATGCGCGTTTTGTTCGGTACTACGCAGGAAGAATCTTAAAATTAACAGGTAATAAAAATTACACCGAGGTGGCGTTACCATCAGGTTCTAGTGGTAGCAATACCATGCAGGTTCAACTCCTGTTATCCGCACCATCGCTCAAAGCCTTTGTTTATGCGGCTTTGAGCGTTTTTTTGTCCCGATTTTCAACTGAAATGACTGATATCAATAAAGCAGACAGCAAAAGAATCAGGCTCTTTGTCAATAGTTGGGGTAAAGAGTTAAAATGGAAATTGAGTGCAAGCAGTTTGCTGATAGGCAGCTGCTTGTTCTTTGTTTTGTTGCATATGAGAAAATATATGTAAAATA
>ERZ827498.1415-NODE-1415-length-26883-cov-5.807365_pt1 | contig 26883 bp, 14 predicted proteins | sample MGYA00519865_ERZ827498 | MGnify/ENA primary metagenome ERZ827498 (study PRJEB31778, sample SAMEA3449328) | human gut metagenome | biome: human gut; feature: human-associated habitat; material: faeces | place: United Kingdom | collected 2010/2012 ...
CGGGCGACCCGCAGGGCAGCATCGAAATACGCTACGAGGACGAAAACATCTGGCTGACGCAAAAGACGATGGCGCAGCTGTATGATGTGAGTGTCAAAACGATCAATTATCACATCAAGAAAATCTTCGATGATTCCGAGCTGTCAGAGGATTCAGTTATCCGAAAATTTCGGATAACTGCCACAGACGACAAAAGCTATTCCACCAACCATTACGCGCTTCAAATGATCATCGCGGTCGGCTTCAAGGTCAACTCCGAGCGCGCCGTTCAGTTCCGCAAATGGGTCAATCAGATCGCAACGCAGTACACCATTCGCGGCTGGGTCATGGACGACGAACGGCTCAAGCAGGGCACCTATCTGACCGACAAATACTTTGAGGAACAGCTGGAGCGCATTCGGGAGATCCGTGCCAGCGAGCGCAAGTTCTATCAGAAGATCACCGACCTGTATGCCACTGCTATCGACTACGACCGTACTTCCGCCGCCACGAAACGCTTCTATGCCACGGTGCAGAACAAGATGCGCTTCGCCGTGCACGGGCACACCGCCGCCGAGCTCATCATGGAGCGTGCCGACCACACGAAGGATCACATGGGTCTGACCACCTGGCAGGACGCGCCGGACGGCAAGATCAAAAAGTCCGACGTGTCCATCGCCAAGAACTACCTCACCGAGGTCGAGCTTGGGCAGCTGAACCGCATGGTCACCTCCTATCTGGACTTCGCCGAGAATATGGCCCAGCGCCACATCCCACTGACCATGCAGGACTGGGAAACCCGCCTGAACCGCTTCATTGAAATGTTCGAGTACGGTCTTCTCAGGGATGCGGGTAGGGTGTCTGCAGAAATCGCCCGGCTGCACGCAGAAACCGAATTTGAGAAGTACCGCGTCATTCAGGACCGCGAGTTCCTGTCCGACTACGACAGGTTCCTCCTTGAGCTTGAGGAACACGCCGACGCGGCAAAGGCTGGACCGCAGGAGGAAAAGCCATGAAGCGAATGAAATGCTACATCTACACCCGCGTCTCCACCTCCATGCAGGTGGACGGCTACAGCCTGGACGCGCAGAAGGACAAGCTGCGCAAGTACGCGGAGTTCCAGAACATGCTCGTCGCCGGGGAATACTGCGACGAGGGTAAATCCGGCAAGAACATTGAGGGCCGCCCGGAGTTTCTTCGCATGCTGCGGGACATCGAATCCGGCAAGGACGGCGTCTCCTTCGTGCTGGTGTTCAAGCTCTCCCGCTTCGGCCGCAACGCCGCGGACGTGCTGACCTCCCTGCAACGGATGCAGGACTTCGGCGTCAACCTCATCTGCGTGGAGGACGGCATTGATTCCTCCAAGGACAGCGGCAAGCTGATGATTTCCGTTCTCTCCGCTGTCGCCGAGATCGAGCGCGAGAATATCCTTGTCCAGACGATGGAGGGCCGCAGGCAGAAGGCCCGCGAGGGCAAATGGAACGGCGGCTTCGCGCCCTACGGCTACAAGCTTGTGGACGGGCACCTGCAGATTGCCGAGGAAGAGGCCGAGGTCATCCGCATCATCTATGACAAGTACATCCACACCACCATGGGCACCGCCAGAATCGCAAACTGGCTCAACGAGCACGGATACAGCAAGGTCTGCCGTCACAACAACAAGCGGGAAACCTTCACGGGTTCCTTCCTCATCGGCGTGCTTGACAATCCAGTGTACTGCGGCAAGCTGGCGTACGGACGCAGACATAACGAGAAGATCCCCGGCACCCGCAACCAGTACCACATCGTCAAGCAGAAGGACTATACGCTCTACGACGGCATTCACGAGCCCATCATCTCCGAGGAGGACTGGCAGCTCGCGCAGAAGCAGCGCCAGCAGACCAACAAGCGCCAGCTCAAGACGCACAGCCTCGACCACGAGCACGTCCTGTCCGGGCTGCTCAAGTGCCCCGTCTGCGGCGGCGGCATGTACGGCAACGTGAACCGCAAGAAGAAGGGCGACGGCACCTACTACCGCGACTACTTCTACTACGCCTGCAAGCATCGCCTGCATGTGGACGGCAAGCGCTGCGACTATCATCACCAATGGGGCGAGGAAATCATCGACGGCGCTGTGGAGGAAATCATCCACAAGCTGGTCAACACGCCCGCCTTTGAGCAGGGTATCCGGGAGAAGCTCGGCGGCAAGCTGGACACCGCCGAGCTCGACACGGAGATGGAGACCCTGCGCAAGCAGCTCCGTCAGCTCACGGGCACCAAGGACAGGCTGGGCGAGCAGATCGACGCGCTCGATTTCGACGACCCGCATTACACCCGCAAGGCGCAGGACCTGCAGGAGCGGCAGAACAGGGTCTACGACCAGATCGCCTCCATCGAGGTCAGCATCGCCGAGGTGCAGACCCGCATGGACAACATCCGCCAGCGCCGGATTTCCACCGACAACGTCTATCAGTTCCTGCTCTACTTCGACAAGCTGTACGACCAGTTCACCGATCTGGAGAAAAAGACCTTCATGAACAGCTTCATCGAGCGCGTGGAGATTTACCCAGAGCGCCAAAGCGACGGACGCATCATAAAGCGCATCGAATTCCGTTTTCCCGTGTATTTCAAGGGCTCGGAGATCAGCGGACTTTGTTGGGACGAAACGGATATGTCGTAGACGGTATGTGCATTGTCCAAACTTCAAGAGGGGAAAACATATCGAGATTGAAGCATTTGGGAATGATTTGACTTCAACATAAGGAAAACCCGAAGCAGCACTGGAAAGGTACTGCTTCGGGTTTTTAGTGTTTAGTCTTATATGCTTCGCCCCATGCTCGCATGGAATCCAGAATGGGTTTCAGGCTTTTGCCAAGTTCGGTCAGCGCATATTCCACCCTCGGCGGCACCTCGGGATAGACTGTACGGGTAATGATACCATCGGCTTCCATCGAGCGCAGGCTGTCTGTCAGCACCTTCTGGCTGATTCCCTCCAAGTCCTTTTTCAGTTCATTGAACCGCCACGGACGGGCCAGCAGATTTCGTATGATAAGCAACTTCCACTTGCTTCCAATCAGCGCCACAGTAGTTGCTACCGGGCAAGCGGGCATTTCTTCTTTTGTCAGCATCGCAGCACCCCCAATAGTTCAAATTATAATGTTACATCTAAATTATAATACAGTGCACTCTAATTTTCAAGCAGTTACTTTCAGGTGAGCTGTGTTGCTTCTTGTGCCCCAGTAATCAATTTGTGCGTACTTGTGGCTGGGCATTGGTCTGTACCTGGAAAAGCAGAAGGACGGCAGCTGCATCAGGAATATGGTGTTTGCATTCCCTGTTCCAGTGAGCGGTCAGAAAGTGAAAGAACTTTCCTTGGAAAATGAAGCAACAGTCGAAATGGTATGCCTCTTAGTTCTGAGAAATCCAACGGCACATATCAACATGGATGTGGATGTAGACGAAATGGTGCAAAAAAGGCTCTTCACGGAATCTTGTTGGTTGCCCCAAGATTCCGCGAAGAACCAAGTGATGTGAGAATTACTCCGTAATGTAGGTGTACCGCATGCTGTAGTTCTTTGCGTACTGCTCAGCGGCGGAGTCCGGCAGGACTTCCAGGACAAGGTTTGGGCAGTTATAGAAAGGCAAGTAGCCAAAACTTGTTAGATTGCGAAGATTGCCCAGCAATGCAAGCGACTCGCATCCGGAGAAGGCAGATTGATTGACGCTTTCCAAACTGCCCAGATTCGGAATTGAGGTCAACTTTTTGCATTGGTTGAACCCGTATGATCCGATAATGGTTACGTTGCTCAAATCGCCGATGCTTACCAAAGAGGTGCAGCCATCAAACGCCGCATATGGAATCTCCTTCAGGCTGCTTAAATCACCGACGGTTTCCAGCGCAGTGCATCCCATGAAACACTTCTGCTCCATTGACTCCAATTTGGGCATATCGCCGATTGATTTCAGCGAGATACAGCCTGTATAATGGCTGCCGTACCCAAATACGCCCTCGCCAAGGCTCACCAGATTATCTAAGTGTTCAAGACGTTCCAAACTGGAGCATCCAGCAAAAGCATAATATTCGATGGTTGTAACGCTGCCTAAATCACCGATGCTGACAAGCAATTTGCAGTCAATGAATGCATTATCCCCAATGGCGGTTAATTTGTCAGACCAGTCAACGCTAATCAACGATGCACAGTGTGCAAAGGCTCCGGATTCCAAGCGCGTCAAGCTGTACAAATCATCAACATGCTCCAGTGCACTGCAGCCGTTAAAAGCACCTTTCCCGATAGTTTCCAAGTTGTGCAGGGAACCGATACTCTTCAGTGCAGTACAGCCCATAAATGCATACTGACCGATGCTGGTAATCTTGTCAAGTTCATCAACGTGTTCCAAGGCGCTGCAATTCACAAAACCGTTAGAATCAATGGATTCGACATTACTCATGTTGCCGACACGCACAAGCGAAGAGCAGCCTTCAAATGCGTAAGAATCAATCGAAGTTACGCTGCTCATGTTGCCTACGCTCTCTAATGCGGTGCAGAAGCCAAAGGTGGAATATCCGATGGATGTGACTTTGCTTAAATCGCCAATGGTTTTCAGCGCTTTGCAGCTATTGAAGGCACAAGTGCCGAGTGTTGTGACATTGGTCAGATTCCCGACGCTGGTTAAAGCGGTGCAGCCAGCGAATGCACTGCTGCCGATGCTATTCAGCCGGGGCAGTTCAGGAAGGCTGGTCAATGCTTCGCAATTAGAAAACGCATATTCGCCGATGGTGCGGACGTTGGACATGTCCCCGATACTCGCCAGCTTGCTGCAGCCATAGAATGCATCTTTCCCAATGCTGGTAGCGCTGCTTAAATCGCCGACTGAAAGAAGATCCTTCAAACAGTAGAACAGCTTGTCAGGAACAGCCTTCAAGCTGCGTAAATCGCCAACCGTGGTTAGCGCAGTGCAGCCATCAAACACCTTGTCGCTGATGCTTGTCACACTGCTTAAATCACCAACGGTTTTCAGCGATTTGCAATTGCGGAATGTCTCTCGATTCAAGACGGTCAGCTTTTCCAAGCCGCTAATGCTGGTCAGTGATTCACAGCCGTAGAAAGCGCCATACGCGATGCGTGTAACATTGCCGAGTTCCCCGATGCTTTGCAGGGAAGTACACTGCTTGAACGCATTTGCGCCGATGAAAGTAACGCTGCTGAGACTGCCGACGGTTTTCAGCGAAGTGCACTGATAGAAGGCGTTTTCGCCGATGGAAGTAACGCTGCTGAGATCTCCGATGCTTTCCAGTGACGCACAGGCATAGTCTTTTGACATGCCTTCGTCCGGAATCCAACGGCTGGAAACCCCAAAGGCAGAGTCGCCGATGCTTTCCAAATGGGGCATATCACCAACCCGAACCAAGGAGGTGCAGCCTACAAAAGCACTATCGCCAATACTTGTTACATTGCTCAAATGCTCCATGGATGTGAGCAATTCACAATCTCTGAAAGCGTAAGCACCAATAGTGGTTACATTATCGGTGATATCAAGTGTTTCCAACGCATAGCATCTGGAGAATGCGTATGCGCCAATGCTCGTCACATTCTCCAAACCTTCTACGCTTTGCAGATTGAAACAGCCGGCAAATGCGCTATCCGGAATGGCAGAGATGTTCGTTAGACCGCTAATGGTGGTCATGGCGCAGGACTCGAAAGCACCGCTGCCGATGCTTGTTACGTTGCTTAAGCCCTCGATGCTTGCAAGAGAATTGCAACTAAAAAATGCTTCCGCCCCAATGTGGACGTCATTTCCTCCGATTTCAAGCGTATTCAACTGACAATCGTAGAAAGCCCATCTTCCAATCTTTTTAATATTGTCTAAGCTGCTGATTTCTTTGAGTGAAGTGCAATACCCAAAAGCCCAATCCCCAATTGTTGTGACATGCTGCAAACTTCCGATTTCTGCTAAAGACGCGCAGCTGAAAAAGGCTGAATCACCGATTTGTTCGACATTAGAAATGTCGCCAATACGCTTCAGTGAATCGCAATATTGTTCTGTTCCATCGTCCCAACTGATACTGTATGAAAAAGCAGACGCGCCGATACTTTTCAGATGGGGCATATCACCGAGTTGCGTCAGTGATTTGCAGCCTGCAAAAGCAGATTCGCCAATGCTCGTCAAAGAAGTCAAATCCCCAACATCTTGCAGTGATGTGCAGTTGTAGAACGTGAAGTCGCTGAGATTTGTCACATTCTCCAGCCCCTGCAACTTTACCAGCGCCGTGCATCCATCGAATGCGTGCGCGCCAATCTCTGTCACGCTGCTGGGAATCGTAATCTCTTTCAGGCTCGTGCAGCCCGAGAAGGCGTAATCCCCGATGGCAGTTACAGAATCAGGAATTTTCACGCTGACAAGGCTCGTGCTGTTTGCAAACGCATATTCATCAATGCGTTTTACGTTTGCGGAAATTTCGTAAGTCGCGACATTTCCGCCGCTTGGAGCGTCCGCGCTGTCCGCCAGTGCGGGTAGGACCAGACAGCTTCCGATCAGCAGACTGGTCAGCGTAATCGTCAAAAGTTTCTTGGATTTCATGCGTATCAACCCCTTTCTCGATTTCCAGCATACAGCAATTTCAAAAAAAAGTCAATAGCAGAATCAAGAAAATTAAGGGAAAATACAGAAACTAAATCGAATGCTATGTCATGCACCGTCAAATCAATAAGGTGCTAATGCTATATTCAGAAGAAATTGTCAAGAAACGATTACCAATCATGTTGACAAGCTGGGAAAACCTGCGTATAATAAATATGGAAAACTGGCAGTTTGCAACAGGGAAAAAGCGGATGGAGGAGAATTGCACATGAAACGTTGGAAAGTCACATTCGGACTGTTCTTGCTTCTTTTTGCGCTGGCAACGACAGTTGCTTGCGCGGAGACAAAGGAAGCGAAAATGGATTGGAACGATCGGACTGTCATTTTTGCCCAGCCGGGGGAAACAATCCACTTTACCTACGATGTTCCAGAAGATTACGTTGTGACAAAAGAGGAATGGCTATGGTATTTTTGCTATACGAATGGTCGTAGCGCTACTCTCTATGATGGCGAATATGGTGAGAGTCACATGGAAGGCTATACCTATGAGCCAACGGGAATCCATGTCGAATGGGATGGAAAAGGCAGCATTTCACTGTCTGCTAATGAAATGGTGCGTATTCAATTGCACTTAAATGAATACGAATATCTATTTGCATATGTGGTTGTTGCAGACCCGGCAGAGTACTATACCTATGAGATTCAGAGTGGGGAAGCGACGATTACAGGATATAATAAAGACCTTCTGCGCCGCAAAGTGCTGATTCCAGAAGAAATTGAAGGGTGTCCGGTTACGACGATCGGCGACCGCGCGTTTTATGATATGCCGTCGGGCATCGGCAAAGAATTTTACATTCCAGACAATGTAACTACCTTTGGCAAGGAAGCATTTGCAGCCAGTGCCTATTTGGACTCGGTTAGGATGCCGCAGAAGCTGACGAAAATGGGCGAGGGCGTATTTGCGGCATGTTTGCAAATGCACTTCTTGGAAATCCCTGATTCGTTGACAGAGATTCCGGACTATGCTTTTACAAACTGCTGGGGCTATGGAGAGGTGAATAAATACAGTGCTGAGCAGTCTATTGGTAGAGTTGAGCAGTGTGTTGGTAAAAATGTGACAAAAATCGGAAAATATGCGTTTGCTGGATGCTGGAATATGGGGAAGGCGTGGGGCGATGGTCGTCTGCCTGAAAAGCTCGAATCCATCGGGGAAGGCGCATTCCAGTATTGTTATAAAATAAAATCATTGGAAATTCCGGCTGGTGTGACGGTCATTCCTGACCGCACATTTCAGGGCTGCGAAAGACTGGAATCCATTCAGATTGATGGCGATATTACGATGATTGGTGCGGAAGCATTTGACGGCTGTGTTGCGCTGACTTCGATGCCGCTGTCGAAATCGCTGTCCCTGATTGGAGCGGATGCATTCCGTGACTGCACGGCGCTGACGGATTTCCAGCTGGCAGAGGGAAACACGCATTTTCAGGTGCAGCAGGGCGCGCTGATGACGGCAGATGCCACGCGGCTGCTGACTTATGCTGCCAGCGCACCGCAGCAAAGCTTTGTCATGCCAGAAACGCTGACACAGATTGATGATGGCGCACTCAAAAACCTGCGCTATCTGGAAACGCTGACTTTCTCGCCGATTTTCAGCGATTATCAGGCGGGCATGTTTGAAAATGCAACGGGCTTGAAGACGGTGAATTTCGGCGAAGGTACGCTGACGGCGATTCCTGACCGATTCTTCAAGGGCTGCACGTCGCTTGTTTCGCCCAATGCGTTCACGGGCGTGACGTCTGTTGGCGAATCGGCATTTGAAGGCTGCACGGCGGTGCAATCGCTGTCGTTTGATGATTCGCTGTCGAACATCGGCACAAAGGCGTTCCAGAACTGCACGGAACTGGAAAGCGTGCATATTCCGGACAGCGTAACGAGCCTGAGTGCAGCGGCGTTCCGGAATGACGTTTCCTTGACGGAATTCCAGATGCCGGAGCGCCTCCATACCGTCTCCGCGTCGGCGTTCAGCGGCTGCACGTCGCTGAAAACGGTGACATGGAGCAAGTATCTGCAAACCATAGAAGCAAATGCGTTTGAAAATACGGCCCTGACGGAAATCATCTTCCCGGAGAGCCTGACCAGAATCGGCGCGTATGCGTTTGCGGGCATTGGCACGCTGGAAAGCATCGTCCTGCCGGAAAATTTGAACACGATTGGTTCGTCTGCTTTTTCTGGCACTGGGATTCAGACGCTGAAGCTGCCCAAGAGCGTCACGACGCTGGGCAACGGCGCATGGATGAACTGTGCCGCCCTGCGGGAAGTTCAGTGGGACGCCGCGTTGGCGAAAATCCCGGCGAACACGTTTGAACACTGCACTGCGCTGACCCAAATCGAGCTGCCGGACGGCATTGTGGAAATTGGCGCAAGGGCATTCAGCGGCAATGAAAGCCTAACCAATGTGACTTTGCCGCGCACGGTGCGGCGCATTGAAAGTGCCGCTTTTGAGGGATGCAGTGCGCTGACGGACATCCTGCTCTGGCCGGACGTGGAGGAAATCGCGGCGGATGCTTTTGCGAACTGCGAGAATCTGACCATCCGCGGCTGGAAGGGGTCTGCCGCTGAAAAAGCAGCCACGTCACAGGGCGTGAATTTTGCCGCGGCGGATCAGGAAATTTCCTACACGCTCAATGCCACGCAGGATGGCTATCTTGTCAGCGGCTGCGATGAAAACGCAGTGCTGCTGGTGCTTCCGGCTGTGCATAACGGGCTGCCCGTGGTCGGTACTGCGGAAAACGCCTTTGCAAACTGCAAGTACCTGCAAGAAGTGCGCGTGGAAGCGGAAAGTGTGTATTTGCAGGTTTGTGACGGCATCCTGATGGACGCGACAGGTAAAACGCTGCTGCTCTATCCGGCACGGCGCGCAGGAGCGGATTTGGTGATTGACGAAAACGTGACTGCCATTGCAGACTATGCGTTTGCCTATTGCCAACATCTGCGCAGTATCACCATTGGCACGCAGGTGGAGACGATTGGCGACCATGCGTTTGACGCGGTGAACGATGCCCTGTGCCTTGTTGTGCAGGATGGCAGCCCGGCGCAGCTGTGGGCGAGTGCGCACGGGGTGCGCTATGCCAGCGAAAGCACATCGTTTACCTATCGCCTTGAAGGGGACAAAGCGTATATTACGGGCTATACGGGCACGCTGCCGGAGACGGTTGTTCCGGCAGTGATTGACGGCTACCCGGTCTATGCAATTGAAAACCTCCGCAGTCCGATTCTGACGCACGTTGTTGTCAGCGAAGGGATTGAGGAGATTGGGGAATCGGCGTTTCAAAGCAACTATACTGGTAATCTGTTGAGTGTGAGTTTGCCGCAGAGCGTAAAGAAAATTTCAGATTTTGCTTTCGCTGGACAGCAGTATTTACAGGAAATCACATTTGGTGGTGTGGAGAAAATTGGTCGAGGCGCTTTTAGCAGCTGCACAAAACTGACACAAATTACATTGCCGGATACGCTGACAACAATTGAATGGAAAGCATTTGAATACTCTGGTCTAACGTCACTGACGATACCGGTCAATGTAACCAGCCTTGGAGACTCGTTTATCTCAGGCTGTTCAGCGCTGACATCACTGTCTATAGCCGAAGGAAATCCAACCTATGAGATGGTGGACGGATTGCTTTACGACATTCCTGCAAAGACGCTGCGCTATGCTCTGTCGGATGTGTCGGGGGATGTAGTGATTCGTGACGGCACGGTGCGCATTGGCGACGATGTGTTTAAGGAACATGCGATAACATCTGTTCAACTGCCGGATTCTTTGCAGAAAATTGGGAATTGCGCATTCCAGTTCTGCAAGGAACTGAAGGAAATTACCTTCCCGGAAGGGCTGATAACGATAGATGGTTTGGCGTTTGCCTACTGTACACAACTGGAAAATGTTGTGCTGCCGGAAGGATTAAAGAGCTTGGGCGACAGCGCATTCCGCTCCTGCGATAGCTTAACAGAAATAACCGTGCCTGAAGGCATCACATTTATGTCGGGAACATTTGCAACCTGCTACTCTTTACGCACCGTGAATTTGCCGAGTGGTTTAACCCACATGATGAACGGCGTTGTGGAAGGATGTCGTTCACTGGAAACTCTACACTTGCCTGCTAAACTGGCGGACATCAGCGGCGAGTGGCCCAGCAAGCTGAAAACGATAACGACAGCGTTTGGTTCTGTGCGCTATGTATCCGAAGACGGTATCTTATATGATACGCAGGACAACAGCATCTTGTTTGTGAATGCGTCGATTACGGGAAATGTAACCGTTCGTGATGGCATCACGACAATTGGCGCAGGGGCGTTCAAGGGCAGAAAAGGCTTAACGAGCGTCACGCTGCCGGAAAGCTGCACTGTCATTGATTCTTATGCTTTTGAAAACTGCACAGCACTAACGGATATCAACTTCCCGGAAAAATTAGAGTTGATTGGACGAAATGCATTCTACAATTCCGGCATTACATCGCTGAAACTTTCGCAGCCGGGGATTCACGTTGGAGGCTTTGCATTTGCATATTGCCATCAGCTGAAGTCTGTGGAAATCACATCGACGGACTTTGACTTGATGGAGTGGGCATTTGCAAACTGCGAAAATCTGGAGACAGTAATTCTGCCGCCGCAGGTTTTCCGCATGGAAGGCGGATGCTTCACGGAATGCACGTCCCTGACTACGGTCGTTTTGCCGAAGAACATCACGTTCGTGCATGGCTTTAAGGACTGTACGTCCCTGAAAACTATTGAAATTCCGGACAGTGTGACGAGCATCGGCTATGAAGCATTTGCAAACTGCAAGTCGCTGGAAAGTATTCATCTACCGGATGGGGTAACGAACATAGGAGACCTTGCGTTTGCACGCTGCTTTGCCTTGAAGGATGTTAACTTCCCGGCTGCGTTGACCACGATCGGAAAAGAAGCATTCCGAAGTGTTCCGATTGCTGAAGTTGTTATCCCGGCGAATGTGACCGAAATCGCGGACATGGCATTCTATTATAATGAAGAACTCCGTTCGCTGACGCTCCCCAATGGCTTGAAGAAGATTGGGGAGAGTGCCTTCTGGAACGCGAGCAAGCTCCAAACTGTGGAATTGCCTGAAAGCCTAACGGAAATTGGAGAAACAGCATTCCGTCAAAGCGGTTTGACCTCGATTACCATTCCCGGAGATGTAAAGCGTATTGGTACCGGGGCATTCGCTGCTTGCGAAAATCTGGAAAAGGTATCAGTTGCACCCGGTGTCGAAACGATTGGCAGTGAAGCGTTCACTGGCTGCACAAAGCTGACGGAAGCAACGCTTACCAGTTCTGTTACGACTATCGAAGACGGCGCGTTCTACGGCTGCAAGGCGCTTCAAACCATTAGCGGCGGTGCGCTCATTCAGTCCATTGGCGAACATGCCTTCACGAGCTGCGAAAACATTGAGGAAATCAATATTTCGCCGAATTTGACGGAAATTTCAGACTATGCATTTGATGGCTGCAAGAAACTGAAGCGCGTTTCGCCGTCGGCGGAGCAGAAGGGCGTTTCTCTGCCGCATGTGAAGTACATCGGCGAGCGGGCATTCAACGTCTGCAAAGCAATTCCGTCCTTCTCTCTGGGCGATTCGCTGGAAACGGTCGGGGATTATGCGTTTGCTTCCACGTCCGTTACGTCCATGTATTTCCCGGATACCGTGAAGCAAATTGGCATCAATCCGATGTGGATGAATTATGCCATTCTGTCCGTGCATTTGCCGAAATCACTGACGGAAATCCCGCAGGGGATGTTTGCGCAGGCCGCGCGGATACAGACGCTTACCATCCCGCAGGGTGTGCGCAGCATTGGCACACAGGCATTCCACGGCAATGTTGCTTTGGCGGCTCTGAAACTGCCGGATGGCTTGGAGCGCATCGGCGCAAATGCATTTGGAAACGCGATGCTGCTGCTGGAAATTCCGGCATCGGTTACGGAAATTGCGGATGATGCGTTCAGCGAAGCGGTTGTGGAATTCTACACGCCGTCGGGCAGCGCGGCGCATCAGTGCGCGTTGGCGCATCAGATTCCCGTGCATTTGGATGAGTCGATTCCGGCAGAATACCTCGGCACGGCTGACCAGCTGGCAGCAAAAATTGTCGCGCAGGTGATTACGGATGACATGACCGACTATCAGAAGGCAGAAGCGCTGGTAGACTGGATGCTCAGCGAAACGAAGCTGTCAGACATGCTGCCGCACACATATAGCGGCAAAATGGTGCTTGTCCAGCGTAGAGGTACGCGCTGGGGCTGGGCATTTGCATACAAAGCACTGCTGAATGCGGCAAATGTTACCAATGATATCTACTTTAACGCGAAGGGCATCGTTGAAGGCGAGGGCATTGGTGATCAAAGCTCGGTGTTTGTTTCTTATTTTGACGGCGATGCCGTGAATATGATTCAGATTGATGGGCAATGGTATTTCACGCATCCTGCCTTTGTGGAGCATTTCGGAAAGGCGCGCTACTTCATGCTCAATCGAGAAACGTATCGCTTGTCGTTTGGGGATGATCCGAACGTGGAAGCCTGCGACAACTACGACCAGACCTTCCTCTATCAGGCGTACTCCAAGGATGTTGAGGCGGAGGTTGTGGCGCAGGCATCTGCGTCCTTTACAGAGGGCAAAAAGCTGGTGTATGCGGAAGTTCAGCCGATTGAGGAACTGATGGATACGAGCTATGCGTATGTGCTGGACTTCGCAGGGCGGCATATGGATACACTGGACTGGCAGAACGCGCAGGGCGAATTTGAGCCGACCATCATCGGCACAAACAACGGCTACTGGCTCAGTGACGACCTGACGGGCGAGTATGCGCAAGTGACGGTGAATACGCAGACGCTCTATCCGTATGGCGCGGAAGTGCGGCTGGATGATCCGGAATACACGGCGATGCTGTGCGACTGGAATGTGGATGGCACGCTGACGCTGTCGGAAGATACCGAAGAAGCAAGCGTGGCGCTGTTCACCATAGAAAGGGGAGAAGATATAGAAAAGAAACAAACCATTACTGGCAGAAAGGTCTATCATGCGACCTTCACCCCGACCCTGAGCCAGTACATTAACACACTGGCACCGACGGAATTTGACTTGGTGCTGGAATGCCAGCTGCCGCCCATTCGTGATGCTGCACAGCTGGTGGACAACAAGCTGACGCTGACGCTTTCGGATTCGCACATTTTCCCGGAGAATGCGCAGCTGGATTTGATTTTCTGGCCGCAAGACGGCATATCGAGTGCTCCTATAACGCACTTCTATGTGGAGGATCGTGCAGAACTTTACCCGGACGGCAGGCGCGAAATTACGCTTGACCTCTCGGCGCTTCGCTGCGACCTGGGATATGCTCTCTACATTGCGCAGACAGCGGACAACTATGTGGAATCGGAACAAAGTTATGTTACGAGCCGCATCGACATACCGCATACGCCGTACATTGAGACGGTACGGCCTGCAACACCGACGGAAGACGGTCTGGTGAGTGCAACAGTCTGCCGGATTTGCGATACATGGCTGGGCAATGGGTATGCAATTGCGTCGGATCACATTCTGCAGCTGCCTGCGAATTTGAAGGCAATCGAGGAAGAAGCTTTTGTCGGCATGTGGCAGGTGCAGCAGGTGAATATTCCGGAGGGCGTTACTGCGATTGGAAAGCGCGCCTTTGCAGACTGTACGCTACTGCGGCTGGTCATTATCCCGAACAGTGTGCAAACGCTGGCGGATGATGCCTTCAGCGGCTGCCATCCGGTGATTCTCTGCGACGCGGAAAATCAGCAGGTGATTGACTGGGCAAATGCACAGGGATTGATGGTCGTTTTCAAGGAAAGCAAATAATACATTCCTTTGGCTGCTTCGGGGACACAGCTTCTCCGAAGCAGCCCCTTTTCTTTTCAAAAAAATCTCGAAATGGGATTGACAAAATGGGCTTGATACACTATAATAGAGACAAGGTTGAGCGTTAAACCTAACGAAAATACGCCATGAACTCGTGAAGGAGGTTTTCCCATGAGAGGGTCGATGAAATTGGTTTCCATGCTGCTGGTGCTGTGCCTGATGCTGGGCGCGCTGCCGCTGGCGATGGCGGAAGAGGTCGTTGATGCGGACTTGACCTGCACGATTACGCTGGGTAACTGGCCCGCGGATACGGCGGCGGAAGCGGAAAAGGCGCTCTTTGAGAGCTATCGCGAAACGATGAAGAAGCAGTACCCGAACGTGACGCTGGTGCCGGATTACTACTCCTACACCCTGAGCAGCTACGTTCCGATGGCGAAGGGCGGCACGGCGCCGAGCATCTTCCAGCCGCCGTTTACCGACCCGCAGCTGCTGATCAGCCAGCATCTTGTCGGCGACGTGACCGATGCGCTGGAGCGCGCGGGCGTGCTGGATGAGTTCAGCCCGTCGTACCTCGAAATGTTGTCTGACGAGAACGGCCGCATCTACGGTCTGCCGCGCGACGGCTATGTGCTGGGTATGCACATCAATGTCGCCCTGTTCCGCGAGGCAGGGCTGGTGGACGAGGAAGGTCTGCCGATTTACCCCAAGACCTTGCAGGAAGTGGCGGAATACGGTCAGATTATCCGCGAAAAGACGGGCAAGGCGGGGCTGGTATTCCCGGCGAGCGAGACGTATGGCGGCTGGCTGTTCACCAATATCGCGTGGAATTTCGGCTGCGTGGGCGAAAACGCGCTGGAATATCAGGATGAAGACGGCCGCTGGGTGTGCAACTTCACATCCGACGAGTGCGTGGCGGCGATGGAGTACATCCGCGACCTGCGCTGGAAGTACAACATCCTCAATGCCGACGCGACCACGACCGACTGGGCGGGCGCGCATTCTCTGCTTGGCACGGGCGAAGCGGCGATGAACTTCGCGGCGGATGACTCGGTTGACCAGCCGACCTCCAACAAGGGTTTGCCGGTGGAGGACTTCGCGCTGATTCCGTTCCCGGCGGGCGACGCGGGACGCTATGCGCTGGCGGGCGGCACCTGCTACATGTTCGCGCCGAACATCACCGATGATCAGGCGATGGCGCTGATGGCGTACCTGACCGTGCTGGGCAAGATGCCCTACCTGAATGACCAGATTATCGAGGGGATGCGCGCGGACTATGCTGCCAAGCGCGACCGCGGCGCACCAGTTCTGCCCGCCATCAGCGCGTGGAACGATGCGGACTACAACGCGGCGAAGCAGGCGATTATTGACGAATACTGCAATGTCGATATGCGCCTGTACAACGACTTCTTCGATTCCATCACGCAGGGCACGATTACGCTGCGTTCCGAGGAGCCCGTCTTTGCGCAGCAGCTGTATCGCGAGCTGACCGCAGTAATTCAGCGCGTCATCACCCGCGAGGGCGCGGATGTGCACAAGGCACTGCAAAAGGCGCAGGATTCCTTCCAGGAGTATCTGGATGATGAAATCAATGATTATTAATTTCTGATTCTGCATGGCATTGCACTGTTTGTTGCAGAGGGTTTCGCCTCTGCGGAGGCGACCAAAGGGCTTTCCGATCGCCCTTTGGAAACCTTCGGCGCCGCTGCACTTTGGGTTAGCCCTTGTTGGTGACGAGCGAAAGTCAATGCGGACGGGGCAGTGCGGTGCCATCGGGCAATTATTGCTAATTGCTAATTCCTCATTTCTAATTGGAAAAAAGAACACCGGCGGAGGAGAACCGATGCCGGTTTCTTTTACACAAAAATCGCTCAAATCTTCGCGGAGGAACGCCTATGAGCAGAAAAAAGGCGCAAGTCGGCTTGCGCGCACGGACGGTTGACCACCTCAATGCTTGGCTGATTATGCTGCCGAGCCTCGTGCTGATGCTGTTCTTTGTCTGGGAACCGCTGTTCGAAAGCGTGGTGATGAGCCTTTACAAGACGCGCAACATCGAACTGGTGAACTTCATCGGCTTCAAGAATTACATCAGCGTCATGGGCAAAGATGACTTCCTGCAGGCGCTGACGAACACGTTCTCGTACACGTTCTGGTCGCTGCTGCTGGGCTTCTTCCTGCCGATGGTGCTGGCGCTGCTGATTGGGGAGACCGTGCGGAGCAAGAGCTTCTTCCGCACGGTGGCGTATCTGCCGAATATGCTGCCCGGTCTGGCGGTCGTCATCCTCTGGTCGGCGTTCTTCTCCGGCGAGAAGTCCGGCGTGCTGAACATCCTGCTCAGCCACTTGGGCATTGCGCCGCAGACGTACCTGACGCGCTCGGAGTGGGTCATCCCCATCATCATCCTGATTGCGACGTGGAAGGGCGCGGGCGCGACGGCGCTGATTTACATGGCGGGCATGTCCAGTGTCAGCCCGGAGCTGTACGAAGCGGCGGCGATTGACGGCGCGGGCATCTGGCAGCGCATCATCCACATCATGATTCCCGCCATCAAGAAGCTCGCGGGTACGCTGCTGATTTTGCAAATCATCTCCGTGTTCCAGATTATGTATGAACCGATGGTGCTGACGAAGGGCGGCCCGGATAATGCGTCCCTGTCGCTGATGCAGCTGATGTGGCAGTACGCGTTCGGCGGCTCGATGAACTATGGCAAGGCATCTGCCGTCGCGGTGATTGTCACGCTGATTTTGCTCGTCATGACGGCGATTTACTCCTACTTCGACCGCAAAGAATCCGACTGGGATTAAGGAGGGAGAACGCATATGGCAAAAGCACAGCGCACCGGCGTCATCCGGGACTACGATATGCACTCCGCGTCTGTCCGGGTTGGGTATGGGTTCATCATCTTCTTCTGCCTGATTATGACGGTTGTCGCGGTTTTCCCGATTATCTGGGTCGTGCTGGCGGGCTTCAAGGACTTGAAGGAGTTCATGTCGTCCGCCAAGCTGCTCCCGGAGGTGTTCGATTTTTCTCTCTTCGCGAAAACGTGGTCGCAGCTGGGCATTGCGCAGAACTACCTTAACTCGCTGATTTCCGTTGCGGGCAGCGTCGTCTGCGCGATTGTGTTCAACGGTCTGCTCGGCTATGGGCTGGCGATTTTGAAACCCAAGGGCTACGGCATCGTCAAGAAACTCGTCATGCTCTCCCTGCTTCTGCCGACGACCATCAGCATCGTGCCGCTGTTCATGAACATCCAGAAGCTGAATCTCGGCGGCTCGTTCGTCCCGCTCTGGCTGAGCTATGGCGCGAACGCCATGTACGTTATCCTGTTCGTGCAGTTCTTTGAATCGCTGCCGACTTCCATCATCGAAGCCGGGCGGATTGATGGCTGCACGCAGCTTGAAACGTTCTTCTACATCGTCCTGCCGCTGTCCAAACCGATTTGCTCCGTGATTGCGATTTTCGCCATCAACGCCGCATGGTCGGACTTCCTCCTGCCGTATCTGGTGCTTCGCGGCAGCGCGCTGCAAACGGTGATGGTGCGCCTGTTCGTGTTCAGCACGGAACAGACCGTCAACGCCGACACGATGATGCGCTCCGTTGTCTTCTCAATGATTCCGCCCATCATCCTCTTCTTCATCTTCCAGAAGCAGCTGACCGAAAACGCCGTGTCTGTGGGCATCAAGGGTTGACATTATAAAAAACTTCGATAGTCACCCAGTAACATGGGAGGCGCCGAAGGAGTCCAGAGGGCGACCGCAGACTTCGTCTGTTTTCATTGCCCTCTGGAACTTGCTTAACAGCCCATTCACGGAAAAGAAGACAACCTGCAATACCGAAAAAAAGAGCTTCTACTTCTTTCTTGCCAAAAAGAAAGAACCGACAGGAGGACGCACAATGGCAAAAGCCGCTGACGTATATTTCCAAGTAGACCCGTGGAAGGTCATTGAGCAGGGCTTCGACCCCGCCTACGCGCGCGTGAGTGAATCCATCTTCTCGCTGGGCAATGAAAGCATCGGCGTGCGCGGCTGCTTTGATGAGGGCGGTCATGTCGACAGCCTTCGCGGGGCGTATACCAATGGCATCTATGATATGGAGAGGCTGAGCCGCTCCTATAAGGGCATCATCGACAAAACACACTTCATGATTCCCTCGGCGGAATGGCTGATGACGACGATTTCCGTCGATGGCGAAACGCTCGATTTGTGTCAGTCGCAGTTTTCTGACTTCACCCGCGAACTCGATCTCCGCGCCGGCACGCTCACCCGCCGCTTCCTCTGGACGACGAAGAGCGGCAAGCAAATCCGCCTGACCTTCCTTCGATTCCTCGATATGGTGCACCGCGAACGCGCGTACCAGCGCATCACGCTCGAAGCGCTCAATTTCACGGGCAGCGCGACAGTCACGTCCGGCGTGTCCTTTGATGTGGTGCATGAAGGTCGCCAGAAGTGCTTCTGGCAGGAGACGCGCACCGACGCGAAGCCGGATTGCCTGATGGCGCAGTCCCGCACGACGCTATCGAATCAGGAGGAATTCTGCGGCGCGTGGCTGACGTGGCCCGGCGAATCCACCGCATCCGCCGAGGGCAAAACCGTCACCGCGACGGCGGATGTTCTGCTTGCGCCGGGGCAAGCCGTGCAAATCGACAAGCGCGTCGTCGTGCTGTTCAACGGTCAGCAGGGGGACGACCTCTGGCAGAGCGGGCAGGACGCGATGGCGCAGAGCAAAGCCGTCTCGCTCGATGACGCACAGGCGTCACAGCGTGCGTATTGGGATGCTTACTGGCACACGTCCGACATCTGCATTGAGCCGAAAGATGAAAGCATGGCGGAAGCCGTCGCAGCGGAACAGCAGGGGATTCGCTTCTGCTCCTTCCAGCTCGCGCAGACCTACAACGGCGGCAGTATGCGCCACAACATTGGCGCGAAGGGCTTGACGGGCGAGGCGTACAACGGCCACGCATTCTGGGACACGGAATCCTGCTGCCTGCCGTTCTACCTTTTCACGAACCCGGAAGCCGCGAAATCGCTCCTCCTTTTCCGCTACAACACGCTGCCGATGGCGCTGGAGCGCGCAAAAATGCTGGACTGCAAGGGCGCATGCTACCCGATTGCGACGCTTAACGGTGACGAGGCATGTCCGCTCTGGCAGCACGCCAGCCTGCAATTGCAGCCGAGCACGGCGGTATCCTACGGCATCTGGCATTATGTCCACCTGACGGACGACAAGACGTTTTTGTACCGCTACGGCGCGGAAATGCTGCTGCAAATTGCCCGATTCCAAGCGACGCGCGTCGGCTTCAGCGAGAAAATCGGCAAATACGGCTTCTTTGGCGTGATGGGCCCGGACGAATTCCACATGATGGTCAACAACAACGCGTATACCAATTATATGGGGATGCGCGCCCTGCGCTACGCGGCGGATGTGCTGGATGCAATGCGGGCGGATGCGCCGGAGGCTTACGCGGCACTGTGTGAAAAAGTCCAGCTTGCACCTGACGAACCCGCGCAGTGGCGGCACATTGCCGACAACATGTACATTCCGGAAGCGCCCAATCACTTGTTTGAGCAGCACGACGGCTTTTTTGAGCTGCCGCACACGGACATCAACAGCATTCCGGTCAGCGAGTTCCCGCTCTACGACCACTGGGCGTACGACCGCATCTACCGCACGGACATGATTAAGCAGCCGGATGTGCTGATGTTCCTCTACCTCTACAATTCGTCTTTTGATACCGAGACGAAGCGTATCAACTACGATTTCTACCAGCCGCGCACGATTCACGAATCCTCCCTTTCGCCCGCGATTCACTCCATTTTGGCGGCGGAGCTGGACAAGATGGATGAAGCTGTCAGCTTCTTCGGCTACGCGACGCGCCTTGATTTGGACAACTATAACCGCAATACGCGCGAGGGTTTGCACATCACGAGCATCGCGATGGCATGGGCGAACATCGTCTACGGTTTCGCAGGTCTGCGCAGCGATGACACGATGCTGCGTTTCGCCCCGCGTCTGCCGGAGCGCTGGAAGCGGCTGACCTTCTCGGTCATGTACCGTGGGCGTGTGATTGCAATCAGCATGGGCGCGGACAAGACCGTGTTCCAGCTGACGCAGGGGGACAAACTGGCGGTGCAGGTGTATGGCGAGACGGTGGAATTGACGGATGAGCCAATTTCGGTGCAGCGGCAGTAAAGCTGAATACAAAACGGCGCTGGCAGGGTGAGATTCTTGCCAGCGCCTGTTTGCGTGCAGAAAAGAATTGAAATGTCAACAGTATGTGTGATACTATTTCCAAATTCACCCGCGCCATCTGCTTGCGCCTTTTCCCCGTTGGCGTCCGCTCATTCCACTTAGCGTAGCGCTGCTACGCTGCGTTTCATTCGCGTTAGCCAACGTGAAAAATTCGCGGCGCATCTTGGCGCATTCTCATTTGGAAATAGTATGAGAGCAGGGACACACATCTGCGCAGTTCGTTATGGCGCTGCGTACTCACCCACCGTCTGAATATCCGTTTGTTTGAACAGCATACAGCCGCAGTGCCCTTTGAAAGTGGGGAAACTGATGATTTTCAATTTTGTGTCAATCTCCGGACTGTAATATACAATTTCCAGCGTTTCACCGAACAGCGCCGTGCGCTCGTAGACGCGCAGCCACTTTGCGTCCATATTGGGGAAAATGCTGCCGAACGAGTGGTTGATGAGCTGCTGCAGCGGCGTTTTTTCGATTTCTGCCAGTGCCTCGTTACCGTAGCGGAAGATCCAGTCCACAGCGGCACGCTCCTCGTTGAACACCATCTCGATGTCGGTAAACGCAAAGGGCGCGCTGTCATAGCTGGCATAGTGCCGCTGATATTCTTCCTGTGTGGTGGGCGCGTCGCTGTCAGACAGGCTCTGCGCAATCTGCCGCCGTCCGGCGCGCAGCTGTTCTTTGAGCTCTCGTTTCTTTCGACAGCTATAATACAGCGTTTCTCCGTTGACGAGTTCAATCTCCTTTCCAATGTCGTGGATTCCCTTGATAGATACCAGCGTGGCGCGGTCGGCGCGGATAAAGCCGCTGCCAAGCATATTTTCCAATTCATGGATGGTGGCATAGGTTTCGTAGGTTCTGCCATCGGAAAAATGGATGATCGACTGGCGGCCTGACAATTGAATATAAAGAATGTCCTCTGTCAGCAAGTTGATATGCCTGCGGTTGGAAATAACGGAAATATCGTTGAATCTCATAGCTCTTCCTCCACCATTATAAAATACCATTACAGAATACCATGTCTTCAGATGCAATGCAAGATTCAACGCAAAGAAAAAACGTCATTCGCGCAGGATTGTACGATGTTCACGCAAGGTATGTTGCAATTCAAACAAAGTTATGCTACACTGAAAACATAAGAACAGAAAAGGACGGAAGGTGAGCAATGTCATCTTTCGTAGCAGTTCCCTATGGGGAAATCTGTCCGAGTAAAGGAGGAACACCTGTGAAAAAGAAACTGCTAAGCTTACTCCTTGTGCCGACCATGTTGGCTGCCACGCTGACGGTCTGCGCCAGTGCCGAGAAAAGCAGCGACACTGCCGCCGTGTTCAATGCAGAGACGAAGCCGGCAACCCAAAGCACCATTGAGGTCAATCGGCAGGTATACGACTTCCTGAACTTTGAGGATACGTCGGAGCTTGAGAATGCGGAACGAGGTTTCATCACTGCACCGGACACACTGAATCTCCGTGGCGAGAACGGGAGAATCGTGTGGACGCAGGATGCATATGCGTTTCTTGACAAAGACGCGCCGGATACCGCCAACCCCAGCCTGTGGCGGAATACGCAGCTAAACCACATTTACGGTCTCTTTGAGGTTACTGACGGCATCTACCAGGTGCGCGGCTATGATATTTCCAATATTACCTTCGTCCGCAGCGAACACGGATGGATTATCATGGATTGCGGCAGCAGCAAATATACCGCGGCGGAAGCGCTGAAGCTCTTCCGCTCCAAGATGGGCGATGCGCGGATTGTCGCCATTGTCATCAGCCATGCGCATGTGGATCACTACGGCGGCATTGAAGGGCTGATTGCCCCCGAAGATGCTGCGGATAGCAGCCTGCCCCTTGACGAGCAGATTGCATCCGGAAAGACCGCAATTATTGTGCCGAAAGGCTTTACGGACGCGGTAATGAAGGAAAATGTCTTTGTGGGCACGGCAATGAAGCGGCGGGCGTTTTTCCAGTATGGCTCCATGCTTCCCTATGGCGAACAGGGACGCCTTTCGGTGGGCATTGGCCTGACCGCAGTGCAGACCGGTGTCGGTTATATCGCGCCGACCTTCGAGGTTGCGGATTCGATTTACGAAACAACCATTGATGGCGTGACCGCTATCTTCCAGCAAACGCCGGGAACGGAATCTCCCGCCGAAATGAACACCTATTTCCCCGACAGCAAAGCCCTCTGGATGGCGGAAAACTGCAGCGGAACCATGCACAATCTCTACACGCTGCGCGGCGCGGAGGTGCGGGATGCGAATGGCTGGGCTCGCTACATCACCGAGGCGCAGTCGCTGTTCCCAGACGCCGAGGTTGTTTTTCAGGCGCACAACTGGCCGCATTGGGGCAAGGAAACCGTCAACGAATACATGACCAACACAGCTGCCATCTATAAGTTCATCCACGATCAGACCCTCCTGTATATCAACGAAGGTTATACCTCCACGGAGATTGCCTCCATGATCCGGCTGCCGGAGGAGCTGGAAAAGGTTTGGTATACCCGGCAGTATTACGGTACGCTGAAGCACAATGTCAAGGCAGTCTATCAGAAATACATGGGCTGGTACGATGCAAACCCGATTCATCTGGATGAACTGACGCCGAGCGAATATGCCAAAAAACTTGTGGAGTATCTTGGCGACACGGACAAGGTGCTTGAAATGGCACGTGCCGATTATGAAAAGGGCGAATATCAGTGGGTCGCACAGATAACGAATACGCTGGTATATGCTGACCCGGAAAATAAGGAAGCGCGCTATCTGTGCGCCGATGCGCTGGAGCAGCTTGGCTATCAGGCAGAGTCGGGCGCATGGAGAAACGCTTATCTTGTGGCAGCATTTGAGCTGCGGAATGGCACCGGCCTGTACCCGAAGGCAGCCCAACTTGGCGTTGGCACCACCGCACAGGGGATGGACGCGCAGACAATGCTGGATTACATGGGCATTATCATGGATACGGAAAAGCTCCAGAATCGTTCCTTCACCATCAACCTCAAGCTGACGGATGGCGACGATTATCTGCTGAAGATTCACCATGGCGTGCTCCTGTACTATAAGGATGCGCTCTCGGATGAGGCAGACCTGACGATTTCTACCCCCCGAATCGGGATTCTTGCCATCACAAGCGGAAATCAGGAAAATATCGACAAGTTCATCACCGTTGAAAAGGGCGATAAGGCGCTGTTCCAAGCGTTTTGCGACAGTATGGCCGCTTTTGACCTGTATTTCAATATCATCGAGCCGTAAGAAAAATCGTTATAGGAGGGAAAAAAGATGAAGAAAATCACAGTGATTCTGCTCTGCATGGCGATGCTGCTGTCCGGCTGCGCATGGAGTGTCAAGGCGGAGGCTGTCTCGTCGTCCGAAGATGTGTGGAAAACCATTGAAGAGGCTTACATTTACGCATTCCCGCTGGTGCTGATGGACGCGACGAGAACTTCCGCAACGAATACGGAGGAAGCCGCACCCGGCAAGGCGCCTGTTAATCAGTTCATGCACGGTGTGGCACTGGCTAACGCGCAGTTCAAAAACGTGGTGACGCCTAACGTGGACACCATCTATACACAGGTGTGGTATGACCTGAGCGAAGAGCCGATGATCTATGTGCATCCGGAAACAGACCGCTTCTGCAAGGTGCAGGTGCTTGACGCATGGACAAATACCGTCGCTGTCCTTGACCGGGCTGGAGCCTATGCGATCACACGCTCAACTTGGAAGGGCGACCTGCCGGACAATGTGACCCGCATTGATGTTCCTACCGCTATGGCGTGGGCCATTACCAGAACGGTGCTTTCCGGAGAGGCGGATCTTCCGAATGTGTATGCCATTCAGGCGCAGATGCAGCTTTTACCGCTTTCTGTCTACCTGAGCGGAGAAGCATATCAGCCTCCGAAGGGGATCTATCGGGAGGAAAACAGCTATGTCCCCATCAACAAGGTGCTGTCGCTGGATCCTGTCACATTTTTTAATAAAGCAAACACGCTGATGGAGAACAATCCGCCGTCCGCCGCTGATGCGGAAATGCTTGAAAAATTTGCGGCAGTTCACGTTGGCCCCGGCATGGAATTTGACGCATCTGTTTTGACCGGAGATATTCAGGCAAATTGGCGGGAAATGCTGCAAGGGCTTCGGCCGAAGCTCGCAGCAGAGGGAATGAAGTTTTCAAAACAGCTGGGGCAGTGGAGCTATTTCGGCGCGCCAATCGGAGACTTTGGTACGGAATATGCCTACCGTGCGCTGGTTGCTATTGCCGGACTTGGGGCGAATACGGTGGAAATCGCACTGTACCCCAAGACGGAAAAGGATGCCGACGGGAATCCTTTGACGGGTGAAAAGTCCTACATTCTCCACCTTGAAAGCGATCCGCAGGTGCTTGACGGCGGTTTCTGGTCGATCACTGCATACGGTGACGATGATTTCCTCATCGATAATCTGCTCGACCGCTACTGCATCAACGACCGTTCGGGTTTGAAGAGGAATGACGACGGCTCTGTGGATGTGATTTTGTCGAAGGAAGCGCCGGCAGACACGACCAATTGGCTTCCGGTGGGGGAAGGCGGCTTCCATCTGTTTATGCGCATCTATACGCCGGATATGGAGGCACTCAAGACGTGGACAGTGCCGACCATTACGGCGATTGACTAAAGGGAAGGCTGCCGAGGAGAGCAAATCCTCGGCAGCTTTTTCTGGGTGCACCCGGCATGAGCAACAACTAATACTATTTCCAAATGAGAATGCGCCAAGATGCGCCGCGAATTTTTCGCTCTGGCTAACGGGAGTGGAATGCAGCGTAGCAGCGCTACGCTAAATGGAACGACCGGACGCCAGAACGGAAAAGGCGCAAGCAGATGGCGCAGGTGAAGCTGGAAATAGTATAAGCCGGGGAGGTCTTGCAGACGGGAAGTAGGAGAATCCGAAAGCCGCAGTAACAACGAACTGCAAGAAGTCAGCCGAAGCCAGGCTCGCACATGGACGCTGAAATACAGGGAGACGGGCGAATCGGGGCTGGAGGATCGCCGCGGCAAGCGCAAGCATGAGCAAGAACCGCGGAGCGAACTGGAGCAGATGCAAATCCGAATTGCGCAGTTGGAGCACCAGCTGTACATAGCAGAAATGGAGAAGCATCTGCTAAAAAACTGAAGGAAGTAGAGAGGAGAAATTTGGCTTACGGATCGGATCAATGTGAGAATCTCTAATGAATTGGACGAGCTTGTTGTACACCACGAACAAACCCTTCAATTCTTCAGGCAGTTCATACCACGACCTCGAAAGATGCGTTACTCCTTTTCGAAGCTGAAGAACCATATCCAAGATATTCCCATATCGGTCAGAATTCAATTGTGAGAAGAATTCAGTAAGTGCCGTGACTTTGCTTTCGGCAAATTGCTGATCAAACTCATCTTGCAGGTCTCTCAGCATTTCATTGGTACGTTGTAGCCTTACCTCCATCTGCTCAAGCTGGCTTATCGCTTGCTCATAGGACATCTTTCGGGCGCGCTGCCTGCCGGATACCTTGTCTTGAAATTTTAGACTGAATACAGGGAACTCATAAGCTTTACACAGGGCATCCAGAAGATTGTTCAGATAATTTCTTACCAGCACATTGTTACCACTCTGCATCAAAGAATCCATGTCATGATATATGTCAAGTTCAGGATGGTAATGATACAAAGTGATGACTACAACTTTTTCGAGACATGCCTAAGCCAAGTTAGTTCAGAAATCTATGGGCTAAAGGCTATGGGAGCTAGAGTCAATACAAATACTCAGGCGATTTATACGATGAGTGTATGTGATCTGCCAGATATTGAAAACAAGCTTAAACCTTTGCACACCCACTACCGTGCAGCCTGTCTCTATGCCCATGCAAAGACTCAAACTGATATTCCATGGATCCTTTCTCAGCTTCGTGCTGATGCAAAGAGCACCGTAAATCGTAGTGGATCAGGATTGCAAAGTCACACCTTCTTCGCTACAACAACGAAGCGACCGTTGGCGTAGGTATATTCGCAGGGTAGAAAGGGTCAAAAGCTGATCTCCGTATTCGGCAGTAACCCCTGTGTCATAGAGTTGCCTTGTATGAGGAAGGTGATCAGCTCCTTTGCCGAGAACGACTTACCGGAGCCGGGGACACCGAGCAGAAATGCGGACTGGTTCAGGAGATTTGCCTTGTTGCACATGATGAGATTGTGGGAAATGGCATTTTCACCGAAGTAAATGCCGCCCT
>ERZ827498.1435-NODE-1435-length-26535-cov-5.612047_pt1 | contig 26535 bp, 30 predicted proteins | sample MGYA00519865_ERZ827498 | MGnify/ENA primary metagenome ERZ827498 (study PRJEB31778, sample SAMEA3449328) | human gut metagenome | biome: human gut; feature: human-associated habitat; material: faeces | place: United Kingdom | collected 2010/2012 ...
TTTCCACACGCAACACACTTTTCACTATCCACATGAGCCCTATAAGCACTTGCCGACATATTTGGGGTATTAAACAATTGACTCGTTCTTAATGCATTACATACGCCATGTGCACAGTTACATATCGCAAAAATCTTATCTTCTCCATCAATATTGGTAATCTGATGAACATAACCTTTTCTTTCGCAACGTTCTAAAGTCTCAATAACCTCTTCATACGTACAATAATGTCCACCCTTGTTTGTCTGTACAACATAATCTGCCATATCACCTACCGCAATACAAACATCCGCTTCAACATCACCAGTTCCTTCACCTCTAACACGTTGTTGTCTTCTACATGAACATGGAGAAAGTGCGTATTTATCGTATTTATTCAACCAATGCGAAATCTTTTCTACACTTACCGCTTGCTGATTTGCATGAATCGCCTTTTCCACAGGAATAACATGCATACCAATACCCGCTCCTCCAGGTGGAACCATTGGCGTTACCTTTTCAAGTGGTAATCGCGTCATCTTTTCAAAGAAATCCGCAACAATTGGATGTTCTTCCACAAGATCTTTATTCATAACCATAAATTCAGCTGCTCCAGGAACAAATTGAGGAAGCACAAACTGTTTATGATGATCCTCATTTTCCCAGTTGTATTCAATCATTCCAATGTCGCATACTTCATTTAATACACGATTTACTCTTCCTGCTGGCCATCCACTTCTTTTCACTACTTCTTCAAAAGAAAGTGGTTTACGCACTTCAAAACACAAACATAAATCGCATTGTTCATCATTTAAGATTTCATTTAAACACTCATATTCAGGGTCTGTTTGGGATAATTTTTTTACTTTAGCTGGAATACGATCCGTGATACGCCTTGCCAGTTTATCAATATTATCTCGATATGTCATATTATTCCTTCCAGGCCTTTACTTCATTTTCAAGCCACTTACACCAGTCATCAATTCCCTCACCCGTTTTTGCGCACACCTCAAAAATTTTCGCATTTGGATTACGATACAAAATATTCTCTTTACATTTTTCTACATCAAAATCAAAGTATGGCAATACATCCACTTTATTAATTAAAACCACATCACACACTTGAAACATCAATGGATATTTTAAAGGTTTGTCATCTCCTTCTGGAACACTTAAGATAGCCATATTTTTAGTGGATCCCGTATCAAATTCAGCAGGACATACTAAATTTCCTACATTTTCAAGTACAGCCAAATCTAAATCTTCCATACCCATTTCATGCAATCCTTGACGAGTCATATCTGCGTCTAAATGACACATACCACCTGTATGTAGTTGAATCGTGCGTATGCCATATTCACTGATGGTTTTGGCATCTACATCACTATCAATATCCGCTTCCATAATACCAATTCTCATTGTATCTTTTAGTCTTTCTAACGTTCTAGATAGAGTTGTTGTCTTCCCTGCTCCAGGACTTGACATAACATTCAATAAGAACACACCTTTATCTTTACATTCTTCTCTTAATTTGTTCGCATCTTTATTATTATCTTCAAATACACTTTGTTTTACTTCTATAATTTTATACATGATACAAACCTCCTAAAATCATTGTAAACGATTTCAAACCAGTAGTAAATAAACACATGTTAGTCTTTGCACACCTTGAAAAGTAGTCACTTTTCGCCTATCATAATCTATATGAAGATCTGTATGTACCAAATGTCTGTTTCAATGGATAACCAACAAAATATAGCTAAACTAAAAAATATTCCAGACTGTGATATTTTAGTTCTTTGTGAAATGTGGAATTGTCCCTATCATAATGATGCACTTAAAACAGCGTATTTGCGTCATGATGAAAGTTTGATGGCTTTAAAAAAACTAGCTAAATCGCATAGGATATGGATTGTGGCTGGTTCCATTTGTGCTGACAAATACAATCGCTGTTACATATTAAATTGTGATGGCGACATTGTTTGTTCGTATGATAAAACACATCTTTTTGAATTTCATAATCGACAGGATTATTGCGAAAATGAAGTGTTTGTACCAGGAAATCACCTACAATGTTTTGATACGCCATGGGGAAGATGTGGCATTTTATTATGTTACGACATTCGCTTTCCAGAAGTGTCTAGGATTCTAGCTCAAAATGGAGCACAAATTCTATTTTGTCCGGCTGCCTTTAATGAGCAGGCTACAAAGAAACATTGGAAGCTATTTACTCAAACACGCGCCTTAGAAAATGAAGTCTTTTTGTGTGGGGTTGCCCCAGCTAAGTACACGTATAAAAACTATACTTCAGGAGGCCACTCTATTCTTGTGGATGGTTTTGGCAATGTTGTAGTGGAGTTGGGTGAAGAAGAAGCATACAAAGTTGTAGATATCGATTTAAACGACATTGAAAAAGTAAGAAAAAGGATGCCTTATTGGAAGGTACGTAGAAATGATTTATATGAATTAAAGGAGATCAAAAAATGAAGACAATTCAAATCAATGAGATCGAAGGATTTCAAATTGGTAGTGCACAAGATATAGAAAATGCGACTGGCTGTACAGTCATCTTATGTAAAGAAGGAGCCACAGCTGGTGTAGATGTACGTGGTGGTGGTCCAGCCACTCGTGAAACAGATTTATTAAATCCAAAGAACATGGTTCAAAAGATTCATGCGGTTACATTATCAGGTGGTAGTGCTTTTGGTTTAGAATCAAGTAGTGGTGTTATGCAATATTTGAGCGAACACGAAATTGGTTTTGACATGAAAAATATCTATATTCCAATCGTATGTGAAGCTTGTCTATTTGATTGTGGTGTAGGTAATTCTAAAGCGTATCCAAACAAACAAATGGGTTATGATGCTTGTATGGAAGCTGAAAAAAATGATCCAAAACAAGGAAATGTAGGTGCAGGAACAGGGGCTAGTGTTGGTAAATTCTTTGGCCCTCAATATGCGATGAAGGCAGGACTTGGATTTTCAGCCCTACAAATGGGTCCATTAAAAGTAGGAGCTATTGTAGCTGTGAATGCGTGTGGTGATATTTTCTATCCAAATTCAGACAAACCAATTGCAGGTATCTACGATAAAAACACAAACACAAGATTGTTTAGTGAAGATGAAATCTTAAAGGCAGCTGAAAAGATGATCAATTCTTGTGGTATGAATACGACAATTGGTTGTATCATCACAAATGCGGATTTAAATAAAGCACAAATGAATAAGATTGCGAGTATGGCGCATAATGGATATGCAAGATGTATCCGTCCAGTCCACACTTCAAGTGATGGAGATACTATTTTTGCGATGACATCGAATAAAGTTCCTGCAGAACAAGATCTAGTTGGAATCATGGCCGTAAAAGCAATGGAACAAGCTATTGTCAATGCAGGTACACTTGCAGATAGTGCTTATGGTCTAGCTAGCTATAAAGAAATCACAAAGGAATAATCATTGAAGTATCACTACGGTGATACTTTTTTGTTTAACGTGTCAGAAAATGACAAAAGTGCAGTATCTGTAACGTTAACTGCACTTTTTTAAGGTTTAATCTAAAATTTTTCCATCAATTGAAATTGTGACGACTTGCCAAGGAATGAACTTTTTACTTTCCTGCAAAGCTTTCTTAACCGCATTTTCAAGACCACCACAACAAGGTACTTCCATACGAACAATGGTTACACTTTCAATCGAATTCATACGAATAATATCACAAAGTTTTTCTGAATAATCCACACCATCAAGTTTTGGACATCCAATTAGAGTCACTTTGTTTCTCATAAATTCCTGATGGAAATTGGCATAGGCATAAGCAGTACAATCCGCAGCTATTAAAAGCTTAGCATGTTGAAAGAATGGTGCGTTGATAGGTGCTAGCTTAATTTGAACAGGCCAAGATGTTAATTGACTTGATACATCAATCGATGGACTTGATACAACTGGATTCAGTGTATGCATCATAGATCCAGGACATCCTGAATGCATGGTGCCCGATTCTTTCATGCGCTTTTCCATGTTCTTTTTTACCGCCTCTTCATCATAGGCCAAAGTATCTTTTTCAATAAATGAAATAGCACCTGTAGGACATGTAGGTAAACAATCACCTAGTCCATCACAATAATCATCACGCATTAATTTCGCTTTTCCATTCACTAAGCTAATGGCTCCTTCATGACAGGCATCCACACAGATACCGCATCCTGTACATTTATCTTCATCAATTTGTATAATTTTTCTTAACATAGAATCATCCTCATTTCTTATGAACTTATTTTAGTGTATAATACATTAAATTTATGTTGTTTAAACCACGAAAGGGAGATATTTATGGATTTACAATTAAAAAAATACAAGAAAAATGAAATTATTTATCATATAGAAGATATTCCTCAAGCCATTGGCATTGTTAAAGAAGGAAGTGTTGTCATAGAAACTGTAGACTTTTTAGGCAATGTTTCCCTATTGTCACATATAGGTCCCAATCAAATGTTTGCGGAAAGCTATGTCCTAACCAACACACCTATGCATGTATATGTAAGAGCCATCGAGGATTGTACGATTCAATTTTTAGATGTTCAAACCTTAGAAAAATCCCCAGAATTAAAAAATCAAATGATTCAAATACTTTCAAATAAAAACAAGATGTTGTCACAACACATATTCCATATTTCCAACAAAACCATTCGCAATAAAGTGTTGTCATACTTATCGTTTATGAAACTAGAAACACAAAATTCTACCTTTAAGATTCCGCTTGATCGTCAACAGATGGCTGACTATTTAAACGTAGAACGAAGTGCCTTATCAAAAGAGCTTTCCAAAATGAAAAGTGAAGGTCTAATTGATTATCACAAGAACACCTTCACTGTCTACTCTATTTAATTTTAACTGGTACAAAACCATCATTGGTTAATATCTGTAGTTCTTTAAATCCACAAGATTGAATCAAGTCTAAGCTAGATTCAAAAGCACAATCCAAATAGTTCTTATCATGACAATCACTGTTTAGACAAATACGCGCATTCTTTGCGTATAAATATTCCAATATATTCTTAGATGGATATGGTGTTTTACGATAGCCTCTGGCGATAGCTCCTGTATTCACTTCAAAAATCTTATTGTTGATCAACAATCGGTCAATGCAATCGCAAACAATATTCATATAGTCTTTATCATTAAATTGAAAATAAGACTCGTCCTCATTATATTTGGTAATCAAATCCAAATGTCCAATGATATCCACTTCTTGCCAATCATACATATTCGATAAGTCTGAATAGTAGTCTTTACACATCTTTTTATAGTCACCAGAATAGGATTCAAATAAAGAATCAAATACAGGCTTTGAATAATCCACAGCAGTCTCACCTAAAAAGTGTTTACTTCCAATCACATATTCAAATGGAGCTTTTTCAGCAATTCTTCCTAACATATCTTCTTCAATGCCTAAATGGATTTGAATAGATGAAGAATATTTCAATTTAATTCTCTCAACCTCTGAAATATATCCTGAAGTATCTCGCATGGAACTTGTATCCACGTCCAAATATCCATGACCTGAAAACCCAAGAATGTCAAAGCCCTTTGAGATGGCTTCTAAAGTCATTTCTTCAATCGTATCTTTTCCATCACAAAAGATGGAGTGCGTATGTAGATTCTGTTTCATGATAATTTCTCCAACCAGGCTTTACAACCCTCATTAATATCATTATAAGCTTTTTCAAAATCATTACTATACCAAGGATCCGAAACATCTCTTGATAATAATTTATAAATCTTGTGATCAGGATCATTATTGAACATACGATTTAGATTACGCATATTATTTTCATCCATACAAATTAAATAATCATACGACAAATAATCACTCATTGTAGCTTGTCTTGCGTAATGTCTAGAAAATGGAATCCCCTTTTCTTTTAGTTTACGCTTAGCCGGAGGATAGATATCATTACCAATTTCTTCACGACTTGTAGCTGCACTAGAAACATATAGTTCGACTCCATTTTTCTTTGCCAAATCTTTCATAATATACTCAGCACTAACACTACGGCAGATGTTCCCATGGCATATAAACATAATTTTTACCATCTTCAAATTCTCCTTTATTTATAGCATTTTTACTTTATATAAAGCACTTATTGACTTTTACACTTTTTGCGTAACTTGGCATATTTTGGCATATTTTATCATGGTTTGGACCTGTTTTGGTATAAAATGAGGTATAAAAACCAATGGTTTGAACCCAGCCTTATTCACAACCTAATCTTGACAATTCTTCTTGAGCATCTTCAAGTTTGATGTGTGTATAAGTATTCATAGTCACCGTGATATCCGAATGTCCCATAAGATACTGAAGTGTCTTAGGATTCATACCAGCCTTTGCCATCTTACTACAATACGTGTGTCGACAAACATGTGGTGTAATATTAGGCAATTCCTTCTTGTAGATGCTGTTATACTTTTCAACCGCATAATGCATATGCTTATTCCAATGAAGTGAATATAGAATACTACCATTTCTATCAAAAGCTAAAAAGCCCGATACACCATCAACTGATGGTTCTTTTCTTTTAAAGTTAGGTCTATTTTGAATCATTCGTTTAAAACAACTTTCCACATCGCTGGTCATAGGAATGATACGTGTTCCCGCTTCTGTCTTTGTTTCTTGAATATAGTATTCGCGATTCTTTTTCATCAACTGCTTGTTAATATTGATCGTATGATTTTTAAAGTCTACATCATCTAGTGTTAGACCACAAAACTCAGATATACGCATACCTGTATTGAACAAGATATAAAAGCCATCATAAAACTCACTAAAGTGCTTATCTTCTTTCACAAATTTCAAAAATCGTCTCTCTTCATCTCGAGTAATTGCTTCACGAGTCACTGAATCGTTATAAATTACATCTACCAATTGGAAGTTAAATGGATTCTTTCGAATCAAATCATCGTCATGTGCCATTTGAAAAGCTGGTCTTAATACACCACGAATGCTAGTGATTGAACTATAACTACGACCATCCTTCTTTTGAAGTTTTATCAACCAACACTTCGCATCCGATATTTTAACCTCGCTGATTTTCACCTGGCCAAAACGATCTTTTTTCAAAATATTCACCACAGTCTGATATCCAGCTTTTGTATTGATTCGAACATTTAACTTGGTAGAAATATACTTTTCTACTAGCTCTAACACTGTAATACTCATTCCGTCAGTATTGATCCCTTGCATCATTTCAAATTGAATCTTTTTTTCCATCTCGCGAAGTGAAATACCTTTTTTCTTGCCACGTGGAGCTCTATCTTTTTGACATAAACGCAAACTATAGATAACCTTCATCTTTCCATCTACATCTTTATATTTATAACGATATCTACCATCTGACATCTGTACTTCGCCTGTGTGAAGCAATCTTCCCTTGTTATCATAACGTCTTTCTTGCATATTTATTTTCCCCCTGACATATATAAGAAAGACCGTTGACACCCATATATTAGCGTACCTACGGCCTTTTTTCCACTCATTCAAATCGAATTTGTGTCATCTAAATATTTTTCGAAAAGTACACGCTTAATCTTTACATGCGACCCTACTTCCAAAATAAAGGATTCATACGGATTATCTTCAATGATTTGTCGAATCCTTTTCTCACCAATGCCGAAATAGATAGCCGCTTCCTGTACGGTTAGAGCATACTTTCTCCAAATTGGATATTCCGCATCTTTCATTTTCTATTCCCCAAACATAAGAATTACACTAAATTACGGCGTAATTTTCTGTATTTTCTATCAACCACTTTAACAACCGGAATCACTTTGCCTTGGTTCTCATCCAATGCTTTTTCTAATTCACGAACTCTTTCACACAAAGTTTGATTCTCTTCTTTAAGTCGTCCAATTTCAACAGCACTATCATCAAGTGATTGCCGTGTCTTGTTTAACGTGTCTATCAAAATTGATTTACTGTTCTCAACATCTTCTAGTTGTGCACTTATCGCAGCTTTATCTTCATTTAACTTCTTGATTTCTTCTTCGTTTTGCTTTACAAGAACTGCATTTCTTTCTTTCTCTGAAAGAAACAATTCTTTAAAAGAATCTACATTGTCCAAATTCTCTTGTAGTGATTCATTAGTTTTTCTCAACAAAGCATTTTCTTCATTCAAATCATCAACCTCTTTTTGTGATTTAGAAATCGTAACATCCTTATCTTTTACATCCGCTTCAAGCTTGAACACCTTATTGTTAAGTTCAAAAATCATCTTTTCTTTCGCCTTAATATCATTTTCAACTTCAGTCCTGATCAAATTTTCTTGATTTTCACATTCGCAAATCAATCCTTGAAAGATGCCACGAACGGCATTCGTATAACGCTCAAAATCACTGATAGATTTCTCGTGCTGTACATGTTGGTTCGCAAACTCATCATTTCTATATTTGTCCATCAGAAATGTCATCACTTCTTCAGCGCTCATTTTCTTTTCTTTTTTTATCTCATCAAAACACTGTTTATCCAATTCTCTCATTCGGATTGACTGAGGTTTGATGTTATTGGTTTTATTGTTGTTATTATTATCCATATTAATTATCTCCTTTTACTTTTTATCCAATCCAACAAATATTGAACACATGTTCAATGCAGTATATCTATTCAATACTTCTATAAAGTGGATGTGTATGCACTTCTTGCTTCATCCACTTTATTAGCATTGTCTATCACTTATTATTCGAATCCACTATTTTAAGCGGTAATTTCGATCATTGTCTTTATCAGCGATTTCTGTGCAGTACTTAGATAAGCTAGCCTTTTCCGCAATTCGACCAAACATTGCTTCATCTAATGCGATTAGTTCAGCTTCTTTTTTCTCAGTTGAGATGATGGTACATTTATCTTCCTTGTATCGATAATCAAGAATTTCGAATAGCTCAAGATTGCACTTCGCATCTTCGAATTTGAACAGATCATCCAAAAATAACACATCTGTATGTTTAGCCTTATCTACCAATCCATCTGCATTAAACATCTTGATATCTCGAACCAATGATGGATATGTCATATAAGTAACGCGCTTACCTAAGTCCATCAATCCATTCGCAGCGATTGAACATAAATGAGTCTTACCAGTGCCAGTTTTGCCCATAAACAGCAACCACGGCAATGGATTATCTTTTTTAATCGCAAGCTTGGAATCATTCAAATAGCTTTGAACTACTTCCTTACAATACTGTTGCCATCCATCATTTACTTGAAAATTGTCCAGACTCTTATCAAGCAAATTCCCCATACCTGATATTTCTTTATAATGAGCAATTTTCTTTTTTCTATATTCAACAATTTTTTCGCAAGTTTGTCTGGTTTTACATTGAAATGTATATTCGACTGGCAATTCATAACCTTTCTCAAGTTTATCGTAATTAAACGTACCTTTGCCGCCAAAAGCAAGACATCTTTTACATTTTTCGTCATTCATATAACATTCCCCCTTCTTTTATAGTCTTCTTTTACAGATTGACAATCATTCAGATAGATTTCGAACTTTTCGCCAAACAATGTAGATGGTCTAAGATACTGTGCATACTTCGTATTCGTCCACTCTTTGCATTTTTGATCAATGACCGATATGATATCTACTTCACTAAATCCTTTATCGAGAAGTGCATCAATATAAGCAATAAATACATCTGAGTCCAACTTATAAGATTTGTTACACTTCAAGTTAAAGTGTTGAATGATATTCGAGTAAATTTCCATTTTCTTTTTTTCTTTATTGTTATTACTTCTATCTATATAATTCTTTTTATTATTTATATATAAAGAAGTCTCAGAATTTGGAATTGTACATTTTCCTTTTTTAGGACTTGTACATTTCTTATTTTTGGGAATTGTACATGTCCCAGTTTTAGGATTTGCATTTACTATTTTTTGACATTGCTTAGGATAGTACTTTTCCAACAATGACCACCCAACATCGTCGTATGTATACCAATATGTTCTATCCCATGGATTATCGCCATGATGAACACGCTTGAACAACTTAAATTCTTCCATTTTTTCTAAAAGAACATATACTCGATTTTTTTTGAAAAACGGCATATATTCAACAATTCTTCGTGCAGGCATAAATACACCTTTTTCTACATCAAACCCGTCATCACCACAGTGCTTATCAATAAAGTAAGTAAAATAGCTAAATATAATAGCAATCTCAATACCATATTGAACCGCAATGTTGATAACAACAATCTGATACAATACTTTTTCCATATTTGTTTGTCCTTTCTTTCTATCAATTTGTTGAACAAATTGAAAACAATACAATCGATTATATTTATTTGTAATACGTCTTACACTTATATAATGCCTGTTTTTCGCCCTTTTTTTATTTTTTCTTTATTTTTTTGATAGATATCATAAATATACTTTATATAAAGCACTTTTTTAAATAATCATATTATTCATAACTGTATTGCTTCTCTGATTTTTTATGAAAAAGCACTAAAAAAGTGGCATTATTGCCACTAATTCATTTCTATATCAATCAAAAAAAGATGGCACTGTTGCCACAATTTAAAAATTGCCTATCAAAAAAGGTGGCACGGCTGCCACCACTATAAAAATCTAAAATCTCACGAAATATAATCGTAGTTTAAATGTGATAAATGCTCTTCAATATCAATTGGCTCTACACCTTCTAATGTTGAACAAGCGATAATATCACTATCCAAAATGGATCTAGCTACTTGTCCATGTCTGTCTTCAATAAAACAGTCATATCTAGTCTCATAGTACAGCAAATGTACCTGAGATGTGCACACCTTAACGTAGTAATATCCAGACTCTCGTGGTCTCAATGTATCGTAATCCATCCATTCAAGGACATACATATTCCCATCTTCATATATGTAGGTTGTACCTAGATAAGTCATATAAACCGCCGAATCCGTGTTTTCAACATGTCCTAAGTTCAATCTAAAGTATTCCGACGCAATACTTTGAACAACCGTATCGATATAAAAATACTTGGAATCACAAGAATATAATTTCGCCAAGATATTAATAAGTTTCTCACATTTTTCAGCATTTAATCCGGTGATTTTTTTTGTGACAACCAAAGTTTCGATATATTTTTGATGTAGATATTCCCTTGGCGGAATGAAATAGTAAAAAGATTCAACATAATCAATTAATTGCTTGCAAAAAGTCACTTTTAAAACGTCAATTCTGTTTTGTTCGTTTTCCAGAAGACTTAATAGTTGATTCACATCGATTTCACTTAGATCCATTAAAGTAAAATATCTTTTTTCTTTAGTAATCAGCTTCTTGTCTTGCCACTCACGGTCATCCAAACATATATTTTTCAAAACTTCTTCATCATATTTAACAAATTTACTATTAATGATTTTAGAACCGAAATGTTCTTCTAAACCATCCAGTACATCTTTCTTACTCCACTCCACCAGAGATTTAACATTTCGAACCTCTTCATTCTCACGTGGTTTAAACATATCTTGAATTGATGATAAACTTTTCTTTTTTACCATAATACATAATCCTTTCTTTATTTTTTCTTAGTTGGCTTCATTAGTCTTTTGATTTCATTGAATTTCTCAGCTTTTCCATTTGGAGCACGATCAAAAGTTTGTAGAATGTTGACATACTTACCAGATACCATCTTCTTTTTTAAACATGAATGCTCGATATAATAGATCCAGTTCCCTCTTTTGATTCCATACCTTTTGTACCAATTAAGGTAGTGGCGTGAATTATATGTACTCCATTCTCCGTATTCAAATCGACATTTTATTTCTGACATATCCACTTTCTTCTTCTCTTCTTTTTTTTGTTTTCTTTCTTCCTTTAAGTACTTATCTTCAGAGTCCAAATCCTTAAACATTTGAACCAAATCTACATCTCTACCATCGATTACTTGATAGAAGTCTGTCTCATTTGCGTACGAACCAGTATGATGCCAACTTGTCCATTCCAAGCATACATTTTTTATAGCCTGAGCACTGTATTTGCTTAATTTGGCGATGGTATCATCATCTAAGTCATTTTCAAGATCACAAATAATATCCCATTTGCTCCACTTCGACATAGGTCGTTCACCGCTGTCATATGCTTCCTGAGCACGTTCGCTCATTTTACATCCTACGTAGCCAGATTGGCCGTATCTAACTTTAGCCATATATATTCCCCCTTTTGTTAATTCATAGCTATGGCTTGCTATGCATTTACTTCAAACCAATGACATAAACTGAAATTCATGTTAGTAATCAAAGATGCATTCTCTTTATGATTAACATCGCAATATCAACTAATATCATCTGTTCATACCTTAATTAAACCGTAGTTTTGTCCCATTTTTATTTTTTGTTGAATTATTTTATATTCATTTTATACTTTATATAAAGCACTTTTAAAATTTATGAAAAAGAAAAAAGTCAAAAATCGATGCATTTTGATTATTTTTAGAGATTTTTGTTTTTCAGACAAGAATAACTGAAATAAATTCTTTAAAATGCAAAAATAATGTGAGTACCCATCAGATAACCCCTAAGCATTTTTTTCTTTCTGACAACAACATTTTTCCTCAATTTACAGCTTATTTATTAACGTTCTTAACGCTAAATTATTAATTGGAGACGTCATGTGTGTACTCACAAAATCTTTTAAACCCGCAAATTTTTAGATTGATAAATTAAAAAAAGTGGCACATTTGCCACCATGTAAACAGTTTTTCACGTTAACTAAATATAAATGTGGCATCACTGCCACATTTTAAAAATCATTCATATTCCTACTACCCCTGCCAGTTTGAAATTTAAGGCTCTGAAGTCCTTTATTTAAAGGGTTTCAGAGTTTTTTTATTCTTTACAAAATCAAAAGTTGTAAAGAAAACTGTAAAAAGTTGTAAAAACTCATTTTTTTGTTAAATAATATTGTTCATGAATTGTGAACACAATCATAAATACACTTTATATAAAGCGTATTTTATTATGTTTGTTATAATTTAACAAATTACTCAACATAAATACGTTTCACTCAAAATATCATACTGATATTTTATAAAATTCACAAAAAACTATAAAAAGCTATATATAAAGCATATTTGCACTTAAAATATCAAAATATCAAAATATCATTAATTATCCATATATAAATGCTTTACATCATTATTCAAGCAAAAACAAAAGAAGACTCTTACACGAGCCTTCTCTGCCTTCTAATACCCTTCTTTTTTTTCGTGATTATTTATTGTTGAAGTCATCTTTTTATCCCTTTAACAAGAAGACAATCATAATCTGGATCATCATAATTTCTACATTCGTTACTGTCAAACCAGTACCAAGACTCGATTGTATTAACAAACCAGTCAGACTCAGGTAGATCACAGGCAAGCAAACTAAAAGGTGTAAACGCCTTTTTTAAAGGTGCTACATATACACCTAATCCATATTGATGAATATCATCTTCTGCCATTAGCTTCTCAATAGTTTTATAGCAAGCATTTAAAGTAACTCCGTACTTTTTGCATTTTTCTTCACTGAATTTAAATTCCATTCTGGTTAACATAGATTTTTTCCATATCTTATAGGTAGTGTCAAATTAAATATGATGGCAGCACTGCCACCTTGATGGTAAACGTATTAGTTTAATTGATTCTCTTTAATACACTGTTTAACTTTCTCAACCGAAATCTCTACAAATGACGAAATCTCCTCTAGAGAAAGATTTTGTTTTAAACAATTAGATACGATTTTAATCTTCCATCTTTCTCTCTCTTCCTCTATGCCTTGATAGTAGCCTTCAATAAATCCTTCAATAAATCCTTCGATATAGCCTTGATAAAAGGGGTCAGAAAAGATTTCACTATATTCTTCAATTTCAGTATTGATAAAAATTTTGTTGTAATCTAATTGCATAGATTTTTTCCTCCTTGTATCTTTGTGTTCATATTAAACATGATGGCAGTACTGCCACCTTAATGAAAAGTATTAGTTTAAACAATTCTCATTGATGTATTGTTCAACTTCCTCAACTGAGATATCTGCAATTGATGCAATCTTATCTAAAGAAAGATTCTGTTTTAAGCCGTAAGATATAATTTTTATTATCCATCTTTTGTTCTCTTCCTCTTTCCCTTTAAGGTAAATGTTATTGTATTTTAGTTCCATAGGGATTTTGCCTCCTTGTATTTATTTAATTCAAATGTGATGGCAGTACTGCCACTTTTTTGAAAAACGTACTAGTTTAAATGATTCTCTTTAATACACTGTTTAACTTCCTCGACTGAGATATTCGCAATTGATGCAGTTACATCTAAAGATAAGTCTAGTGCTAAACAGTTAGATATTACTTCGATTGTTTGTTTTTTTTCTCTCTTCCTTTACACCTTGGTAGAAGCCTTTGATAAAGCCCTGATAAAATGGTTCAGAAAAGATATCACTAAATTCTTCAATTTCAGCATTGATAATAAATTTGTCGTAGTCTAATTGCATAGAATTTTTCCCCCTTGTATTTTTATTCATTTTACTATATTCACTCCATATGAATTATATTTTGTTTTGTTTTTGTCTTTTTGAATAGCACGATATTTTTTATATTTGTTCTCTTTCTTTTTCAAACAAATCAATTCGTGTGCTTAATCCATTTTTTAAATTTTTCAGTCTTTCATCAGACCATTCTTTATTTTTATATTCCATTTCACTTTGGAAACTCTTTAAGTACGCATAATATTCTTCAGACAATCCTTTTAAATTTTGAATAGGAATAGTACGAATTGTATCCATATCCAAAGATTTTAAAATCTCATTATAATCTTTATTCGTGTTTGTAAAAAACTTTCCGTAGCCGAGAGTGAAGTCCATATTTTGAGTGTGTTCATCGCAGCACATGCTTTGCCCTGTATCAAAAATAGGAGTTACTCGTTCCCACTTTAATGTTTCAACATTCCGAATAATTCCAAAATTCTTTAAATGACGATCTATATTCATTGTTAAATAATCAACGACAAACATTTCAGTTATTTTCTTTCTAGCATCTAGTATTCCATGATTTTCTAATATGCGTACATAATGTTCATAATCATTAATAGTATTTTCTTTTTTTGAACTTTGAAACACATCATAAGCACTGATGAGTTCTTCGTTTCCATTAATGAAATTTTCACATTTAGAAACAATAACTTTATCCTGCTTTACTGTATACCAGTCAACAATATAATTGCAGTAATCAAATCCGAGTCGTTTACATATTTGAGAAGCCAGCCACTCATTAAACGGTTCTTGTTCAAAATGTGTATACGTTCCCTTAACAAGAATTCTCTTATCATTTTCAATAATCCACCCTTTTTGTAACATACCATCGGTTGTATTGTTTGGGGTTTTTAATGAATCCTTTTGTACAGCGTATGAGTAAACTGAATCATCTAAAGATGCTTGCAAGAACCCCGTAGAATCAAAATCATGAGTAAAAAAATTGATATCTTCCCATTGTATACAGCTACTCTCGTCAACAATCCAGTATTGATCTGATAGGGATAATGCAAAGTGTTTGTTTAATAAATCACCTGGACTTGAAATATTTAATCTTTCTAGTAAATGATTTAAATTTTTTCGCCATAAAGGGATACCACGCCCTTGGAACCATTGATTCATTGCTTTGACATCACTTATAGACATGTTGTAATACGTATTATAAAAAGATAATGGAGCATATTCTATATTTGTCACTTCATAAATATTTGTAATTGCCTGTATGTCTTCGTTATATTCAACTAAAGCAACCTGTGTATGCTTATTCATTAATCGACATTTCATAAGTAAATTTTTGTCCTCTTCTTTTTATTATTTATTTTAGCTTTTAATATTGGATTTGTTTATTTTTGCATATTTATTATTTAACTCCTGGATTAAATCATCAGTTGTCATTTCTCCATTGCTAACTTTTAAAAGCTTTTCAATAAATTCTTTGCTTAAATACATATCTGATATGGCCATCGTTGCTGCTACCTGTTGTACTTTTCTTCCTGCTTCTGTATTTTTGATAATCATTTTGATTCTCCTTCTTAAAATCTCTATTTTTTGATAATAACATGTTTTATAAGCTTATTATAACGTTCCCTTTTAGTAATAGCCACTGTATAATTGTAATAATATAAAACAAACAAAGGTAAAAAAAGAAGACTTATACAAGAGCCTTCTAATAATTCCCGTTAACCTTTCCGTGTTTAAATACATACCTGTCTTAATAGACTTGTCCATCTTTTTCTCAGAGTAACAAAGTGTTGACTATTACTTACACGTACATTATATTGTACGCGTAAGGAGCGATAAGAGATGTTTAATACAAATGTTACAAATTTTAGAAAAAATATTTTTGGTATATTACAACAGAAAATAAAATATAGTGAGCCAGTTACTATTTGTACGAAAGATGGAAATGCAGTAATTCTGAGCGAAGAAGAATATAATAACATAGTGGAAACTCTATATTTGTCTTCTATGCCTGTAGCAAAGGAAAAAATCATAGAAGGTTTAAACACATCTCTTGATGATTGCGTTCCGGAATCAGAGGTAGATTGGTAGTAAATAAAATTGTCTATACTAAAATTGTTGTTTAACATGGCAATGATGAGGTATAATTTTTGGCGAATGTAGAATCAAAAAAAGAAAAAGAAGATTGATTCCGATGTCATTCATAAGTTAAGAACTATAGTATCCATGAATTAGAAACATAAATATATAGATGTTCTTTTGCTTGTATTTAAATACACTAATTCAAGATATTTATCATCCAAAATTGTTTGATAAAGAAAGAAGGCTTTAATCATGAAATTATTCAAATATATTCTCTGCTTATTTTGCGCTATATCTTTAACAGCTTGTCACCAAGATGAAAAGCAAGATTTTTGGGAAGCTACCATTGATGCTGTTCAATCCAAATCCAAAGATAATGCGTACTTAAAAAACAACTGGAATATTGGTATAAGTTCAGATGAAGGCAAAAAGCATCAAAATATGGCTGCCCGCTATATCGTAGAAAACGACAATGAAACAACTACTACCATATTTGCTTTGCAAAACCAAAATGATAAAGAATATATATCCTATACATATACAACAGATGTAATTGAAGATACAAAAGAATATCAAAAGACAATAACTATTAATTCAACGAATAAGAAATATACAAAGTATGATATCCAATATAATTACTACGAATTTGAGAATGGAAACTACACATATGGAGAAGACGCAACTGGCTCAATATCAATCAATAAAGATGGCATTACATATGATAATGTTCCACTTTTAAATGAAGCAATCCAAAGCTGCTGTACAATAATTGATGATTTCCAGGAAGAATTTGATATCGATTATGAAGAATATGATTTTGATCCTCTACCATATCAAATGAAGGATTTGAATATTCCAAGTATAGATGAGATTCAGGAGGAAACCGCAACTTCTACAGACTACTATGGAGAACAAAGAATCAACGCAAAAGGATATACACTTGTTGATTGTTTAAGTATTGATAAAGATACAAATGAAGCAACCTATTCAACTTTCAATTACGAAAGACAGAGTGATGAGGAATCAATTCCATGTACACTTTCATTACAAGGTAATAACATTTATCTATTGACGCCAGATATGGATATTGATTTTACTTACTATATTTATAAAACAGACGACACCGTTTACATGTATTCCATAGACTATTCAAGTAATGAAATCATTGAGGATATTACCAACAACGGCGGAAATATGGCCGAGCAAGTTTTAAAAACCACAAATGACAGCTTACGAAAAAAGATTGCAGAACAATAAGTTAAGAGATGACAAACCATCCAGATATTATTGTCTGGATGGTATTTTTTTGCAGTTTAGGTTTAGTCCACCTCTATTAAGTCATTCTCTGCGAAATGGGCTTTGCCGTCATTAACATCACGCACGATATTTTCCAAATGACGAATATTGCTATCGGAATAAAACGGATCTGCTGATAATTCAGAACAAGCCTGTTCCATACTCTTTTTTTCATCTGCGTCCAGTTTGAAATTAACATTATCTATCTTTGACATATTCAACACTCCTATTGATTCTGCTTTTTTTTTGTTTATATTCTTTGACGTACCGAAAATAAGTGGATTCTTTCATCTTTAATTCACGCATCAACGCACGTGATCCAATTTCATCACGCTCCACACGAATATAGTGTTTGGCAAATTCATCGGCCGACATGACACGTTTACGACCGTAGTCTTCCCACTCGCCACGAGCCTTTTTAGCTTCAATGCCTTCCCTTTGCCTTTTTTCTCTTCTTTGCATCTCAGTTTCAGCCTGCATAGCATAAATTTCGATAATAACTTTATTAATCGTTTCTGTAACCAATTTGTTCATACTATCTGTTTCTTCTGGTAAATCAATTGTTGTTGTTGGTATGTCAAGAATCATGACTCTAATCCCATGTTCTTCATAGTATCTCAGTTCATCACTGATAGATTTTTTATTACGAGCTAGACGATCTAGTTCGTAAATGATTAGTGTGTCTCCTTCACGCAACACATCTTCCTTCAATACTATGTAACGAGGACGATCAATCGTTTTTCCAGACATTTTATCTACAAAGACTTTTTCCAATTTGTAGTTTCTAGACTTACAGAAATCTTCAATTCCTTTGATACCACGATCAAGGTTTTGGTCTTTGGTGCTTACACGATGATATCCGTAGTACATAGATTCACTTCCCTTCTCCTATAAGAATCTCTTCTAATGTCCTTGGCTCATAGTTCATATATGGCATCATACATCCAACATTATATGCACGTAATTTTCCGTTATATGCATGTCTACAATCATTTTCTTGCATTTGTCTCAGGCAGCTTTGATAAAATTTGTCTTCTTTGCTTGAGTGAGTATGTCCATAGAGCAGAATTTTTCCACGACCCATATCTCTCCAAGAAAAAATTGGATAATGAGATAATATCAGTCCATACTTTTCTTGCCCAACTGAATCTTGAATTTCTTTATAATCGCAGATTTCGGCAAATAACTGCTGGTATCTATAATCAGATAGATCATCATGATTGCCTTTAATTAAGACCTTTCTTCCCTTCAAACGTGCGACAAAGGAAATTAAATCTTCATTTTTTCCACGCAAACTTACATCACCTAAAATATATACAATATCGCCATTTGTCACACGATCATTCCAGTTTTTCACAATTACCTCATGCATTTCCTCTATGGAATCAAAAGGACGACGATCATATTTGATTGCATTTTCATGGAACAAATGTAGGTCACTAATATAATATTTCATCTAATTCAACCCTCTTTCTTTTTTCGTGATTATTTATTCTTGTGTATATTCTTTTAAAACCTCTTTTCGAAGCTCTTCAGATGTCATTTCTCCATTTCCAACTTTTAAAAGTTTTTCAATAAATTCTTTACTCACATACATATCCGATATAGCCATCGTTGCTGCTACCCGTTGTACAATTCTTCCTGCTTCTGTATTTTCGATAATCATTTTGATTCTCCTTCATTTATATTTATTATACTACATACTCTAAAAATGTACACTTTCTAAGAGCACCGAAAACAATTAGTTTAGGTGCTCCTAAAATGTACAAATAATTCATTTCGAGAGCAGCGTCATTAAGTACTCTGCTTATGAAAGCGACCAAATATAAATCCGAGTTGAACCGTCAGCTTGACGATATTTAAATCACACATAAAATTATAAGTATCGTAAAAACGTTTGCATCTCCACTTCTAATAGACATAGAAGCAAAAAACATAAATATAATACATAAGAATGTAATTAATGGTATCTATGTAATTTTGTCCCTTATAGTTGAAATAAACCCTGTATCTGGGTTAGGTTGGTTATAATTTTTCATAAATGTCCTCCAATAATCTTTAACGAAATTATCGCATTGAGAGATTGTGATATCAATGTACAAAGGATAAATGGTTATAAAATCAATAGATTTATTTATAAAACGTTAAAATTAAAGCATTTGCTTTATAGCATAAAAAAAAAGTGACATTTTAACAGTCTCGTTAAACATGTCACTCGTTTCATCTTTAAAGAAGCAGTGAGAATATACCTGTTTATCACTCAACTTCTTCTCTTATATTTGATTTGTTTTCTTTTCTCTTTTTCTCTAAATAATTCTTTAAATCATTCGTTTTTACAATCCTTGCATTCTGAGTATTTCCTGCTATATTTTTTGAATAATATCGAATATCTTTTCCATTTTCAAAGAATATTTGAGCTGTTTTATTTTCTTTAAGCCAGAACATATTGTTTAATGGTACATCTATGTAACCCAGTGTGTATGGTACACGAACATGATACATTCCATCTTTATCTGGAATAATGGAATCAAACATCTTTATATCCACAGTAAACACCAAACCATTATTATTCTCAATTGCTCTAATCTTTTTATACATTTCTGTAATATCTTGTTTTCGTCCTTCTGATATTCTTTGTAAATGATTACCACTTACAGTCTCTACTACAACTCCATCTTCATTATATAGATCCATATCCATATCGTTAACTAAATACACATGTCCTTTTTCATACTTATTCCAGATGACTGCATCCTTTAAAATATAAGTATATTTATCCGTGTACGGAATTTTTACAAAATACTCAGTATTAGTAGACTTTTCAAAATCAATCATATTCTTGGTAATCTGAATTGATGGAATCAAATCTTCACTTTCTTTTAGCTTCAGTTCTTTTGCATCATCCAAGAGAAATTTTTCATACTTCAGATACGATAGTTCAGCAATATCATGTTGATAGTCCATTTTTTCTTTTTGAAACTCCAACATCGCATTTCTAACATCGTCCATAGCCATATTGCCTATTTTATCTTTCACTGACAAAAACAGTTTAACTTCTATAGGTACTTTATCTTCTGGTATATCATGCCATTTTTTCTCTTCTATATACACACAATAATGATTGTAGTACTTCATGTAAGTCTCATACCATTTGTTCAGCTCCACCTTTTTAGAATACTCATTTTCCCTTTTCTCTAACTCTTTTTCGATACTTTCAATTTTTGAAGTCAAATCACGCGTTGCCATAATCAATCCCTCAAAAGAATGTATTTTATATTTTTCATATAAATCCAATTGATTGTACATCTTCTCTAGTTCATTCATAGTTTGTATGGAAGCCTTTTGATATCGTGGATATTTTGTTTTATCATAATGATCATCTCTGTGATTTTGACTTAACCATTTTTGACTGCTTGAGATACTAACAACATAATCCATCATGCGATTTGCGAAATATCGACCATACTCCTCTTCAATTTTTTTGATCTGGTACCTACGCAACTCTTCATCTTCCCAGTAATGCCTGGCCTGACATGCAAAATAATAGATCAATTCTTTTTGTGTATAACCATCACCTAATGTATCCAATCGAAAATATTTGTTCGCACCAACTGGTCGTATAGCAATATGTTTCCCCTTTTTTATTTCATAACCATTATGGGCAAGCAATTCCAGTAAGTCATTTAAACTGCTCACAATTCGTTTATATTCATTGATTTCTTTTTTTATTACCTCTTTCCATCGATATTTAGCATTCATATCAATCATATAAGCTGGTATGGATTTATCATTTTCATGTGTTCCAATGAGTCTTGCATCTTCAATAATTTTGCAGCCATGTTCTTTTGCGATAGTATCCGATACTTCTCTTAGTTTCATCAAACCCTCATTCCCATAAAAATCATCTCGTAACTTTTTTCCATCTAAGCTAGTCGCATTAATAATAAAATGATTATGAAGATGAGCCTTATCCTGATGGGTAGTAACTAAAACTTGATAGTTTGGATACATTCTTTTCGCAAGTTCAATCCCCATTTGATGGACCTGAATTGCATCGACCGGATCATTATAATTAAATGACTGTACCTGGTGATAGGCTATCTTATTATCCTTATCCGTATCATAATGTCGTTGAACTCGTTCCATCTCTTCCACCGCATGGTTTGGATTACAGTTAATACCACTGACCAAACGATTATTCATACTTTTAATTGTGACATCAATGTCATCATCATTCATATTTTTAGTTTTCGTTTCATTTATGGTGTATTGAAAAACCTTTTTCAAATCATTGTCATTAATCAAACACTTGTTCTCATCCGTAACATAATCATTGGCCTGTTTAAGATTTTGGGTTATTGCCCAACGCTTTGTAATTGGCATTCACATTCTCCTTTCCCATTAATATAAATTCTATTCATCACATTTTTAACTCACTGATCTGCTTATCAATGCTTTTTAGTGTTTCAGCATAATCATCAAGTTCATATTCTGATAAACCTGAAAACATTTTAATATCTTCAAATTCACCTTCAAGCTTGCTAAGACGATCATAAAGCTGGATTACTTTTTCATAGCTAAGTAACATCTCGTCACTATCTCCTAGTACTTTTTTTCGAATATATGTACTTGTTTTTTTATATCCACTTTTCTCACATCTGTTTTTGATTTGTTCATATTCTTTCGGAGATACCCGAAATGTCATTACTTTATCTTTATTCATTTTGCCCTCCTTTTCATAATGTACATTTATACTTAAAGTCTCCGTTTGAATCTTTCAATCTTTTAAATTCAAGCAGACTTGCAATCATAAATGAATCTAATATTCCTTTCCTCTCATCATCTATATCAACAATAAATTGGATTGGTAAATTCTTTTGCATCATCCTCAACAAGATAATTCGTTCATCACGATCCATTGTATTTAAACCAATCTTTAATTTAATATGCTTCAAACTTTCTTCTATATAGTTTGTTTCAACATACATCTCAAGAATATTATTATTTATCGTATAATTCACACATGTACCTTCATATGTTCCAAAGAAAGATAAATCACGTACCTGTGTATACATTGTTTTTCTTTTTTCTGTACCATCTTTTACTTTCTTATTTTTTAAAAATGCAAGGTGCCTTAACTTTAATTCGACAAACAAATTTTCATAATCTTCATAATTTAAATTATCTTTTTTAAGTTTAAATTCTCCCAAGGACATATAACATTCGTATTCCAGTTCCGTAAGTTTCCAAATATTTTTTACATTCGAATATGCCAAATCAAGGTATTCATTTTGAAGATACATCATTCTTTTTCGAAAATATTCCTGATGCCAAATCAAATCTGTTTGGATTCGTTGATACATTTTATTTGATACACAATAAATATTGTTAAACCACTCATACCCTTCTTTTGAGAAGTAATATTCATTTGTCGATGAATCATAAACCAACTCTTTTTGAAGTGGATGATTCTTGTAAATATATTTTTTTAATAGTGATAACTGATGCGAATTTATATCCAATGACTTTAAACTTACAATGTTATCCTTCACATCAATGTCATTTATATTACAGGTACGATTTATCAGCTTTTTTTCAAATCTGATAAATCCATATTCTTTCTGAAGTACACTTATATCCAATTCACCAATAATGACTGATAGTATTCGTGAATATGATTTCATCCAATGATTCTTTAGTATGGATTCGCATTCACTGTATTTTAAATATCTGACTTTTCCTTTTTTAAATCCATATAAATCACCAGATGAAGTTCTAATCTTATAAAACTCTTTCTGCATTTTCCAACATAGTATTAAAAAATCTTTAAGTGCAATTTCTTTTAAAACATATTTTGAATTGTTTAAAAAATAAATTTTTAATTCTTCTATATTCGAAAACTTGTTAATCCAATCTAGTGTCCAAACCAGATCCATTTGCTCGTATTCTTTTTTAATTTCAGCACAATTTAAATTCAAATACTGCACCCTACGATGTGTAAATAATATTACTTTTTGTACATAATCAATTCCACGAGGATAAATAAATTCGTCATCAATCATCTTTTCCTCACTATGCAAATCATTTAATTTTTCAATCAATTTATCTTTTCTTTCCTCTAAAGTTAAACCAGTCCATTGATACACACCGCTCCACTTTATGTACTTTTCAATTTCCAATTTAACAGCCTGCTTCCCTTCAAGTAAGGACATTTTTTTCTCTTTTGATAAATCCTTCTTTTGCGGTTCAACGACAAATGTATGTCTGACTTTATTCTTACTTAGCTTGTTTTTATATTGATTGTTTCCTTTTTTTGCATGTTGAAGTGTTGGATATTTTGGTACAGATTTCGCATTATGCCTTGCCTTATTTACCTTCGAACTTTGTACAAATTTTTTGAAATCGACTCCTTCCAATTTAATCACCTTCTTTCATGAAAGTATTCTATATTCTTTTTGCCCCATTTTTATTTTTTCTTTTTTTCACCCTTTATACTCCCATTTCCACTCCAACTCTAAAATAGCAAGCACGTCATTTGTAATACGCAAATGACCAGCCTTTTTAGGGAAAATTCCCTAAGACCCATGTCTCCGACGGATACTAAAAAGCAAAAAAAGCGAGAAATGAATTTACATTCTCGCTCTACTTTATTCGCATTTTTCTTTTATTATCTACTAAAAAGATTTTATGAATGGTGGCAATATTGCCACATTATTTTTTGACTGGACCAAATAATAAAAGGTTAAATACTACATTATAAATCAATTATCATTTACAAAATGTATGATTATAGTAATGCACCAATGCATCCCATACTGAGTATATTTAGAGGTCATATACAAAGAAACAGGATCACTATTCTTTACAAATAGTGCATCCTGTTTCTTTATTTTTAAAGCTCCAAATGAATCCTAATGAATTTAATTCATCAATATGTTTTTGGGAGAGCTTTCCATTTTTAAAATCACTTCTACGATGCGATACCCATTTCCCTAAAAAGTAATCATCATCACATCTATATTTTGCATTCACTTTAGCGTGTCCATTTGTATCCACAAACTTTTTTAAGTGTTTGAAACCTTCATTAAACTTATGTTCATATGGATCCAAGATTACACCAATTGATTCTAATTGTTCTTTTCTTTTAGGGCTCAAAATTCCTGCTTTATATTCTTTGCGTTGCTTTGAAATCCAACTATATAAACTAAAACCAGATTTACTAACATCCTTCTGTTTTATATCAGCAACACCATCAACCATATAATCTTCTTTGATTTCTAAAAATGTCAACATCCATGTATAATCTAAATAATTTTGATGGTCCATTAAAATTGAACTCATATCTTTTTCAACATTAACATCTACTTCATATCCTACTAAATCTTTTAATACGTTTTTTAAAACTATTTGTAGATCATTCATATCGTCTGATTTCACAAAATAATTTTTTGAACCTTCAACTTCAGGCAATCCATATTCACGAATTCGAATTAGATCCACATTATTATCATGACACAATTTATTTTTTGAAATATCTTTATTCTTTTCTTTATGCCATGCCACCCCATCATATTCAATTCCAATTCTTTTAGAAGGAATATACACATCTAATTCTGTGTTTAAAAAATCATTTGCTAATAACTTAACTGTGTCTTTAAAATATTTTTTTACGTAATACCGAACAATAATTTCAGGAATTGAATTCATCTTATTAATCTCATTCGAATCCCAGACCATACCTAATTCATTTAATAATGCAATCTCTTCATCCGTAATTTTCTTTTGGCGAATTAATTCTTTGTCACCAGACATTTTAGCAGAATATGCAACGCGCTGACGATAAATCCATTGGCCAAGTCGAATATCATATTTTTTAAAGTTAAAAGGAATATTGATGTTGCCATATTTTTCATGATAGTTTTTAACAAGTCGGTAATACATTTTCCACTCAATCTCACGGACAGTATCCCACTGTATACCAATGTCTTCTAATAACGCAATTTTTTCTTCTTGCAACTTATCAATAGACTTTAATCTTTTTTGTTCTGTCAGCCACTTACCTAATGTTGATCGACTTGGTATTCCATTCAAACTTCCAAAATCATTATAATATTCTTCGGCTACTTGATATCTACTCATCCATTTTTTGTTCATAAACTTCCACCTTTCAATTTACCGAGTGTATATTTAAAGTATACCTAGTGTAATTTCATTTGTCAGGGCCTAATCGAAAATATTTTTTACAACGTTGATTGGATGAATGTAAATCTATATAATAATTGTATGGACTACAAGAAAAACATAAGTACAAATATAAAAATGCTAAGACTATCTCAAAATATGTCACAAGCTGAATTAGCCAATAGTTTAAATCTTAGTAAGGCAGCAATATCACTATATGAACTTGGTGAACGTACACCTTCAACAGATACGATTATTGAAATAAGTCGCCTATTCAACGTAGAACCAGGTGTATTATTTTCAAATCACAAAGATAAGAAGTCTACTAAGCTTATAAGTGTGGATGGTCTAAGCAATTCTGAAATCAATGCAATAGCAACTATTATCAACAATCTTAAAAAAGCCCATTAAATCATGTACGTGATTAAGATGAGCTCTTTTTCGTATTATGAAACCAGGAAGAAAAGTATTCTGGTTAATATAGAATTGTATA
>ERZ827498.1438-NODE-1438-length-26498-cov-4.665242_pt1 | contig 26498 bp, 17 predicted proteins | sample MGYA00519865_ERZ827498 | MGnify/ENA primary metagenome ERZ827498 (study PRJEB31778, sample SAMEA3449328) | human gut metagenome | biome: human gut; feature: human-associated habitat; material: faeces | place: United Kingdom | collected 2010/2012 ...
ATGCCCTCCGGCAGCGTCACGAAGATGAACAGGCCGCCGTCCGGGCGCGTGTACGTCGTGCCTTCGGGAAAGGTCGAAAGTTCACTCAGCATAGCATCCAGCTGCGCCTTGTAGCTGCGGCAGATGCGCTTGATGTGGTCGGGCAGCAGACCGCGCCGCAGGTACTGATCCACAATCGCCTGTGTGAGGTTCGACGTGTGGACGTCGGTGGACTGCTTGCCGACGGTGCATTTGCGCAGGATGCCCGCATCGCCCGCCATGAATCCGACGCGCAGACCGGGGCTGATAATCTTGCTGAATGAGCCGAGGAAAACGACCCAGCCATCCTTGTCGAAGGATTTGATGGATGGGCACGCTTCTCCGGCATATCGCAGGTCGCGGTACGGGTCGTCCTCCGCCACGACGACGTGGTACTTTGCGGCGAGTTCCGCAATGGGCTTGCGGCGGTCGGCGGCCAGCGTGATGCCCGTCGGATTCTGGAACGTCGGGATGGTGTAGAGCAGCTTTGGGTGATACTGGCGCATGGCCTCTTCCAGCTTTTCCGGGATGATTCCGTTCTCGTCGCTCTCTACCGGCACCAGCGTCGCCTGATACAGCCGCATACACTGCATGTTGCCCAGAAATGACGGGTTCTCCACCAGAATCACGTCGCCGGGGTCAATCAGCGCTTTGCAGAGCAAATCCATTGCCTGTGTTGAGCCAGTGACGGGCAGCACCGCAGGCACGGCGCACCCAAGCTGCTGCTCCACATAGGCGAGCAGACTCTCCAGCAGCGGCGGATACCCCTCTGTCGCGCCATATTGCAGGATGCGCTTGCCGTCCTTTTGCAGCACGTCGCGGGCGATTTCGGCGCATTCCGCATCGGGCAGCGCTGATGCTGCCGGATTGCCGCCCGCGAAGGAAATCATGCCGGGCTTGGCAATCATCTTGAAGATTTCGCGAATGGCGCTGCCGCTGATCTGGTCGAAGCGGTGCGCGAAACGCAGGGAATCAAGCGCCATAATCCAATCACTCCTTACTTTCAGAGAATAAGAATAAAAAACACCTTCTCCGGACAAAATCCGGGGAAGGTGACAAAACGCCACGGTACCACTTCCGTCTGGCTGCGAACAGCCCTCAAGGAGGAACAGTCATTCCTCGCACGCTGTAACCGGCGCACCGGATGCCGCCTACCCGCCGCGCAGACGCGGTTTCAGCGGATGGCTCGGAGCTGTACGTCACCCTATGCGCCGCCTGCTTCCTCACACCGCCCGGAAGCTCTCTGCCTGCGCCGCAGAAGCGGATGACCCGTCTCCTCATTGCCCTGATGGGTGCATGATAGCACGGTTTTTCCCGCTTGTCAAGGGGAAAATTTTTGGTCAGGCGGTATCGCAAAGGCGGGAAAATCACACAATCTGCAAGAAATGTTCACGAAATCGACACATGTCGGCGCTTTTTCTGGAATTTCTGGCGGCATTTTTGTGAAACGGGCCGAAAAAGTCTTGCCATTTCCGCTAAAATCCTGTATACTATACTCTGACCCAGCTATGGGTGCATTTATCGTGTCCGCGAGGACAAAAGCTGGGAAGCCCCTGGATGAAGGAGGTCGACTACTATGGATTGCAAAATCAAGAACGACATCGGAACAATCTATATTACGGAGGATGTCCTGCTCAAGGTCGTGGGATACGCGGCGCTGGAATGCTACGGCATCGTCGCCATGTCCTCCAAGCGTGCCAAGGATGGCATCGTCGAATGGCTGGGAAGGGAAAACCTCTCCAAGGGCGTGCAGATTCGCAGTGTTGGCGATATGCTGGACGTCGATCTGTTCATCATCGTGGAATACGGCATCTCCATTGCCGAGGTGTGCAAGACCATTGTCGATACCGTGCGCTACAAGCTGGAAAGCATGACGGGCGTGAAGGTTCGCAAGGTCAACATCTCCGTGGAAGGTATCCGCGTGTAATGCAGGAAAGCCACACGGCAGCAGTTCCAAGGAGCTGGCGCCGAAAGCAGGTAGGAGGAATTTACCTTTGATACAGCATAAAACCATTGACGGGCTGCTGCTGCGCGACATGGTCGTCGCGGGTGCGGCACTGCTCGAAAAGAACCGGGAAGCGGTGGACGCGCTGAACGTTTTCCCTGTCCCGGACGGCGATACGGGGACGAATATGTCCCTGACCATGCAGAGCGCGACCCGTGAGGTCAATGCGCAGGAGTACCTGCGCGCGGACGAGGCGGCGGCTGCCATCTCGAAGGGTGCGCTCAAAGGCGCGCGCGGCAACTCTGGCGTTATCACGTCCCAGCTGCTGCGCGGCTTCGCGACGTCCTTGAAGGGCGTGGAGAAGATTACCCCCGTGCAGTTTGCGCAGGCATTGAAGGCAGGCTCTGACAAGGCGTACAAGGCAGTCATGAAGCCCAAGGAGGGCACGATTCTGACCGTCGCGCGCGTCATTGCAGAGGACGCCATCAAGTACACCGAGAGCAATCCTGATGACTACGATGGGCTGATGAACGTCATTCTGACCAGCGGCGAGGCGATTTTGAAGCGCACGCCCGACATGCTGCCGCCCCTGAAAGCGGCGGGCGTGGTCGACTCCGGCGGACGCGGCCTCATGCTGATTTACACCGGCTATGCGGCGGTCATGCGCGGCGAGGAAATTGCTGACCCGGCGGCGCTGCTGGCGGGCGATAGTCAGGTGGAGGAGGATATTCACGACCTGTCCGGCGATCTGCCTTATGCCTACTGCACGGAGTACGACATCGTGAACTTCCGCGAGGACTGCACCGAGGGCGACGTGGATTCCTTCCGCCGCCGCCTGAACCGCATTGGCAACTGCGTCAAGGTGACGGGCGACCTGACCGAGACGAAGGTGCATGTGCACACCAACGACCCCGGCAACGCTATCCAATATGGCATTGAGCTGGGCGAACTGGTGAATGTGAAGGTGGACAACATGCTGGCGCGCAAGCGTGCGCTGGAGGCGGAGAAAGCGCCCGCAGCGGTAGAAGCCCCTGCTGAACCCGCGAAGGAATTTGGCATGGTGGCAGTGTCGCTGGGCGACGGCTTCTCCAGCATCTTCCGTGATTTGACGGTGGATGTGGTGGTCGAGGGCGGTCAGACGATGAACCCGTCGGTGGATGACATTCTGAACGCCATCAATCAGGTCAACGCCAAGTGTGTGTTTGTGTTCCCGAACAACGGCAACGTCATTTTCGCGGCGAATCAGGCGGCGGAACTGGCGGAGAAGGAAGTGCACGTCATCCCCACGAAGAACGTGGCGATGGGCATTGCCGCGGCGGTCGCGTTCCAAGACGACGTGTCCGGCGAGGAGAACGCCAAGCGCATGGCGGAAGCGGCGGAGCACGTCAAGACCGGTACGGTAACGTATGCAGTGCGCGACAGCGAGTACAATGGCGTGCAGATTCACAAGGGTGACATCATCGGGATGCACAACGGCAAGATTGAGTATTGCGGCAATTCCGTGCATGACGTTGTGATGGACATGATGAAGGCCGTTGTGACGGATGATGCGGAGCTGATTACCGTCTACTACGGCGCGGATACGACGAAGGAAGACGCGGAGCAGGTGGCGGCAGAAATCGCCGAGCAGTATCCGAACTGCGACGTGGCCTGCCTGCTGGGCGGTCAGCCGCTGTATTACTATCTGATTTCTGTGGAGTAAAAAGCAAATGGAGCTTTCCGCCATCAAGGGCATTGGCCCAACCCGGCTGGAATCCCTTCGCGCAGTGGGCGTCTGCTCATTGCGCGATTTGTTGTATTTTCTTCCGCAGCGCTACGAGGACAGAACACACCCGATTCCCTGCGCGGACGCAAACGGCGGCGAGGTGCTGGTGATGGGTGTTGTACAGGACGCACCGAAACTCAGCCGCTTCAACGGCTTGACGCGAGTGACGGCGTACCTCTGGGATGACAGCGGAAAACTGCCGCTGGTGTGGTATAATCAGCCGTGGATGATGCAGAACCTGCCGGTCGGGCAGACCATCATGCTCTTCGGGCGTATGGGGCAGAGCCGGGGGAAACCCGTGCTCCAAAATGCGCAGCGGGTGACGGAACCGTGTATCCTGCCGGTGTACCGCGCCGTGAAGGGAATTCCGGCGAAGTCCTTCCGCGAAATGATGCAGCAGGCGCTGGAGCAGGTCGATGACTGCTGCCCGGAGACGCTGCCGAACGACCTGCGCATCCGCCATCAGCTGTGTGAGCTGAATTTCGCCATCCGGCAGGCGCATTTTCCACTGAATGTAGAAAACCTGCGGCTGGCGCGGCGGCGGCTGGCATTTGAGCAGATGCTGATGTATCAGGCGGCGCTTGGGCTGCTGCGCGGACACAAGGCGGATGGCACGGCACTGCCGATTCCGCCGGATGCGCCGGAAAAATTCTGGCGGACGCTGCCGTTCCCGCCGACCGGGGCGCAGAAGCGCGTCTTGGAGGAAATCGCGGCGGATTTGCGGTGCGACCGGGCGATGAGCCGGCTCGTGCAGGGCGATGTCGGCTGCGGCAAAACCGCGCTGGCGTTCGGGGCGATTGCCATGACATGCGCCTGCGGATACCAGGCGGCGATGATGGCGCCGACGGAAATTCTTGCGCGCCAGCACTACGAATCCGCCAAGGCAATACTGGAACCGCTGGGCATCCACTGCGGCCTGCTGATTGGCTCGATGCGCCCGAAGGCGAAGCGGGAGGCGCAGGAGGCTTGCGCAAACGGGGAATATCAGGCAGTGTTCGGGACGCACGCGCTGATCAGCGAAAAGGTGGCGTATCAAAGGCTCGGACTGGTTGTGACGGATGAGCAGCACCGTTTCGGTGTGATGCAGCGCTCGACCTTGCAGCAGAAGGGCACGGAAGGCACGAAAGCGCCGCATGTGCTCGTCATGTCCGCAACGCCGATTCCACGCACGCTTGCGCTGATTCTCTATGGCGACCTTGATGTGTCCATCGTCGATGAGCTGCCGCCGGGGCGCACGCCGGTCAAGACGCGAGTCGTGCCGGAAGAGAAGCGCGCCGGGATGTACGGCTTCCTGCGGCAGGAGGTGCTGAAAGGGCATCAGGCGTATGTGGTCTGCCCACTGGTTGAGGACAGCGAGATGATGGAGGACGTTCGCAGCGCACAGGCGACGTTCGACGCGCTGAAAAACGGCGAATTGTCGGGACTTCGTGTCGGATTGACGTGGGGCGCACAGCCCGCGGACGAAAAAGCGCAGGTGCTCAGCGAGTTTTCCGCCGGGAATCTCGATGTCCTCGTGTCCACGACGGTCATCGAAGTCGGCGTGAACGTGCCGAACGCGAGTGTCATGGTGATTGAGAATGCCGAGCGCTTCGGGCTCAGCCAATTGCATCAGCTGCGCGGGCGCGTCGGGCGCGGATCAGCGGAAAGCTGGTGCTTCCTGCTGGCAGCGGAAAATGAGCGATTGCGCATCCTGACGCAGACGAATGACGGCTTCATCGTCGCGCAGAAAGATTTGGAGCTTCGCGGGCCGGGCGACCTGATGGGTACGCGGCAATCCGGCGAAATGATGGCGGATTTCCTGCTTGACGGTGACGTAAGGCTGCTGGATGAAGCTGCGAAGTGCATGAAGCGCCTGCGGGAAAACCCAAAATTGGCGGCGGAGCGTCAGCAAGTGGAAGCGGAAGCGCTGCGCAATTATCGCGATAAATTGGCAGATATTGCAATGAACTGATGGAAAGGGGCAAAACAGGATGGACAACATGCTGACTTGCACGGAAAACCGAGAGCTTTCGTGGCTGCGGTTCAACGAGCGAGTACTGGAAGAAGCGGAGGATGAGCGCGTACCGCTGTGCGAACGTCTGTCGTTCCTCTCGATTTTCCAGAGCAATCTGGACGAGTTTTTCATGGTGCGCATCGGCAGCCTGCATGACCAGATGCTGCTGGATAAGGAGGCGCGCGAGAACAAGACGAACATGACCCCCGGCGAGCAGATTGACGCTGCCGTCAGCCGCATCCGCACGCTGTGCGACCGCCGCGACCGGACGTATGCCGATGTGCTGAAGAAACTGGAGGACGAGGGCATCAGCATCGTCAACTTCCGCCAAATCAGCCCGGAAAGCGAACAGTATCTGGCGAAGATCTTCCGCGAAGACTATCTGCCATTGCTTTCGACCTATGTCGTGGGCAAAAAGCAGACGTTCCCGTTCCTCAAAAACAAGGAGATTTATGCCGTCGCCGTCCTGCGCACGGGAAGCGAGAAGGAAAAAATCGGCATCGTTCCGTGCGGGGAGAACATGTTCCCGCGCCTGATTGAAGTACCGGAGCGTACGGGCTGCTATATCCTCTCTGAAGAGCTGATTCTGCATTACCTGCCGCTGCTTTTCGGGAGCTACCGCATCGCAAGCAAGACGCTTGCGCGCATTACCCGCAGCGCCGACATTGATGCGGACAGCGTATACGACGAAGACCTCAACTATCGCGACCACATGGCGGAAGTCGTGCGCCTGCGCCAGAAACTCTGCCCGGTGCGTTTGGAACTCAGCCGAAAAATCGGGCACGACATTATTGAGAAGCTGTGCGACCAGCTGAAACTGGACACCGCGCGCGTCTACGAGTACGATACGCCGCTGGATATTAGCTTCCTGTTTAATATTCAGGACAAACTGCGCAGCCATGCGGAACTGTTCTACGCGCCGCGTCATCCGCAGGCAACGCCGGATATCGTGGATAATCGCCCGGTGATGGAACAGATTCTGGAAAAGGATGTGCTGCTGCACTATCCCTACCAGAGCATCCGTCCGTTCCTGCGAATGCTGTCCGAAGCGGCGAATGACCCGCAGGTCGTCTCCATCCGCATGACGCTTTATCGCCTCGCGCGCGACTCGAAGGTTGTGGAAGCGCTGGTGGAAGCCGCCGAAAACGGCAAGCAGGTGGACGTGCTGGTGGAGTTGAAAGCCCGCTTTGACGAGGAGAACAACATCGAGTGGAGCCGCCGATTGGAACGCGCGGGCTGCCACGTCATCTATGGTGTGGATAAACTGAAGGTTCATTCCAAACTCTGCCTGATTACGCGCAAAACGGATGAAGGCATCCAGTACATCACGCAGATTGGCACGGGCAACTACAACGAGAAGACCAGCCGCCTGTATACCGACCTGAGCTACATCACCGTGCGCGACGAAATCGGCGAAGAGGCATTGCAAGTCTTCCAAGCGCTGATGCTGGGCGAAACAGTAGACCACATGTCCGTGCTGCTGGTCGCGCCGCACTGCCTGCAAGATAAGCTGATTGACATGATTGACGGCGAAATCAGCAAGGCGAAGGCGGGGCAGAAGGGGCTGATCCGCCTGAAGATGAACAGCCTGACGGACAAGATGCTGATTGACAAGCTCGTCGAGGCGAGTCAGGCGGGCGTGCAGGTCGAAATGATTGTGCGCGGTATCTGCTGCCTGCGCGGGGGCGTACCCGGCTTGACCGACAATGTGCACATCATCAGCATCGTCGGGCGCTTCCTCGAACACAGCCGTATTTATATTTTCGGCGACGGCGATGCAGCCCGCTACTACATTGCTTCGGCGGACTGGATGACCCGCAACACCCTGCGCCGCGTCGAGGTGGCAACCCCGATTTTGCAGGACGACGTGAAGCGCCGCATTGACCACATCTTCGACGTCATGTGGCACGACAACGTACAGGCACGCGACCAGCAGCCCGACGGCAGTTATACCCGCCGCTATCCCGGCACGCAAACGCCGCTGGCGAGCCAGAACGTGCTGTATGACGAAGCCTACCGCATGGCAAAGGGTATCAAAGAACAATAAAAACCGACCGTCGGTTTCTTTAAAAAAAGAGGCAAACAAAAAAGACCTCCGGTCGGGAAAAACACCCGCCGGAGGTCGTCGGTCAGTCATCCATCAGTTCCACCAGAATCGCGTTCTGCACGTCCATCCCGCGACGCGTCAGCGACCATCGGTCGGTTTTGTGCTGAAGCAGCCCTTCATGCTCGAATTTCCGCAGCTTCTCGCCGTACAGCGCGTCCAGCGAAACGCCGTGCCGCCCCTGAAATTCCGATTCGCTGATGCCGCAGGTCATTCGCAGACCCAGCATCAGCGTTTCAAACCGACCGTCGGTTTTTGAGACGAACTCCCGCTCCCGCAGCGAATCGTCCTGCGACTGCACCATCCGCAGATACGCGGGCAGCGTGCGTGGGTTTGTCAGGCGAATCATCCCGTTCTTCGCGGGCAGATACGACGCCGCCGACACGCCCAGTCCGATATACGGCACTTGCTGCCAATAACCGATGTTGTGGCGGCATGCGCGGCCGGGGCGCGCGAAATTGCTGATTTCGTACTGCTGGAAGCCTGATTGCGCCAGCAGATCAAGCGTCAGGTCGTACATGCGGCGCTCGTCGTCCTCGTCCGGCAGGGTCAACTGCCCGGTCTGCAAGTCGCGGTACAGCGGCGTACCTTCTTCAGGAATCAGCCCGTAGCAGGACAAATGCTCCGGATTCAGCGACAGCGCCTTCTCCAGCGTCTCACGCCACATGCTGACTGTCTGACCGGGCAGCCCAAACATGAGGTCAAGGCTGATGTGCTGGAATCCAGCGTGCCGCGCGAGTTCGACGCTCTGCTGCACCTGCGTAAAGTCGTGGATGCGCCCCAGCATCTTCAGCAGTGCTGGCTGGGCTGCCTGCATCCCCATTGACAGGCGATTGATACCGCAGTTCAGCGCCGCATCAAGCCACTCATGGGTCAGCGTGCCAGGGTTCGCCTCGGACGTAAATTCCGCACCGGGCGCAAGGGGAAAATGCGCTGTAACGCCCTCCAATAGCTGCGTCAGCAGTTCTGGCGGCAGAATCGACGGCGTGCCTCCGCCTAAATACGCGGTTTCCATCGCGCCATGCGGGATTTTCGCCGCCTGCGACGCGGCTTCGCTCAGCACTGCATCCACATAGGCACGCTGTGTAGATTCCGCATGGGGGAAGGAAGCGAAGTCGCAGTAGCGGCATTTTTGGCGACAATAGGGAACGTGCAAGTAAATTTCCATTTAAATCACCTGTAAAGGACTGTTCAAATGCGGAAAAATCCGCTACAATAGAAAAAGTGGCAAAGGAGGTGTACGAAAATGGATACCATCATCAGTTTTCTGGAAAAACTGGTACATTATTCAGCAGAATTGGGCATTGTGCTGGCGGAGCTGGCGGGCATCGCTATTCTGATTATTACGGCGATGAAGGGAGTTGTCAGTTACTTCAAGCACGATGAGCATCTCCGGCTTGAGCTGGCGCAGGGCATTGCGCTTGCGTTGGAATTCAAGCTCGGCGGCGAAGTGCTGCGCACGGTCATCGTCCGCGAATGGACGGAACTGCTGATTCTGGGCGCGGTCATTGCGCTGCGCGGTGTGCTGACGCTGCTGCTGCACTGGGAAATCAAGGTGGAAGAAGAGCATGACGAGCGCCTGCTCAAGCTCAAAGCGATGGAGGAAGCCGAAAAAACGGCAGAGACATCAAAACAGTGATAAAAAGCAGGGGAAACAAGCATTCCCCTGCTTTTTTTCATACCTTTGTTTCCTGAATCAGGCGCTCGCAGTCGCTGGCGATTGCCAAATTCAGCAGCGGAAGCCCCTCCTGCATGGCGTAGAGCGCGGTGTACATCGTGCCGCCCTTCTGCCGATTCAGGTAGCAGACGCAAAATGCGCTGTTGTCCACCATGTACCGATTCCGCATGTACATGCAGCCCTCATAGTAGTGGCTGGAGAGGACAACTGTCTCGTCGGCGGCATACAGCAGCTGCTCGTAAATCAGGCAATCCGACGCTTTCCATCGCGCGGACTGCGTGCTGCACGGAATCGCCAGCCGAAGCCGAACATCCGCATGGTGCGTCCGCATCAGCAGAATGCGCTGTGCTGCCAGCGTGTCAAATCCCAGCGCGCCGCCGCAGATAAAATCCCGAAACCCGTGCTGATACAGTGCTTCCAGCACCCGGTCAAGCCGCTCTGTCAGCGCAGGAAGCTCCTGCGGCGGAATCGCCCGATGCCCCGTGAAGCAGACGGAAATGTCCTTTCGCCCGTTCTCCTGCGACGCAAACACGTCGGCAATGTGGCTGCGGGAAATGTAGGAAAGCGGCTGATGCAGCGCAGTGGGGGCTTGGAGCGGCGCCCGAAGCCAGCGGCCGCTGACCTGAGACTTGCGGTACAGCATGTTTTTTCCTCCTGACAGCGTTAGTTGCTGTCCATCTTCAGCACGGCAAGGAATGCCTCGCTGGGCACTTGCACCGTGCCGAACTGCCGCATTCGCTTCTTGCCCTCTTTCTGCTTTTCCAGCAGCTTTTTCTTTCGGCTGATGTCGCCGCCGTAGCACTTTGCCAGCACGTCCTTGCGCATCGCCTTGACGGTTTCACGCGCGATGACCTTGCCGCCGATGGCCGCCTGAATCGGAATCTCGAACATCTGCCGCGGGATGACGTCTTTGAGCTTCTCGCAGATGGAACGCCCGCGCCCGTACGCCTTGTCGCGGTGAACGATGATGGAGAACGCGTCGCAGATTTCGCCGTTGAGCAGAATATCCAGCTTGACCAATTGGCTCTCGCGGTAGTCCTTGAATTCGTAGTCGAACGAGGCGTATCCGCGGCTGCGGCTCTTAATCTGGTCAAAAAAGTCGAAGATGATTTCGTTGAGCGGAATGTCGTAATTCAGCTTGACGCGCGTGCCCTCGTACTGCATGTCAAGGAAGATGCCACGCCGGTCTTGGCACAAGTCCATAATCGTGCCGACGCTGTCCTGCGGCGTGAAGATTTCCGCGTGGACGAACGGCTCTTCCATCATTGCAATTTCGCCAATGGGCGGCAGCGCCATCGGGTTGTCGCACATCAGCACCGTGCCGTCGGTTTTGGTGATACGGTAGATGACGCTCGGCGCGGTGGTGACGAGGTTCAAGTCCCATTCGCGCTCCAGCCGCTCGGTGATGATGTCCATGTGCAGCAGCCCCAAGAAGCCGCAGCGGAAGCCGTAGCCCAGTGCGACGGACGTTTCCGGGTCAAAGGAAAGGGAAGCGTCGTTCATGCGCAGCTTCTCCAGCGCATCTTTGAGCGCCGGATAGTCCGCGCCGTCCGCCGGATACACGCCGCAGTAGACCATCGGCGTCACCTGCCGATAGCCGGGCAGGGGGCAATCCGCCGGATTCATGGCGTCGGTAATTGTGTCGCCGACGCGGGTTTCACGCACATCCTTGATGGAGGCTGCGACATAGCCTACGTCGCCCGCTTTTAATTCGTCGCACGGCTGATAGCTCGGCGCGAACGTGCCGACTTCCACAATGTCGAACTCGCCGCCCGTCGCCATCATGCGCATCCGCATTCCCGTGCGGATTGTGCCCTGCTTGACGCGGATGAAGCAGATTGCACCGCGGTAGTTGTCGTAGAACGCATCGAAAATCAGCGCCTGCAGCGGTGCATTCTCGTCGCCCTGCGGCGCGGGAACGTAATTCACAACTGCTTCCAGCACTTGATCGATGTTCAGGCCAGTTTTCGCGCTCACGCACGGCGCGTAAGACGCATCCAGCCCGATAACGTCCTCAATTTCCTGCCGGACTTCTTCCGGCTGTGCGCTGGGCAGGTCAATCTTGTTGATGACCGGGATGATTTCGAGGTCATGGTCGAGCGCCATATAGCAGTTCGCCAGCGTCTGCGCCTCGATGCCCTGCGTCGCGTCCACCACCAGCAGCGCGCCTTCGCACGCCGCCAGCGCACGGCTGACTTCGTAGGTGAAGTCCACATGACCGGGCGTGTCAATCAGGTTGAGCGTGTAGGTTTTGCCGTCTTTGGCGGTATAGTGCATATGCACCGCCTTGGACTTGATGGTGATGCCGCGCTCGCGCTCCAGCTCCATGCTGTCCAGAATCTGCTCCACCATCTCGCGCTTCTGGAAAACGCCCGTCGTTTCCAGAATGCGGTCAGCCAGCGTAGACTTGCCATGGTCAATATGGGCGATAATGCAGAAATTGCGAATCTTCGATAATCTATCGGACACGCTGAAATCCCTCCGTCAAAAGCCTTATCACAGGCTCAAAATACCACAATCTTATCATAGCCGATTTTGGTTTGATTTGCAAGGGGAACGGGCAAAAGTGACGCTTTTTTCCGCAATGAAAAACGGATGAGAAGCAAAAAAGCCGCCAGTTGATCGGCGGCAAAAAGGAAAAATCACGCTTTCGGTGGCTGATTCGGCGCATCTGCCGCAAACGTCGCAGCATACTGCGATGGCGTCATGCCTGTTTCATTGCGGAAAATCTTGCTGAAATACGATTGGTCGTCATACCCGACGCACGCCGCCACTTCATGCAGCAGAATATCCGGATGTTCGCGCAGCATCTGCTTCGCGGCGTCCATGCGGCACTGCGTCAGGAAGGTGTTGAACGTCGTTCCGGCATACTTGCGCAGCAGGCGCGACAGGTACGTCTGGCTGATGCCAACATCGGTGCAGATACGCGGGATGCTCAGCGGCTGGGCGTAGTTTTCGCGAATGTAGTTCAGCGTGTATTCGCACAGCTCGTTCGCGCTGACGTTTTTGTCGCGGATGAACCCTTCCTCAAAAATCAGGGAGTACAGGCTCGCCAGCAGGTCGCCGTAGGAGGAGGCGCTGCCGTATAGTTCGTTTGCCTCGCGCAGAATCTGCTCGCGCTTCCTTTTGGGGCCGGGAACGCCCAAGTCCGCCGTGTACAGAATCAGCTGGTAGCACAGGTCTTCCGCCTGAATCTGCGGCAGGGCATTCTGATTCCATTCGATTGCAAGGGACACAAACAGCTCTTTCAGCATTCTTGTATTGCCTGTTTCGACGAATGACGCAAGGCGCTTTTTTGTCGCAGCGGACAGGACGGACGGCTGTAAGGCACTTTGTGGTGCGTTCAGCGGAACAAGCTGCCCCTTGCCGATGACGACGGTATTCACCATGCGCCCTGCAGCGCGGCTCAAAAACTGCGGCAAGGTGAGAATGTCGGCATCTTCCGGCGCGTAAATCGCCGTACAGGGCAGATCCGGGAAGTCGGCTTTAAGCAGGTCGGACAGCTCGTCGGGGAAACGCTTCTGCCGGTCAGCACTGCTGCGCAGGAGAATGGTTTCCTGCTCATCGCGCCCATAAAACGCAATCCAGCCCGCCTGATGCACCTGACGAAGCTGCGCGGTGCGGAATTTTGCGAAGCGTACGGTGAACAAATTGCCCTGACGGACAAGGGCAAAGCGCATCATACGGCTGGAAAACAGAGAGCAGAGCAGCGGCTCATCGACTGCTTCACCGCAGAGCAGGCGAGTCAGCGTTTCCTCCATCAGGTTGTTTGCTTCTGCATCGAGCGTTTCGCGGATTCGGTCGAGAATTTGCCGGAAACTCTGGATTTCCACGGGCTTGAGCAGATAATCATCCACGCCCGCCTGAATTGCCCCGCGCGCGAACTCAAATTCCGCGTAGCCGGAGACAATCACTGTATGCGTCCGCGGATACAGCTGCCGGACGCGCTGCGCCAATTCAATGCCATTGATGCCCGGCATACTGATGTCCGTTACCAGCACATGGACGTGCTGCTGCGCCATCAGCCGGAGGGCATCGTCGGCGCTGCCGGAGAGCAGAATGGTGTCAAACGCAGGGCAGTATTTCTGGCAGATGGCTTTGAGGAACGTCTGCGCGGGACGTTCATCATCTACGATCAGAATGGTGTACATCGTCTTCCTCCTCACTGGTGCGCGTTTCAATCAGTTCGACTACTGCGCCGCCGTCATTGCGGACGCGCATCCGAATTGCGCCGCGGCTGAAATAGAACAGGCGGCGATAGGTGTTGACAAGCCCGATATGGGCGGACGTGTTTTCCGGCTCGGTCAGTTCACCCGCTTCAATGCGGCTGAATTCTTCCCGCAGATGCGATAGGATTTCCTCCCCGAAGCCGCAACCGTCGTCGCAAATCAGCAAATGCAGGCAGCCGTCCTCATCGACCGTGCCGGAGATGGTGATGTGAATTGTGCCGCTTGACCCCTGATAACCGTGGGAAATGGCGTTTTCCGCGATGGGCTGAAGGGAGAGCTTCGGCAGTGTCAGATGCGAGAAAGCGTCCGGTATGTCGATGGTGTATTCCAGCCGATCCTCCAAACGAGCCTTCGCGAGTGCCAGATAATTGCGAACGTGGGCGATTTCCTCCTGGAGCGTCGCGGTTTTGCTGCGCAGGTCGGTGGAGTAGCGCAGCATCTGGGCGAATTTCCCGCAGATGTCGATGACCTCCTCGTTCCCGGCTTCCATCGACTTTGCGGAGATGATGTTGAGCGTGTTGTAAATGAAGTGCGGGTTAATCTGCGCCTGCAGCGCGTTCAGCCGTGAACGGAGATTGCTCTCGCGCAGTTCTGCATCGTTGCGCATGGCAGTTTTCAGCTCCATTACCTGCTTGTCAAACACGTCCTCCAGTTCGCGCATCTCCACGTCACGCGGGTTCGTGACCTTCGGCATTTCTTCGGGCAGCAGGGGACGCTCAGCTATTGCCGCCGGGTCGGACAGCTGGGAAACCTTGCGCGTCAGGCGCAGAATCGAGCGGCTGAGCTGATGCGACGAGAGGATGATGAACACTTCAGCGATGAACAGCACCAGCAGACTGACCAGCACATGGTGGAGGATGACGGAGTGGATGGACGACTCGAAAACCGCGGTACGCTGGGCGGCATAAATGTCGAAGCCCAGCCAGCTGCAATGCTCCTTGACGACGTAGTAGGTGTCGCCGTTTTCGTCGCTGCACTCGGTCATGCTGCCGTATTCGGCGGCGGAGTAGTCGATGGTGTCATCGAAACTGCGGTGGAACAGGCGGCCGTCCGCGTCGTAGGCGGTGGCGCGGAATCCTGCCATGTCGTTGGAGGAGAAAATGTCGAACAGGTCGGTTGAAAGCGCATTGACCTCCACAAAGCCGATCTGTTTGCCGTGATAGACGGCAGGGGACATCAGCGTATAGATAGAAATCGGGCGCGCGACGAACCATGGGTCAATGTGCGGGCGGACAAGCGTCTTCTGGCTCAGCCCCCGGTTGCGCTCGTTCAGGTAGGGCAGGCGGAGCATGACGGTGCGCAGCTCATCCGAGTAGTTTTCCAGTAGACCAATCGTTTCGTAGCGGCTGGACAGGTAGAAACCGTCCATTGTCAGCACGTTGATACGGTAGAAGTAGTCGTTCAGCGGCTCGTGGAAAAGCGCGGCGGAAAGCGTGTTCTGCGCCTGATGGTATTCGGACGTCGTCTCCATGTCTTCGCCTAATGTGTAGATGGTATTGAGCGCAGCCATGAAGTCATTATCCTGTTTCAAGCCGTCCAGCGCATAGCCCATGACGGTGATGTTCTGCTCGAACGCCGCGACAATTTTGCTCGCCATCGCGTTCAGGTTGTCTTCCTCGTACAGCAGGATGTTCTGTATCTCGGAGAGCGTCGCCAGAACAGAGTTGACGGCTATCATGCAGGCGGCAATCACAGAAAACAGGATGGTCATTTTCGCGCTTATTCGCATACACGTCAGTTTTCGCATACATGCCGTCCTTTCTATTTCGCATTGTGCTGATGGAAGCAGTATAGCACATACGCAGAGAAAATGCAAAAGAAAAGTACCCCGTGTTGACGGAAACGCACAAAAACCGAATACCGCATAAAGAAGTTTGGTTGTGTTTTGTATTTTCCCAATAGCAGTGCTGGATTTTCCCTTGTTCAAAACAGGCGCTGGGATTATACTGAATCACGAAAGCACCGCCATGGTGCGAATTGAGTTTGTTTCCGATGTTGAAAGGGAGGAACGAGACATGAAACACTTTGGATGGCTTCGCAAGGCAGCCGCATCCGTACTGGCACTGGCTATGTTTGCTGCGGCCCCCGCTGCACTGGCGTATTCCGACGCGAATCTGGAAGCCCCGCGCGCTAAGAACGTCGTCATTGACGGCGACCTGAGCGAGTGGGACACGAGCCGCTGCCTGCGCATTGACAGCGAGAAGCAGATTATCGACCAGATTGAGCACTGGGACGGCGAAGCGGACTGCTCGATGGAAATCTACGCCATGTGGGATGAAGAGAACCTCTACATCGCCGCGAAGGTGTGGGATGACACGCCGTTTGTCTACCGCGAAGGTTTCCCGCTGGATGAGCTGGATGCCATCATCCTCTTCTTCAGCACCAACCCCAACGCCGACCCGAACCGTACAGCGTACGAAGCGACCGACTGGCGCATCGTGCAGTCCACGGACGAATATGACTTCTTCAACTATGTTGACCGCGAAATGATCGCTGACAATCTCGGCTGGGAGACGCAGGGCGAATACGGCGACGAGCTGGTGTTCGACGATTACGAAGCCGTGACCGTCCGCGACAAGGAAATGGGCGGCTACATCCTCGAAAGCAAGATTCCGCTGCACAACCTCTCCAATGATAAGATCGCGCAGCTGGTTCCCGCTGCGGGCATGACCGTTGGTTTTGACTTCTCTATCCTTGACGTTGACCTGCCGTGCCCCGGCATTCACAGCCTGCGGATGCAGTATTCCGCGCAGCTGGATGGCCGCGACCGCAAGCCCACGATGCACAACGTGGACGAGGACCCCAGCCTGTGGGCGACGATGACGTTCGTGGAAGAGTAACAGATTCCCTGTATTCTCAGAGGAGGAACAAGCAATGAAGCTGAAAAAATTCGGTGCGCTGCTGCTGACGGGTGTGCTGGCGATCACATCGCTGACGACCAGTGCCTTTGCCGCCAAGCGCGAGAAGCGCAGCGCCGATGACATTGATTTCGCCGCTGTGCTGGAGGATACCTCTGCAAAAGGCACGGTCAACGTCTACCACTGGTGGACGGCTGGCGGCGAGAAGGATGCGATTGAATCCGTCATCGACGAATTCAAGGGCGCGTACGGCAAGGTGAAAACGAAGTCGAACGCCATTCCGGGCGGCGCCGGCGGCGCCATGGTCATGAAGGTCAAGGTGCTTCAGCAGGCGGGCAAGAGTCCTGAAACATTCCAGGCGCATCCCGGTCAGGAAATTCAGCCGTACCTTGATGCGAACATGCTGCTGGATTTGTCCAAGCTGTGGGACTACGCGAAGCTCAACGAGCGCATCCTGCCGGGCATCAAGGACTTGCTGACTGCGCCTGACGGCAAGAACTACGTCGTGCCGATCGGCATCCACAAGACGAATGTTATCTTCTACAACATCCATGTGTTCGAGAAGTACGGGATTGCGATTCCGGATCACGAGAACATCACATGGGACGAGTTCTGGGACATCTGTGACCAGCTGGCGGCGAAAATGCCCGACGGCGAGTACCCGATTGACCTCGGCGACCGCAAGGGCTGGCCGGCGTGCCAGGTGTTCGAGGACATCATGATGGGCACTGACCCTAAAATCTATCAGGACTTCATCAACGGCATCTATAACGTCGAGGACGTGACGAAGGTGCTGACGACTTACGCCAAGCTGATGGATTACGTCGCGCCCGACCATTCCAGCCGCGACTGGTACGAAGCGAGCGGTCAGGTTGTCGCCGGGACGTATGCCATGCAGATTATGGGTACCTGGATGCAGCCGCTGATGACCAGCATGGGTCAGGAATACGGCAAGGACTACGGCATCTTCACGTTCCCCGGCACGGACGGCTGGTTTGGCATGAACATCGACGGTTTCGTCGTCAGCAATGACTCGGCGGACGTCGAGGCGGGTCTGCGCTGGGCGTACAACGTGTCCAGCACGCCGGTTCAGCAGCGCTTCTCCGCTTTGAAGGAATCCATTTCGCCCTACACCGATACCCCGGATGACTGCTACAACGAACTGACCCTTAAGTTCAAGAATGAGCTGATCAGCGACACGATCCGCAGCTATCCGAGCTTCACCCACGGCACGGCGCTGCCTTGGAGCGCGTCTATGAGCCTGCAGACGCAGGTGCAGGAGTTCGCTACGTCCAGTGACCACGACGCGGAATATTTCGCGAATAAGATCGTCAACATCCTCAAGGAAGCTGGCGTGAAAGGAGAATGGAACCTTGTTGACTAAGAAATGGATGCGGCGCTCGCTGGCGATGCTGGGTGCGCTGACGCTTACAGCCGGACTGTGGGCTGCTCCCGCAATGGCGGAGGAAAAAACCTACACCCAGCCGACGCTCAATCCCCATGTGAAGAGCATCATCGAAGTTGACGGCTACCAGTTTATCGACCTGAACAGCAACGGCACGCTTGACCCCTACGAGGACTGGCGTCTGGACGCTGACACCCGCACGGCGGACTTGGTTGGGCAGATGACGGTGCGCGAGAAAATTGCGCAGATGCAGCACCCGACGTACCTGCCGCGCGCCGATGACAAGATTCCATCCTACCTGAACAAGTGGTGCAATAAGGAAGGCATCGGCATGCTGCTGATTCGCGAACTGAACAGCGTGGAAGCGGCTGCGGTGTCCATGAACACGATTCAGGAGTACGCTGAGGGGTCTCGTCTGGGCGTGCCGGTGCTGGTGTCGATGGACTCCGTGCATGGCCTGTCTTACGTCTCCGGCGCGACCGTTACCGGGCATAATCTGGCGCTGGCGGCAACCCGTGACGAAGACCTTGTCACCCGTCTGGCGGAAATTGCCCGCGATGAGCATATCGCCATCGGCGTTCGCATGACGCTGTCTCCCGAAGCCGACATTGCTTCAGAACCCCGCTGGGGGCGCGTCATGGAGACGTTCGGCGAAGACCCTGACCTTGTGACGAAGATGGTCACGGCGCAGGTCGTTGCGTTCCAGAATGGGCGCGACGGGCTGAACACCGGCGCTATTGTGGCCTGCATGAAGCATTTCCCCGGCGCAGGGCCGCAGATGGAGGGCAAGGACACCTCGCCCATCATTTCCAGCGCGGAAACGCTGCAAATTCATCTGAAGCCGTATTATGCGGCGCTGGAAGTCAACATTGCTTCCATCATGCCGTACTACTCTGTCCCGCTGGAGCTGGACATGGAGAACTCCGCCATCGGCTCGAAGGCGACGCTGCAAGACCTGCTGCGCGACGAAATGGGCTTTGAGGGCATCATCCAGACCGACTGGGGCATGATTTGGGCGATTCAGGAAGGCCGCGGCACGATGATGGGTGAAGAAGTGTCCGACGAAGAAGCCATCCTGATTGGCATCACCGAGAGCCGTGTGGACGGCATCGGCGGCGAATCCATCCGCCTGATTGACCAGATGGAAGAACTGACAAACGCGGGCAAGATTGACGAAGACATCCTGACGGCGGCGGCGACGCGCATCGTCAAGGCGAAGTTCGAGCTTGGCGTGTTCGAGAATCCCTACTGCGATGTGGAGTACGCCGTGCAGTTCGTCGGCAACGAGGAACATCAGGCGGTGAACCTTGAGGCGGCGCGCAAGGCAATGACGCTGCTCAAAAACGACGGCATCCTGCCCCTTAAACAGAACGAGAAGCAGACGATTCTGGTCTGCGGCCCGCGCGCCGGCGATATGGACTCGCTGGTTGGCGGCTGGTCTTCCGCGCAGGAGGGCTTGACCATTGCGGACGCAGTGGCGGCTTACGCAGGCGAAAATGCAACGGTCATCTATGAATCCGACAACGTTGAGCGCATTGCAGAGCTGGCGAAGGACGCGGACATCATCATCGTGTCCGTCGGCGAACCGAGCTACCAGCACGATCCGCCGTGGGGCTACGACACGCTGGAAATCACCGGCAGTCAGCAGGAAATCCTCGAAGCGGCGAAAGCCAGCGGCAAGCCGATGGTGACGGTCGTCACGGGCGGACGTCCCTACATCCTGACGTGGTGCGACGAGAATACGAACGCGATTCTGGAAGCGTACTATCCGGGCTCGCAGGGCGGCATCGCGATTGCGGAAACGCTCTTCGGGCTGAACAACCCCACGGGCAAGACGCCCTTGCAGTTCCCGCGGGATATGGATTCTGTCCGCAATCAGGAAGGCGATGTGTCCTTCGACCTTGAAAACCCGCTGTATGACTACGGCTGGGGTCTGAGCTACGGCGAATGATGTATCAGCCCGTACAGGCGCAGCGGAATTGCCCAAGCCTGTACGGGCTTTCTTCAAAGCTGATAGCAAAACCTCGAACAGAATGCAACAGAAGGGGATTTGCCCATGGAACAATTTTCTGAATTTTTTGAGAATCTGGCGTTCATGACCTTTTCCCATGACAGGTTCTGGGTTCTCTGCGCCATCATCGTCGCGGTGATTCTCGTGTACCAGCTGCTGCTGCGCTTTGCGCCTAAAACAGTCGGGCCGGTACACCACTTTCTCCAGCGGCATCCGCTGATTTGGATCTGCATCCCGGCGGCGCTGCTGATTTACTTCGTGTATGTCTCGCTGGGCTGGAACCTGTGGGTTTCCGTGTCCGACTGGGAGTCGGGACAGCTGGAAGCAAGCTACGGCTGGGGCGGCTTCGGCAACTACGCGAAGATGTTCTCCAGCCCCGACTTCTGGCCGTCGCTGCGCAATACGCTGCTGCTGTTCTGCCTGATTCCGCTGTGCCTCCTGCTGGGTCTGGGGCTGGCGCTGATCATGGATCAGGGGCTTCGCGGCACGGCGCTGTTCCGCACGCTGATTCTGCTGCCGTTCGCGCTGTCCTTTGTCGTGACCGGCACGGTCTGGGCGTACATGTATCGTCCAACGGGCGGCGTGCTGAATTCCTTCCTCTCGATTCTTGGCGTTGACGTTTCTGCCGCGATGAAAGCTGGGCACCTGATGTGGGCGTCGAGCAACTCCACCATCATGCTGTCCATCATCATTGCGATGGTCTGGCAGTTCTCCGGCTACGTCGCGGTCATCTTCCTTGCCGCCATCAAGAACGTTCCGGTCAACGTCATCAACGCCGCGAAGCTGGACGGCGCATATATGCCGCGCATCTACTTCAAGCTCATTATTCCGCAGCTTAAGGGCGCGATGGGTTCCTGCATCACGATTCTGGCGATGTACGCCCTGCGCTCGTTTGACTTCATTGTGTCGCTGGTGGGTTACACCACCTCCGCCGCGTGGACGCTGCCGATTTGGATGTACAATGAAGCGTTCCAGAACAACAACTTCGCGTATTCCGCGGCAATCAGCTGCTTCCTGCTTGCGCTGGTGCTGGTGCTGATTCTGCCGCTGACCTACTGGACGAACAGAAGGAAGTGAGCATGAAATGCAAAATAATTTGAGTATTGAGCGCAGCAAGCAGGAACAATCGGCACAGACGACGAAAATTAAGCCCAAGTGGCACATGACGGTGCTGCATGTGGTGTACTACCTCATCATGATTGCGTTTCTGGTCTTCTACATGCTGCCGTTCTGGGGAACGGTGATGACGTCCTTCAAGTCCAACAGTGAAGTGATGACGACCACGCCCATCACACCGCCGTCAGAGTGGACAATGGAGGGTTACGAGAGTGCGATGGAGGAGCTTGCGCAGCCGCTGATGACCAGCCTGCTGGTGACGCTCTTCGGTGCGGCGGGATCGGTGTTCCTCGGTTCGATTTGTGCCTACGCACTGAGCAAATGGAAGTTCCGGTTCAACAACGTGTTCTTTATCGCGCTGGTCGCGGCAACATATTTGCCCTTCCAAGCGATTCTGATTCCGCTTTTGCAGACCATTAACGCCCTTGACCTCTACGATAACCTCTGGGGTCTTGTGCTGGTTCACGCCGTCTTCGGTATGCCGATGTGTACGGTCATGATGCGCGGGTACTACGCCGACGTGCCGGACGCGCTGATTCGTCAGGCGATGATTGACGGCAACGGCGTATGGCAGATTTACCGCAAAATCGTCCTGCCGAACACAAAAATCGCGACGATTACGGTCTTTGTCTTCCAGTGTACGTCCATTTGGAATGAAATGCTGTTCGCGCTGGTGCTCGGCGGCTATGATTCCAAGCCCGCGACCATTGCCCTGAACGAGCTGGCGGGCACGATGGCGGCGGAATTCAACGTGCAGATGGCTGGTTCACTGATTCTGGCGCTGCCGGTGCTGGTGCTGTACATCTTCATGGGCAAGTACCTCATCAGCGGTCAGATGTCAGGCGCGGTCACAGCGTCGTAATGCGCGGCGCAATCAACAAGGAGGAAAGGTTCATGAAAAAACTGCTCAAAAGCGTCGCGGCGCTCTCCCTTTCCGCGATGATGCTTCTTTCGCCCGGTGTGCTGGCGGAAGAGGACGAGGAAGAAAGCAATGTCGTCGAATTGACGACGGTCGTGCAGGAATATGAAGGAAAGCAGATTGTGCTGAAAACTGCCGGACTGGATATTCTGGAGCAGGACGGATACAAGTTCAAGGACTTGAACAAAAACGGCGAGCTTGACCCGTATGAAGACTGGCGTCTGACGCCTGAAGAGCGCACGGAAGACCTGCTGAGCCGCATGAGCGACAAGAACAAGGCGGCGCAGATGGCGCACATGACGCTGGTCACGCTCAAAGAAAGCTGGTTCAGCGATCTGGACATCGGCTTTGCGCTGACATACACTTACTTCGCGGAAAGCAAGGAGTCGGCGGGCGAGAAGATGAACTACGTCCAGTCCCTGTGCGAAGAAAGCGAACTGGGTATTCCGGTCGTTTTCTCCATGGACTCGGTCATTGGTGCAAGCTGGATTAACGACACGACGATTCTGCCGGACGCCATCACGCTGGGCGCGACGGGCGACGCGGAACTCGTGCAGGAACTGGCAGACATTCAGCGTCAGGAAATGAAGGCGCTGGGTGTCCGCATGAGCCTCTCCCCGAACGCGGACTTGGCGACTGACCCGCGCTGGGGGCGCAATCAGGAAACTTACGGCGAGGACGCGAATACCGCCAAGGCGATGGTTGTCGCGGCGATTACGGGCTTGCAGAACGGCACGGATGGCATTGGTGTTGATTCCGTCATGTCCTGCGTGAAGCATTTCCCCGGCTCCGGCCCGCAGACTGGCGGCGTGGACGGTTCTCCGCTGGTGTTCGATGACGAAACGTTCGCGCTGCACCTGAGCATTTTTGAGGCGGCGCTGACGGTGCATCCCGCGTCCATCATGCCTTACGGCTATTCGACCGTCCCGTATCTGGGCGGCGACGCGGTGGAAAATTACGCGCATGAATCCTCTGTGGTCATGAACGATGTTCTGCGCGGCCGTCTGGGCTACGACGGCATTATTCAGACCGACTGGGGTCTGAACCACATCGTCGCGATGCAGGCGGGCGCGGACGTCATGGGCGGCATGGGTCAGCGCGACGTCACCCGCATGGTGGATCAGGTTGACCCGTCGCTGCTGACGGATCGCTGCCGCCGTCTGCTGCTGGCGAAGTTCCGGCTGGGCGTGTTCGAGAACCCCTACACCGACGCGGACGAAATCGCGCAGGTTGTCGGCAGCGAAGAGCATTATCAGAAGGCAATGGAAGCCGCGGAAAAGGCGGTCACGCTGGTGAAGTACGAGAACCAGCAGCCGCTGGAAGGTCAGCAGATTCTGGTCGTTGGCGCGCTGGCAAAGAACGTTGATGCGCTGTCGAGCGGCTGGAAGATTTCCTCCGAAACAGGCTTGAAGACTGAGGGCAAGTCCATCTACGATGCCATCTGCAAGCGGGCGGGTGCGGACAACGTGACCTACATCGGCGATGACGAAACGCTGATTGCCGATTCCTACCCGGCGGGTACGACTGCGATTGTCGTCGTCGGTGAAGCGAGCGGCACGCACGAACCCGCGTGGGGCACGGCGACGCTGGAATTCCCCGCGGAACAGCAGAGCTTGTTGAAAAAACTCGATGCGTCCGGCGTGAACGTCGTGTCCGTCGTGCTGATGAATCGCGCATATGTCATGACGCCGGTGGATGCCGCGTCCGACGCGGTGATGATTGTCTACCGTCCCGGCGTGACGGCGGGCGCGGAAGCGGTGGCTCATGCGCTCTTCGGTGACTGCGCGATTTCCGGCAAACTGCCGTGGCAGATTCCTGCGACGATGGATCAGGTGATGCTCCAGCGCGAAGACCTGCCCAAGGACATCGAAAATCCGCTGTATGATTACGGTTTCGGCATTGAAGTGGCCGCATTCGGTCAATAAGCACTGAGGGAAAGAAAGGAAGTCCGCCATGGCAGCGATTACGATTAAGAACATGGACGTGACCTACAATAAGGGCAAGTCCTATGTCATCAAGGACATGAATCTGGAAATCAAGGACGGCGAATTCTGTGTTTTCCTGGGGCCGTCCGGCTGCGGCAAGTCTACTGCAATGTACTGCATTGCGGGTCTGCTCCATCCGGTTCACGGCGAAATCTGTTTCGGGAATGAAGCGATGAACCAGCTCGACGAGCGCGGCAAGGAAAAGAAATTCGTACCGCCGCAGGAGCGCAACATCGCGATGGTGTTCCAGGAATACGCGCTGTATCCGAACATGACTGTGCGCAAGAACATGTCTTTTGCGCTGGAAACGAAGAAAGCGCCGAAGGAAGAAATCGAGAAACGTGTGAACTCGATGTCCGCGATGCTGGGTCTGGATGAACTGCTTGACCGCAAGCCGGCACAGCTCTCCGGCGGTCAGCGTCAGCGTGTGGCACTGGGACGTGCGCTGGTGCGCGATCCGCAGGTGTTTCTGCTGGACGAGCCGCTTGGCAACCTCGATGCGAAGCTCCGCGATCAGGTGCGCTATGAGCTGAAGAAGATTCAGACGCAGCTTGGCGTTACCACCATCTACGTCACGCATGACCAGACCGAAGCCATGACGATGGCGGATCACATCGTGCTGATGAAGGATGGTCACATCATGCAGCAGGGGACGCCGAACGACCTCTATGCGCATCCAAACAGCCTGTTCGTTGCGAGCTTTGTCGGCACGCCGCAGATTAACAAGCTGACGTGCAAGGTTGTGGAAAAGGGCGGTTCGCTGGCGTTCCAGTGCGGCGAACTGCTGCTGTCCGTGCCGGATGACCTGAACGCGCTGATGCAGCAGTACAAAGGCAAGGAGGTTATCGTCGGTCTGCGCCCGTCGGAACTGACGCTCGCGCCGGAAGGTCAGGGCGAAATCGAGGGTACGGTGGACAGCGTTGAGCCGCTGGGCGATGGCTTCATCGTGTACCTGAAAGCGGCGGGTCAGATGCTGGTGGCAAAGATTGCGGGCGGCAGCACGGTCATCGGCAAGACGATTTCGCTGAACATTGAAAAGGGGAAATTCCACATTTTCGACAGCCAGACGGAAGAACGGCTGAATCCGTAAATCCATTCCATGCTGCCGCGCAGTTCTGATTTTGCGCGGCAGCTTTTTTCTACCATTTCCAGATTTGCGGGAGAATCGAAATTCTTTGCAAGCGCAGAGGACGGAGAAGGAATTCGTCTGGTGCTTGTCGAATAATAAACATAAATGTATATTCTGGTGCTATTAGCTTAAAAATAAGACAAATGTACAATTTCGCAGAAAGATAGGAGGACGATGGAGGATGAACGAGAAAATGGAGCGTCTGCTGACGATTTTGCAGGATGTGAACGACGAAATCGACTTTGCGCATGAGCGGCATATGGTCGATGACGGGCTGATTGACTCGCTGGAGCTGATGAAAATCATCGTAGCGCTGGAAGAAGCCTATGACGTGCGAATTGACGCAGGAGAGGTGGAGCCGGAGAACTTCAACAGCGCGGAGGCGATTCTGGCGCTGGTGAACAGCTGCCGGAAGCAGGCATGATGCGCTGTGTGCTGCCATGGCTGGATGGATGGGCGGCAAAAAAACCGGATGCTGTGGCGTTTGAGAGCGAAAAAACGTGCCTGACGTGGCGGCAGCTGCACGATACGGCGAAGCGCATCGGCACTTATCTGGCACGGCAGCTCCCGCCTCGCGTTCCCGTTGCGCTGTGCATGGACAAAAGCCCGATGACTGTCGCGGCGATGCTCGGTGTGCTGGAAGCTGGGTGCTTCTATACCATCATTGATGTGCAGATGCCGCAGCAGCGTGTCCAGCTGATTCTGGATGTGCTGCATCCGGCGCTTCTGCTGACTGACGAGGGCAAAGCGCCGATATGGGCGGATACGGCGGGAAAACTGCCATGCGTCTCCACGGAAGCGGCGGCGTCCTGCGATATTGATGAATCGCTGCTGGCGGCGCGTCAGCGGGACATCATTGATACCGATTTGCAGTATGTGCTGTTCACCAGCGGTTCGACCGGGCGTCCCAAGGGCGTTGCGATTCGCCATCGCTCGGTGCTGGATTTCGTGGAATGGGCAGTCCCTGCGCTGCGGCTCGATGAAACCGTACGTTTCGGCAATCAGGCGCCGCTGTATTTTGACAACTCGGTGCTGGATATTTTCTGCACGCTCAAAAGCGGCGCATACGTCTACTTCCTGCCCCAGAAGGACTTCCTGTTCCCGGCACGGATGATGGACGAATTGGAGCAGCGGCAGATTAACACGCTGTTCTGGGTTCCATCGGCGCTGATGCACCCGGCGAATCTCGGCGTGGTGAAGGATGGGCGTCCGCGCGGGATCAAGCGGGTGTTCTTCTGCGGCGAGGTGATGCCGAACCGTCAGCTGAATATCTGGCGGCGCTCCCTGCCGGATGCGGATTTTGTGAATATGTATGGCCCGACGGAAATCACGGATGTCTGCTC